>OGZW01003808.1_pt1 | contig 10913 bp, 8 predicted proteins | sample 1577001 | NCBI WGS metagenome assembly OGZW01 (sample SAMEA3541519, study PRJEB24748) | human gut metagenome | biome: human gut; feature: human-associated habitat; material: faeces | place: China | collected 2012
GAAGGTGCCGTGCAGCAGCTTGGGCAGGGCCTCCTCCTGCAGGCGGCGCCAGCTGGCAGCCTCGCGCCCCGGCAGGATTGGCACAAAGGCAACACCGTTGGCAGCGGCCGCCTGAGCATCGCCCATAGCATCGCCCACCATCACGACCTTGCGGCTCTCATAGCCGCAGGCCAGCATCGTGGCAATGGAGTTTGCCTTGCTGCCCACCTCCTGCCCGAAGATAACATCCGCATGGCGGGCCAGACCGTAGCGCTTCCACTCACTGGCGATGGCGCTTTCGTTGGCGGCGCTGACAACGGCAACATCTGCCACGGCATGGAGCTGGCGCAGGCTTTCCTCCACGCCGGGGAACGGCTCAAAGGTAGGCTCCAGCGCCTGAATGCGGCGGTTGCAGGCATTGTTCCACTCCTGCAGCTTGCGCAGGGCCAGACTGCCGGTCTTTTGCAGTTCCCGCTGCAGGCTGGCCGTGGAAAGCTCGGTCGCAGTGTCCACCCATGCGGCAATATCCTCGCTGCCGGAGATCTCGATGCCGCGGTTCTTCAGCCGGTCAAACACCAGCCGCACACTCTCAAACCGGGAAATCCCGCGGGTGATCGTGTGCAGATTGATCTCGTCCCACGCAGCGGTGATAAAATCCGCCTGCTCATCCAGCGCAAAAACGCGGATAAGCTCCGGGCACATGACAGTCGTATGCTTGATGCGCACTGTGTTCATCACGCAGCCGTCGGAGTCCATGCACACCAAAAATTCGCGTTTCTTTGTAAAATCCGTCAGCGCGTTTGCCATAAAAACAGTCCCCCTCTAAGCTCTCTACCCAGTAAGCCACTATGATTCTATCATAGCAAAAATCCCCGGCATTTTGCAATGGCTTTTTTGAAAAAAGCATGGATTTTTGTGTAAAATTTATCCTTCCACCGGGTCATTGGGGTCCAGCGTGCGACCGATTGGCTCGTGGATGAGCAGATTGGCCATGGCGTCCGCCGGGGTGGGCTGCTTGTTGATGACCACCAGATTTTCACCCCGGAAATACCGCAGCAGCCCCGCCGCCGGATAGACCGCCAGACTGGTGCCGCCCACAATGAGGGTATCGGCGCGGGAGATTGCCCTGACGGCATTTTCCATCGTTTCCTCGTCCAGTCCCTCCTCGTACAGCACAACATCGGGCTTGACGATACCGCCGCACGCATCGCAGCGGGGGACACCGTCCCCGACTCCGGCTGCTGCCTCAATGAACTGCACCGGGAAAAACTTGCCGCAGCGGGTGCAATAGTTGCGCAGCGTTGAGCCGTGCAGCTCATAGACGACTCTGCTGCCGGCGGCCTGATGCAGCCCGTCAATGTTCTGGGTCACGACCGCCTTGCACTTGCCCTCGTGCTCCAGTGCCGCCAGCCGCCGGTGGGCCGCATTGGCCACCACGCCGTGTACGATGAGCTTTTGGCGGTAGAAATCAAAAAATTCTGCGGTGTGCCGCTCATAAAAGCTGTGGGAGAGCATCGTCTCGGGCGGATACTTGAATTTCTGGTGATACAGCCCGTCCACCGAGCGGAAATCCGGGATGCCGCTCTCGGTCGATACGCCCGCGCCGCCGAAAAACACCATGTTTTTTGTGCCCGCCAAAATTTCTTCCAATGCCGGAACCATGCAAAACTGCCCCTTTCACTTTTTCTGCAAATGGATTATACTGTACCTATTATAATATATTTGCGGAGGGATGCAAGATGCAGCGCGAGATCACACAAGAGCTGGTAAAGCAGCTGCTGCCGGAGCGCCGGGCAGACAGCAACAAGGGAAGCTACGGCAGCGTACTGGCTGCGGCGGGCAGCATGGCCTACCGCGGCGCGGCTGCGCTCTGCACAGAGGGGGCGCTGCGCGGCGGCGCCGGGCTGGTCTTTCTGGCCAGCGTGGAGCCTGTTGTGCAGCTGGTGCTGGCCCGCACGCCTGAGTGCTGTGCCTGCGGCTGCCGCACGGCGGCCAACGGCGGCATCCACCCGCATGACGCTGCCGCCCTGCGGGACTGGTTTGCCGACAGAAGCGCCGTCCTGCTGGCCGGCCCCGGGCTGGGGGAGAGCGCCCCCGAGGTATGCCGCGCCCTGCTGGGCAAAAATGCCCCATGGCGCGGGGCTGTGCTGGACGCCGATGCCCTGAACGCGCTGGCTGCCGGCAAACTCCGGGGCGGATTGCCCGCCAACACGATCCTGACGCCGCACCCCGGCGAGGCCGCGCGACTGCTGGGCACAACCGTGGCCGAGATTCAGGCCGACCGGGCGCAGGCCGCGCGGCAGCTTGCGAAAAAATACGATTGCATCGCCATTTTAAAGGGCAGCGGCACGCTGGTGGCTAAGCCGGACGGCACGCTCTGGCACAACAACACCGGCAACGCCGGGCTGGCCCGGGGCGGCAGCGGGGATGTGCTGGCCGGGCTGACCGCCGGGCTGCTGGCCGCCGGGCTCGGGCAGGGCCGCAGCCCCGAGGATGCCGCCATCGCCGCCGTATGGCTCCACGGGGCCGCTGCCGACCGCTGCGCCAAGCACCGCAGCATGACCGCCATGCTGCCGACGGATATTTTTGCGGATTTAGGAGAGCTTTTGGCGGAGATGGAGATGTAAGGGGCGGCGTCCCCAAAAGCCCCTCCGGCCTCGCAGGCTCGGCCACCTCCCCGCTATGCGAGGAGGCTTTCACGCGGGCAAAGCCCGCGCAAAAAGGCTCCCCACATGTGGGGAGCTGGCCGCGAAGCTGGCCTGAGGGGCTTTTGCAGCCGTCCCCCTCGCTCCGAGATCCTGCGTACAATCGTCACCATACCCCTTGCCCTCTTCCTTTATAGGGTGTATAATAGGACTGTATATGTTTACAGCCGGAAAGGAGCCGTTGCTATGCCGCGCAAAGAAGGCCAGAAACGCAAACTGCTTGTCCTTTTGGACATCCTCGCCCGCGAAACGGACGAGAAGCACCCCCTGAGTGTCCCGCAGCTGGTGGAGCGCCTGCAGGAGCGCGGTGTTGTTGCCGAGCGCAAGAGCGTCTATGACGACCTGAACACGCTGAACAACATGCCGGACTCCCCGTATGAGATCGTACAGCAGCGCGGGCGCGGCGGCGGCTATTATATGACCGAGGCCCCCTTTGAGCTGGCCGAGCTGAAGCTGCTTGTGGACGCCGTCTACGCCAGCAAGTTCATCACAGCGCGCAAGTCCAAAATTCTCATCGACAAGCTCGGGCAGTTCACCTCCAAATACCGGCAGGAGGAACTTGACCGCAAGGTCCTTGTCAGCGGCCGGATCAAAAGCACCGATGAAAAGATCCTGTATACTGTTGACGCGCTGCACTCTGCCATCACGGCCGGGCAGCAGGTGCAGTTCAAATACTGCGACTGGAACCTGCAAAAGCGGATGACCCCCCGCCATGACGGCCAGCTATACTGCGTCAGCCCGTGGGTGCTGGTGTGGGAAAACGGCAACTACTATCTCATCGCCTATACGGACGGCCGCCTGAAGCACTACCGCGTTGACAAGATGCAGAATGTCCGCCCCCTGCCTGACACGACCCGCGAGGGCGCCGATGAGTACGCAAATTTTGATGTAAACACCTACATGCAGCAGATGTTCGGCATGTTCAACGGCCCCCTCAAGCGGGTGACGCTGCTGTGCGAAAACCGCTTTGCCGGGGCGATGATCGACCGCTTCGGCACCGGGCCGGTGCTGGTGCCCTGCGCAGACGGCGAGCATTTTACCATGACGGCCGAGATTCAGGTCAGCCCGCAGTTTTTCGGCTGGGTGGCAGGCTTCGGCACCGGCGTTGTCGTGTCCGGCCCGCCGGAGGTCCGCGCCGAGATGAAAAAGACCCTCGACCAGCTGCAGGAATTGTACCGCTGATTTGCAATAGCGGCAAAAATATGATAGAATGGATTGTTTAAATCTTTTATACCCAACGCTCTGTAGGGGCGGGGCTCTGCTCCGCCCGCGGAACGCTGCGTCTGCTGCCGCATGACCGGGCGGGGCAAAGCTCCGCCCCTGCGGCACAGTATTTTTCGATTCAGGGAGGGCACCACAGGTGCTGGAAAAAAATCAACGCATCAAAAGCCTTTTATATCTGCTGCTCGATGCAGCGCTGCTTTTTATCGGCTTTTTGCTTGCCAACTATATCCGCTTCAACTTTGTCCGGTTCTTTGAGCCGGGCGGCGCCGGCCCCGCACTGGCCGTAGCGCGCGACCCCCGCAACATCCTTGCCGGGCTGGGCACCTCGCTCGTACTGGTGCTCATCTACTGGGTCGCGGGCATCTACTCCAACGCCCGCCTGCACGGTCTGGCGGAGCGCTGCACCAAAATTGCCGTTATCAACGCGGCAGGCATCATGATTTTTGTCGCCGCGCTCTACCTGATGCACCTTGACGATTATTCCCGCATCGTGCTGGCGCTGTTCTATCTGCTGGCCACGGCCGCCGTTGTCTTTGAGCGGATGGTCCTGCGCTGGATCGACCGCGCCCGCCGCCGCAAGGGGCTTGGCCTGCGCCACATCCTGCTGGTGGGCGGCGGCAAATCGGCCGCGCTTTATCTGCGCGCGCTGGAGCATAACCCCTACTACGGCTTTGTTGTGGACGGCTATCTGGCCAAGGTCGAGGAGCCGGGTCTGGGTGTGAAATTCCTGGGCGGGTACGACAGCCTGCCCGTCAGGCTGGATGAAATACCGGTGGACGAGGTCGTCGTTGCGCTGGAGGCAGACGAGATCGAGCTTTTGCCCCATGTCTTTGCCGCCTGCGACAAAAACGGCGTGCGCATCACGATGGTGCCGTTCTACAGTGACTATCTGCCCGCGCGGCCAACGATCGATGTACTGGACGAGTGCAAGCTGATCAATGTGCGGCAGACACCCTTTGACAACCTGCTCAACGCGGCCGTCAAGCGCGGGCTGGATATTATCGGCAGTCTGGTCCTGATTCTTTTAACCAGCCCCATCATGCTGGCAACCGCCATCGGCGTCAAGCTGTCCAGCCCCGGGCCGATCATCTTTAAGCAGGAGCGCATCGGCCTGAACAAAAAGCCCTTTATGATGTACAAATTCCGCTCGATGCGGGTCAATGTGCAGCAGCAGACCGGCTGGTCCACCGATTACGATCCGCGTAAGACCCACTTCGGCAGCTTTATCCGCAAATGCAGCCTTGATGAGCTTCCGCAGTTCTTCAATGTGCTGAAGGGAGATATGTCTCTGGTCGGCCCGCGGCCCGAGGTGCCCTACCATGTAGAGCATTTCAAGGAGGAGATCCCGCGCTATCTGGTGCGCCAGCAGGTCCGCCCCGGCTGCACCGGCTGGGCGCAGATCCACGGCCTGCGCGGCGATACCGACATTGCCGAGCGCATCCGCTACGACATCTGGTATATCGAAAACTGGACCGTAGCGCTTGACATCAAGATCATCTTCCGCACGGTGTTCGGCGGCAAGATGGTCAATGACGAAAAATTGCAGTAACGCATTCTGCGTTATCGGACAGGAGTGTCTGTAATGAGCAAAAAGGAGCCCAAGGTCGCCATTGTGCACGACTGGCTCGTCGGCTATGCCGGCGGCGACCGCGTGGTCGATGCCATGAAGCATGTTTTCCCCAATGCTGTCATCTACACCCTTGTGTACGATCCCAAAAACATGCCGGAGTGGTTCAAAAGCTACGACATCCGCACCAGCTGGTTCCAGAAGGTGCCGTTTTCCAACAAGCTGTACAAGGCCATGCTGCCGCTGATGCCCGGTGCCTTTGAGGCGTTCGACCTGACAGAGTACGATCTTGTGCTGTCATCGTCCTCCTCCTGTTCAAAGGGCGTCATCACCCGCCCGGATGCCGTGCATATCTGCTACTGCCATACGCCCATCCGCTATGTGTGGGATTTTTACTACACCTACCGCGCCAATGCCAACTGGCTTGCCCGCCTCGTCATGCCGGGGCAGATGCACAAGATGCGCGTCTGGGACAAGTGCGCCGCCGACCGGGTGGACTATTTTATCGCCAACTCGCATTATATCGCCCAGCGCATCAAAAAGTACTACCGCCGCGACAGCGATGTCATCTACCCCTGCTGCCATATCAACGAAAGTCCCTTTGTCGAGAAGGAGGACTTTTACCTCACAGTCGGCCGCCTTACATGGTATAAGCGGGTCGATCTCGCCGTGCAGGCCTGCACCAGACTGGGCAAGCGCCTTGTCGTCATCGGCGGCGGGGGAGAGCTGGACAAGCTCAAGGCTATGGCTGGCCCGACCGTGGAGTTCAAGGGCGGCGGCCTGTCCGACGAGGAGGTCCGCAGCTATTATCTGCGGGCCAAAGCATTCCTCTTCCCCGGGGAGGAGGACTTCGGCATCACGCCGGTGGAGGCCCAGAGCGCCGGCACGCCCGTGCTGGCCTACGGCCGCGGTGGCGCGTGCGAGAGCGTGCGCCCCGGCAAGACCGGCTATTGGTTCAAGGAGCAGACGGTTGAAAGCCTTGCTGATTGCATCGAGCGCTTTGAGCGCGACGGCGTGGCTTATTCTAAAGAGGAAATTCGTGAGCACAGCCGCTCCTTCAGTGAGGAGCGCTTTGAGCGCGAGCTGAAGGAGTATTGCGAGCGCCGCATGGCCGACTGGCAGCAGGAGCTGCTGGACTGCTCCCACTGGGAGAAGGAGGAACTGGATTGAACCCCATCGTCATCAACGGCACGGTGCTGTGCGACAACATCACCGGCATCCCGCGCTATGTCTATGAGACCGTGGTGCGTCTGGACAAGCTCATCGAGGGCACCGGTCTGGATGTCCGCATCGCCTACCGGGACGACGGCCGCCCCATCCACCTGCCGGAGTTGAAAAACATCCGGCTCGTGCCGCTCAAGGCCGTCAAATATTTCTACAATCTGGCCGTGCTGCCCGCCTATCTGCGCCGCACCCACGCCTTTTATGTCGGCCTTGCCAGCGATATGCTGCTGACAAAGCGCAGTGTTGTGGTGCTGCACGACATCCGCCCGCTCGTCATGGATACCGACAAGGGCTTTTTCCGCTTCAAGTTCTGGGTGCATTGCCTGTCCACCAAATGGTTCGCACAGCGGGTGTTTACCGTCAGTGACAACCAGCGCCACCTCATCAGCGAAAAGCTGGGCATTCCGCTGGACAAGATCGGCATCACCTACAACGGCTGGGAGCATATGAAGGGCGTCACCCCCGACGAGAGCATCTTTGACAAGATGCCCGGCGTTGTAAAAGGGGAGTATTATTACGCGCTCGGCAGTCTGGCGAAGCACAAGAACTTCAAATGGATCCGCGAGGTCGCCCGCCGCAACCCCGACAAGACCTTTGTGGTCGCGGGCGGCAAGGATCTGCGCGCCTTCGGCGATGACACCGAGGCCAAGGATACCCACAATGTTTTCTACCCCGGCTATGTCTCGGACGCCGAGAACGCCGCCCTGATGAAGCACTGCAAGCTGTTTTTGCACCCTGCCGTGTTTGAAGGCTTCGGCATCCCGCCGCTGGAGGCACTGGCCTTGGGCGCGCCGGTCGCGCTGGCCAACGCCACCTGCCTGCCCGAGCTGTACGGCGATACGGCGCGGTATTTTGATCCCTATGACTACGACACCGACCTTGACAAGCTGGCCGCCCAGCCCGTGGCCGCCCCTGACGAGGTCCTGCAGAAATACAGCTGGGACCGCACCGCCAATTTTTGGCTGCATGAGATCGAAAGGTACGCGAATCAGTAACCTTGGCAAAGGAGGCCCTGCGCCGATATGATATTTCTTGCTCTTGCCCTGACAGCACTGGTTTCAGCCTTTTTTGGGCTGGCGCCCGCTGTACTGAGCCGCCGCAAGGCTGCCCGGCGTGATCGTGTCTGGACTTTCGGCCTGTGGCTGGGCGTCTGGCTGTTTGCTGCCTGCGCTTACCATCGCCCCGGACTGACGGTCGGCTTTGACACCTTCCGCCTGCTGGCCCTCACTGCGCTGTGCGGCTGGGCCGGGCTTGTCACCGCCGGACTGCGCTGCTTCGGCAAGAAGGGCCTGCGGGCCGTTGTACCGCTGCTGGCCGTGACGGCACTGGGCGCAGAGGCTTTTATAGGCAACATTGCCTATTTCAACACCCACAGCTACGAGCCTTTCCAGTTGGTGGACTATCTGGACCCCAACATCAATGTCGGCCGCGGCGTAGGCACGATATCGCTGGATTCCGACCGCACCTACCTGCGGTTTCTCAACATCGACCAACCTATTTATAATCTGCGCTTTGACGGTCTGGTCAACGATGACACGGATTTGCTGCACACAGACAGCATGGTGACCTTTACACTGGATGCCTCCGACGAGGCCAACGGTGCGCCGATTCGCTTCGGCAGCTGGGAAGTCGGCCTGCAGTCGCCGCGTAGCCATGTCATCAGTCTGGATTTGACCGGGAAGGTCGGCACGCTGATTATGCAGGCGCAGCCGTACCACACAGCGCATCAGGATTTCCCGGTGGCGCTGACCTTCAGCGGCATAACCGCCAATGCGCCGCGGGCGATGGACTTTTCTGTTCTGCGCTGCGTTTCCGTTTTTCTGGTTCTTCTGGCGTTGTACGCCCTGCGCCCGCACAGTGGGCTGTGGACCCGCCGCTGGCTGGCAGGCAATGTATGCGACCGTGCCGCCGCAGCTGCGCTGGGGCTTATTCTGGTAGCGTTCGTTGCAGTAATTCCGTTCTGGGAGCCGAGCAATTCCGGCCTTGCCACCAAGGACTACAACACGGCCTTCTGGGACGGCGAAAGCAGCGTCAGTTTTGTTTCTCAGCAGTACGGCGCTCTGGCACACAGCCTCCTGCAGGGCCGCCTTGATCTGGAGGTCGACCCGCCGGAAGCATTGCTTGCGATGGAGAATCCTTACGATGTCGCCGCCCGCAGCGAAGCACAGATTGAGGGCGCTCTCTGGGACCACGCTTTCTATAATGGGCGTTTTTATGTATACTTTGGCGTTGTTCCGTGCCTTTTGTTTCAGCTTCCCTTTGAGGCGCTGACCGGCATACAGAATCTGGCCTACGCGCCGTGCATGGTGATTCTGGGGCTGGTGCTGTTGGTTTCCTGCTTCGGGATTGTGGGGCAGGTGGTGCGCCGCTGGTTCCCGCAGACCTCGGCAGCTGCCTATCTGCTGGCTGTGGCCGCGGTTGTGTCGGGCAGTCAGCTCTACTACCTGCTGCTGCGCCCCTATATTTATGAATACGCCATCCTATGCGGTTCCGCCCTGCTGTTGCTGGGGCTTTGGCTCTGGCTCAGCGCCGCCGCCACACCGATGGAAAAGTGCGGCACGATTCTAGTCAAGCTGGTGTTCGGCAGTCTGTGCGTGGCCCTTGTGGCCGGATGCCGCCCGCAGATGGAGCTTTTTGCTTTTCTGGCAGTCCCGATTTTCTGGCAGCGCTACATTGCGGGCAAACGCCTGCGCAGCCGTGCCGGGGCAGGGGAGGCCGTTGCCTTCCTGCTGCCTGTTGTGGTTATTGCCGCAGGTCTGATGTGGTACAATGCTGCGCGGTTCGGCTCGCCCTTTGATTTCGGTGCCAACTACAACATGACCGGCAACGATATGACCCAGCGCGGCTTCAATGTCGTGCGCATTGGTCCGGCTGTCTTTACCAGTCTGTTTGAGCTTCCCAGCTGGCAGGGCATTTTCCCCTTCCTGCGGGAGACAGATGTGCAGACGAACGCGATTATCCGCACCATCAGCGAGAAGTTCACCGGCGGCATTCTGGCAGCCACACCCTACCTGTGGGTGCTTGCCCTGCTGTTGCTGCCCGCGTTCCGCCGCTGTCTGCAGCGCCGCCGCTCTGCCGCCTGCCTTGTCTGGACAGGCCTTGCCGCCATGGTCATCATAACGGTGGTGGACTGCCAGATGGCCGGCGTCCTGTACCGCTACCTGATGGACTACAGCCCGGTGCTGCTGCTTGCGGCCGCGCTTTGCTGGTTCTGTGCTGAGAATGCCCTGACCCGCCGCACCGCCTCAGGTGATGCAACCGCAGCAGCGGCCCTTCCCGCGCTGCGTATCGCAATGGCCGCCGCTGCCGCCTGCACCGCTGTCTACCGCTTCTGCACGCTGTTTACCATGGAGCCGTGGCTGCAGGGCATGAATCCGTCCCTTTATTACAATGTCAGCCGCCTTGTTCAATTCTGGATGTAAATCCCCGGAGGAATATTATGGATAAAATCGCCGTCCTGATCCCTTGCTACAACGAATCCAAGACCGTTGAAAAGGTCGTCACGGATTTCCGCCGCGTCCTGCCTGACGCTACGGTCTATGTCTACGACAATAACTCTACCGATGGCACGGCCGAGCTGGCCGCCAGAGCCGGGGCGGTCGTCCGCCATGAGTACCAGCAGGGCAAGGGCAATGTCATGAAGCCAGGAATCCGACCAGTACACTTGCTGCCATTCCGAGGAATGCCAGTGCAATCATCATTCCCCCGGTCTTTGCAAGATATCCTGTCTGAATCTTTTCCATGTCCATGCCCAGATCCTGATAGACCGATTTGCAATAGCTGACCGCTGCCTGATCCAGAATCGTATCCGGAAGATCATCCATCTGTTCTCCCATCTTTTCCACCATGGCAGTTCTCTGTTCTCCCGGAAGCATCTTCATAATATCAAAGATGGTTGTATCCTCTGAAACTGTCCCATCCGGAAGACTCGACTTTAACTGAGACTCAACTTCTTTCGTCATATCACTGCCGGACTCAAAACCAGTCGTCATCATCATCGGGAGCTTCAGAATATCCTGAAGTTCCTTCATCTGTTCCTCATCCCCGGATACGGATTCTTTCAGGACATACGCATCTTTTTCATAAGATTCCGTATCTTCCTCATAAGCATCCATTACTTTCTGCCCGTCTTCTTCTGATACAAAAAGTAATAATTTATCCATCTCTTCCCGGGCGATCTGCTCCGGTATCTCATCATCAATACCACCCTGCTG
>OGZW01003812.1_pt1 | contig 10902 bp, 12 predicted proteins | sample 1577001 | NCBI WGS metagenome assembly OGZW01 (sample SAMEA3541519, study PRJEB24748) | human gut metagenome | biome: human gut; feature: human-associated habitat; material: faeces | place: China | collected 2012
GCCTGCGAAATATGTATGGGGAGCGTCCGAATTTTCCGTTTCTTCCTGAATTGAAGAAGATAAACGGAGACGTTTTTTTAACGCCGGCTTTCAGCGATACGGTTTACAAAGTCGGTACCGGTTCGCTTGAACCGTATTATCACGTGGATATATCGGCCATAGGCGGAGTTACCCATATGGATGCGGGAATAAGTCGGGATGAGTATGAGGATCTGGTAGATCATAATAATTTTTTTTCCGGAAGATTTCTGGAGAACGACTCGTTCGCTTTGTTTATATTCACGGAGAACCGGGAGATCAAGGAGCGTATTTTCGACAAACGGACACAAAAAGTATATTCTTTGACGCGGGACGGCAAAGTCAATAATCCGTTTAGGATCAGTTGGTTCGATGTGGATCTGTTGCAGAGTAAAAGTATTTGCGATAACCGGTTTGTCGCTGTCGTACCGGCGTATTATCTGTTAATGGGATATTCGAATTGTGCGGATGACTATCCTCAGTTGGCAGGTTTGAAGGAAGAAAGTAATCCAGTATTGGTGTTTTACAAACTTAAGGATCCGGATAAGACGGACTAATGGTTTTGATTATGTTATATATGATTAAATTTTAAATGATTAAAATTATGAAAAAAAATTATCTTTTATTAGCTGTTACTGCGATTATGATGTCTGTCGGGGCGTATTCGTTGGTCGATACGAAAGAAGCATCTGTTCTTATGTCTTTGAAAGAAGTCGAAGCTTTGGCAGATCAAGAATCGGACGGCGGGCAACACCGGGGCAGAGACACAAAATTATTGGTACTTTTGAAGAAATTACTGCATCGGTACCAGAAAAATCTCTTGTATATGGAAAGCGTTCTACTGGTGGTCGTAACCACGTAGGTAAGATGACAATGCGCTATATCGGCGGTGGTCACAAGAGAAAATTCCGTATTATTGATTTCAAGAGAAATAAAGACGGTGTTCCAGCAGTCGTTAAAACAATTGAATATGATCCGAACCGTTCGGCTCGTATCGCTTTGTTGTTTTATGCTGATGGTGAAAAAAGATATATCATTGCTCCTAATGGATTGCAAGTAGGTAGCACTTTGATGTCTGGAGCGAATGCGGCGCCTGAGATTGGTAACGCACTTCCTCTTGAAAACATCCCTGTGGGTACTGTAATTCACAACATTGAATTGCGTCCGGGCCAGGGTGCTGCTTTGGTAAGATCGGCTGGTAACTTTGCTCAGTTGACATCTCGTGAAGGTAAATATTGTGTAATCAAATTGCCTTCAGGTGAAGTAAGACAAATCTTGAGTGCTTGTAAAGCTACTATCGGTAGTGTAGGTAACTCAGACCATGCATTGGAATCATCAGGTAAGGCTGGTCGTTCTCGCTGGTTGGGTCGTCGTCCTCACAACCGTGGTGTTGTTATGAACCCTGTTGATCACCCGATGGGTGGTGGTGAAGGACGTCAGTCGGGAGGTCACCCAAGATCACGTACAGGCTTGTATGCTAAGGGCTTGAAGACAAGAGCACCTAAGAAACAGTCTTCTAAGTATATTATTGAAAGAAGAAAGTAATAACAACTGATTAATTGAGTAATTTATGAGTCGTTCATTAAAAAAAGGTCCATATATTAATGTAAAACTGGAAAACAAGGTGCTGGCTATGAATGAAAGCGGCAAGAAATCAGTTGTTAAGACATGGGCTAGAGCTTCAATGATTTCGCCTGATTTCGTAGGGCATACAATTGCAGTTCACAACGGAAACAAATTTATTCCTGTTTACGTTACTGAAAACATGGTTGGTCATAAGTTAGGTGAATTTGCACCAACTCGTACTTTCCGTGGTCATGCTGGTAACAAGAAAAAATAATAACAGGACGCACATTTGAAATAATAAAGTAATAAATAATGGGAGCAAGAAAAAAAATATCGGCTGAAAAGAGAAAAGAAGCCCTTAAAACCATGTATTTTGCAAAATTGCAAAATGTGCCTACTTCTCCGCGTAAAATGCGTCTCGTGGCTGACATGATTCGTGGTATGGAGGTAAATAGAGCACTTGGTGTCTTGAAGTTTTCTTCTAAAGAAGCTTCTGCAAGAGTGGAAAAATTGTTACGCTCTGCTATTGCTAACTGGGAACAGAAAAACGAACGTAAAGCTGAAGACGGCGAATTGTTTGTAACTAAGATTTATGTTGACGGGGGAGCAACCTTGAAAAGAATGAGACCGGCTCCACAGGGTAGAGGTTACAGAATTCGTAAACGTTCAAACCATGTGACTTTGTTCGTTGATTCTAAGAATACTAATGATAAAAATTAAGAGTAGATGGGACAGAAAGTTAATCCGATAAGCAACCGTTTAGGAATTATCAGAGGATGGGATTCTAATTGGTACGGTGGCAAGAATTATGGTGACGCTTTGCTGGAAGACAGCAAAATTCGTAAATATCTGAATGCCAGACTTGCAAAAGCCAGCGTTTCAAGAATCGTTATTGAACGTACTCTGAAATTGGTGACAATTACTGTATGTACTGCTCGTCCGGGTATTATCATTGGTAAAGGTGGTCAGGAAGTTGACAAGCTGAAAGAAGAGTTGAAGAAGATCACCGATAAGGATATCCAGATTAATATCTTTGAAGTTAAGAGACCGGAACTTGATGCTGTGATTGTGGCTAACAACATCGCTCGTCAGGTAGAAGGTAAAATTGCTTACCGTCGCGCTATCAAGATGGCTATTGCCAATACAATGCGTATGGGAGCTGAAGGTATCAAAGTGCTGATCTCTGGTCGTTTGAATGGTGCTGAAATGGCTCGTTCAGAAATGTACAAGGAAGGACGTACTCCATTGCATACTTTCCGTGCAGATATCGACTACTGTCATGCTGAAGCTTTGACAAAAGTTGGTTTGCTGGGTATCAAGGTTTGGATTTGCCGTGGAGAAGTTTATGGAAAACGTGAGTTGGCTCCAAACTTCACTCAGAGCAAAGAAAATAACCGTGGAGGAAACGGTAACAATGGTGGAAAGAACTTCCGCAGAAAGAAAAATAACAATCGCTAACGATTTGAATTTTAGGAATTATGTTACAACCGAAAAAAACAAAATTCAGAAGACAGCAGAAAGGTAGCGCTAAAGGTAACGCCCAAAGAGGACATCAGTTGGCTTTTGGTTCTTTTGGCATCAAGTCTCTTCAGACTAAATGGATTACAGGTCGTCAGATAGAGGCAGCTCGTATTGCTGTAACAAGATATATGCAGCGTCAGGGTCAGATTTGGATTCGTATCTTCCCGGACAAACCTATTACTCGTAAGCCTGCCGATGTACGTATGGGTAAAGGTAAAGGTTCTCCAGAAGGTTTCGTAGCACCTGTAACTCCGGGTCGTATTTTGATCGAAGTAGAAGGTGTATCTTTCGATGTAGCAAAAGAAGCTTTGCGTCTTGCTGCACAGAAACTTCCTGTTACAACTAAGTTTATTGTTAGACGTGATTACGACGCAAGTCAAAATGCTTAATTGATATGAAGATTGCAGAAATTAGAGAAATAGCTACCAACGAATTGGCAGAAAGAATTCAGACTGAAGTTGCCAATTACAATCAAATGGTTTTAAATCATTCGATCTCTCCGCTGGAAAATCCTGCACAGATTAAGAAGTTACGCAGAACTATTGCGCGTATGAAAGCAGAATTGCGTCAGAGAGAACTTAACAAATAATAATGGTCCTCATGGAAGCTAGAAATTTAAGAAAAGAAAGAACTGGTGTTGTAGTTAGCAATAAAATGGATAAGACCATTACTGTTGCTGCTAAGTTTAAGGAAAAACACCCTATTTATGGTAAGTTCGTTTCTAAAACGAAGAAATACCATGCTCATGACGAAAAGAATGAATGCCAGATTGGCGATACTGTTCGCATCATGGAAACTCGTCCTTTGAGTAAAACTAAGAGATGGAGATTGATTGAAATTATTGAAAGAGCTAAGTAATTATGATACAAGCAGAATCCAGACTTACAGTATGTGACAACAGTGGTGCGAAAGAAGCTCTTTGTATCCGCGTATTAGGCGGTACAAAGAGACGTTACGCCTCTGTTGGGGATGTTATTGTAGTTTCAATAAAGAGTGTTATCCCCTCAAGTGATATTAAAAAAGGTGCAGTATCTAAGGCCTTGATTGTACGTACAAAGAAAGAAATCCGTCGTGCTGACGGCTCTTACATTCGTTTTGATGACAATGCTTGCGTATTGCTGAATAACGCAGGTGAAATTAGAGGAAGTCGTATTTTTGGCCCGGTTGCGAGAGAATTGCGTAACGCGAACATGAAAGTAAAAGCTACTTTATCCGAGAATGCAACCGACGGCAAAGTGCAACTGACAGAAGAAGAACGACAACGGGTGTTGGATGAAGTGGAACGGCAACAAACTGAATTTGGAATAGAAAAGTGAGCTTGGTCGAAACTGAATGACAGATCAATATGCTTCATTCTTTCAGACCTGAGTTATATCGAACATAGGCTATTAGCAAAAATGAATAAGCTAATAGCTAATCTGGTTTTGCTAATAGCTAATTCAGTTTTGCTAATAGCTAATTTTTGGCTTGCTGACACCTTAATTTCGGGACTTCAAAATCCAGTAAAGTCTAAAAGTCCATATTAGGTTTTTCAAAAATGCATAAATGAAGAAAATAAGTTCTCACGGAAAGGGAATAATGGTGATATATATATACATAAACCTTAAACAGGCTCTGTTTTTATATCCTATCATGAAATATTTCCCGAACATGGTGGGAACCGGTAGCAAGAATCGTGTTTCTAAAAAAGCAAATAGGCGTTACAAAGCTTATAGATGAGTTTTTATAGGTTTATTTACCCCTTTTGTTCTTTTTGAAAAGCCTAATACTGGATTTTTAGACTTTACTGGAATTTGAGAATGAAAAATGAGGTAGTTTAGATCGAAATACAGCATTTAATGTAAGTACTTAAATATGACATTCGCTTTTGTTGAATCTTTGCTTCGGATCATTGCTTTGGGGCTGTTTCCAGTTCAGCTTTAGCACTGAAATTCTCGCGAAATTTCAATGAATATCTTCGATGATAAAAAAGATAAGTTATAAAATTCAGTTTCTTTTTTAAAGATAAAATAGTATCTTTGATGCAAGATTCATTTCCACTAATATAATATACAATGAAGAAACACTTCTTTTTTATATTTATGTTTCTCTTGATGACGAGAATCTGTGCTTTTGCCTACCCTAACATGATTGTTGAACATTATACGGCCGAACGAGGCTTACCCAATAATATCGTCAATTGTACACTGAAAGGGCAGGACGGATTTGTATGGTTCGGCACCTGGTACGGACTATGCAGTTTCGACGGTACCAAATTCCGTTCCTATGATAATCATGACGGATTTTACTCCGCAGATATTCCTCCCCGTAAGATTCAGCGTATTGTAGAAGACAGGAACGGATACCTTTGGATCAAGACTATCGACCGCAAACTCTATCTGTTTGATAAGAAACATGAAAGTTTCCACGCAGTGTATGACGATGTAAAAGAGTACTCTGAAAATATTCAGATTATCAAGATACAGACGACAGATGACGGAGACGTACTGCTGCTGACCAAAGATAAAAGCCTGCTGCGTGCAAATACAGACCAGAACGGTAAAATCACCATGAAGCAGTTGCACGATTCGCGTCCCAATGTCAACGTCTACGACTTACGCCTCAAGCATAATGTGTTTTGTGAAACTGCCGAGTTTATCAATTGGATCGGTATGGACTATCAGATTCTTTCATTAAGAAAAGGAGAGGCTCTGAAAGATAAGCCTGTCGACTTTATTCAAAAGAAAGTTTCTGCCAATCCGGACCAGTTCACTTGTGCTTCCTACAGTTCCAAATTCTTATGGCTGGGAGATAAGAACGGACATATTTATAGCGTCGATCCGCAAAATGGAGTAGTCAACCGCTACGAAATACCGGAGATTGATCAACCGATTTCCAATATACTGGTCACTGAATCAGGATTAATGTATATCACCACCGTTGATGGTGCGTATGAATATAACATAGGCTACAAACAACTGACCAAACTACCGTTCTCCATCGCAGGGAAAAAAGTAGGAATGATATTCAATGACAAGTATGACAAAATTTGGTTTCAGGAAGGTAATGAGGCATTGACGTACTATGATCCTCTGAACAAAAGCAATCATCGCTTTCCTTTCCCCAAACAAAATGCCATCGGTAACTTTGAAAAGCAGGATGCCGGTGAACAGGGTATGTTTTTCCTCACCCCCGGTGGAGAAATTCTGCTCTTCGATAGGGAGAAACTGGAAATGACCCGTATCAATCAACTGAAACCTTTTTCCGACGACCTTCCCGATCAGCTCTTCTTTCATCTGTTGCTGGATAAAGACGGTATTCTTTGGCTGGCATCTACAGGCAGCGGAGTATACAAGGTTAACTTTCCCAAGAAGCAATTTCAACTGCTGACAGAAGTTTCTCCTGTCCCTGTAGACACAGAAAGAGCGACCTCTTGGAATCAGGGGATACGTGCACTGTATCAGGCTAAGAATGGAGACATCTGGGTCGGTACCCGTTGGCAGGCACTTTATCGTCTGGATAGCAACGGGCAGATAAAACAGGTTTTTACGGATCAGAATTATCTGATAGGCGCCGTATATCATATCATGGAAGATAAAGAAGGAAACTTGTGGTTTTCCACTAAGGGAAACGGACTTGTCAAAGCCGAACCGGATATGAACTCACCACATGGTCTGCGTTTTACCCGCTATAAGAATGATCCCAAGAATCCGAATTCTATCAGTAACAATGATGTGTATTTCACTTATCAGGATAGTCAGGAGCGTATCTGGGTCGGTCTGTTGGGCGGAGGGCTGAACTTGATTTCCGAAGAAAACGGGACACTTGTATTCAAGCATAAATACAACGGACTGAAACAATATCCCGCTTATGGTCTGTATATGGAAGTCCGTACAATGACAGAAGATGAAGACGGGCGTATCTGGGTAGGTACGATGGATGGTCTGATGTCTTTTGACGGACATTTTACGACTCCCGAACAGATTCAGTTTGAGACGTACCGACAGATCAGCGATCGTTCTAATGTGGCAGACAATGACATTTATGTTCTATATAAAGACAGTGATTCGCAAATTTGGGTGAGTGTATTCGGCGGAGGTCTGAATAAGCTGGTCCGCTATGACAAAGAAAAACGTGAACCGATATTCAAGTCATATGGCATACGTGAAGGAATGAATAACGATGTGGTCAAGTCCATCGTGGAAGATAAAAACGGAAATTTGTGGTTTACTACCGAAATTGGTCTGTCCTGCTTTAATAAGGCGACAGAGCAGTTCCGTAACTACGACAAATACGATGGTTTCCTGAATGTTGAACTGGAAGAAGGCAGTGCGTTGCGTGCATTGAACGGAGACTTATGGCTTGGTTCGCGACAGGGGATTCTGACATTCTCTCCTGATAAACTGGAGACACAACATACCAACTATGACACCCGTATCGTAGACTTTAAAGTATCCAATCGTAATCTTCGAAGTTTGAACGACTGTCCGATTCAGGAGTCTATCACATACACCGATGCACTTCAATTGAAGTATAATCAGTCTATGTTCACAATCGAATTTGCTGCATTAAATTTCTACAATCAGAATCGCGTATCTTATCGTTACATACTCGAAGGGTATGAGAAGGAATGGCACTATAACGGCAAAAACCGTATTGCTTCTTATACCAATGTTCCTCCCGGAGACTACATATTCCGTGTAGAAACGATGGATGAAGCTAATCCGGAACTTGTATCCACATGTACATTGGCTGTCACCATTCTTCCGCCGTGGTGGCTGAGTTGGTGGGCCACTCTTATCTATGTAATCCTTGGCATCGCGGCCCTCTATTTCGGTCTGCGCCTGGCCTTCTTCATGATTAAGATGAAGAACGACATTTATATCGAGCAGAAAGTCTCGGAAATGAAAATCAAGTTCTTCACCAATATTTCTCATGAGCTTCGTACTCCTCTGACACTGATAAAAGGGCCGATACAAGAACTGAAGGAGCGGGAAGAACTGTCTCCGAAAGGACTGCAATACGTGGACCTGATGGAAAAGAATACGAACCAAATGTTACAACTGGTCAATCAGATTCTTGATTTCCGAAAGATTCAGAATGGCAAGATGCGTCTGCACGTATCATTGATTGATTTCAATGAAATGATAGCTTCCTTCCAAAAAGAATTCCGTGTACTTTCGGAGGAAAATGAAATCAGTTTCACATTCCAACTGCCGGACGAACCGATTATGGTATGGGCAGATAAGGACAAACTGAGTATTGTTATCCGCAACGTCATATCGAACGCGTTCAAATTTACTCCTTCCGGTGGAAGTATTTATGTAACTACCGGATTGACAGATGATGGAAAATCCTGCTATGTACGGGTAGAAGACAACGGTGTCGGCATTCCGCAAAATAAGCTGAGTGAAATTTTCGAGCGTTTCTCACAAGGAGAGAATGCGAATAATCCACATTATCAGGGTACGGGCATCGGGCTGGCACTTTCCAAAGAAATAGTAAACCTGCATCACGGTATCATCCGTGCCGAAAGTCCGGAAGGGCAGGGGGCCGTGTTTATTGTAGAGCTATTGCTGGACAAGGACCATTATCGTCCGTCGGAAGTAGACTTCTATGTCAGTGATACGGAAACTGCTCCTGCCGCTACAGACAAGAAGATGGTTATCGATTCAGAAAAGGAACCGGAGGAGGAACTGGAAATTGACGCTTCATTACCGACTCTTCTGCTGGTAGAGGATAATAAAGACCTGTGCCAGTTGATAAAACTGCAATTGGAAGATAAATTCAACATCCATATAGCCAATAACGGCGTAGAAGGGCTGAAGAAAGTGCATCTGTATCATCCGGACATCGTAGTGACCGATCAGATGATGCCGGAAATGGACGGACTGGAAATGCTGCAATCTATCCGGAAGGATTTTCAGATCAGCCATATCCCTGTTATTATTCTGACAGCCAAGAACGATGAAGATGCCAAGACCAAAGCGATCACTCTGGGTGCGAACGCATATATAACCAAACCATTCAGCAAAGAGTATCTGTTGGCACGGATCGATCAGTTGCTCGGCGAACGGAAACTGTTCCGCGAACGTATCCGCCAGCAAATGGAGAACCAGACGACAACGGAAGAAGACAGCTACGAACAATATCTGGTGAAGAAAGATGTGCAGTTCCTTGAAAAGATACACCAAGTGATCGAGGAAAACATGGACGACAGTGATTTCAATATTGATACGATCGCTTCCGGCATCGGACTGAGCCGTTCGGCATTCTTCAAAAAGCTGAAAAGCCTTACCGGACTGGCACCTGTCGACCTGGTAAAGGAGATTCGCCTGAATAAATCGATCGAACTGATTAAAAATACGGATTTGAGTGTTTCGGAAGTGGCGTTTGCTGTCGGATTCAAAGATTCGGGCTACTATAGCAAGTGTTTCCGCAAAAAATATAATCAGACTCCCCGTGAATATATGAATGAATGGCGGAAAGGATAGAAAGACCGATTACAAAATACTTTCTTAATCGTCTTTTTTTAAAACCTATTAAGATTCGGAAGAATGAACAAGATTAAGAAAGTATTATCAGCATGGATGTTGGTTGCCTGTGTGCTACCTGTGGCAGCCCAATATCCGGTGATCCCCGACTCGGTAAAAGAAAGAGGAGCAAAACAAGAGGCAGAGTTCGAACAGAAATCAAATGCGGCATGGGAAAAAGCCTTGCCAACAGTTTTGGAAGAAGCAAGGTTAGGAAGACCTTACAAACCTTGGGCCTCCAAACCGGAGGATTTGATAAAAAGTAATATTCCGGCCTTCCCCGGTGCGGAAGGTGGTGGTATGTACACTCCCGGCGGTCGTGGAGGCAAAGTGATTGTGGTTACTTCCCTGGAAGATTCCGGTCCCGGCACATTCCGCGAAGCCTGTGAAACCGGTGGTGCACGTGTTATCGTATTTAATGTGTCAGGTATTATTCGCCTGAAAAGCCCGATCAGTGTACGTGCCCCTTATGTAACGATTGCCGGACAGACAGCACCGGGAGACGGTATCTGCGTGACCGGTCATTCTTTCCTGATCGATACTCATGATGTAGTGATTCGCCATATGCGTTTCCGTCGGGGGGCACAGGATGTTGCTTTCCGTGATGATGCAGTAGGAGGAAATGCAGTCGGCAATATTATAATAGACCACTGTTCGGCAAGCTGGGGACTGGATGAAAATATGTCTATCTATCGCCACGTCTACAACAGGGATGAAACCGGGCACGGACTGAAGTTGCCTACTGTGAACATTACCATTCAGAATTCGATGTTCTCGGAAGCATTGGATACTTATAATCATGCGTTTGGTGCCACTATCGGAGGACATAATAGTATGTTCTGCCGTAATCTTTTCGCTTCCAATATCAGTCGTAACAGTTCGGTGGGTATGGACGGAGACTTTAACTTCGTAAACAATGTGGTTTTCAACTGGTGGAACCGTTCTATCGATGGAGGAGACAACAAGAGTTTTTATAATATAATCAATAACTATTTTAAGCCCGGTCCTATCACCCCGTTGGATAAGCCTATCTCTTATCGTATATTGAAACCGGAAGCTGGACGCGATAAAAGCAAACCGATGTCCTTCGGAAAAGCTTATGTAAACGGTAACATCGTTCACGGAAATGCTAAAGTGACAAAAGATAACTGGGATGGCGGTCTTTTCAGAACGGGCTGTCTTTTTCTCTGCTGAAGAAGATTTCTTTTTCTTACCTGTAACAGATACGATTGAACCAGATCTTGCTGAACCTGCTGTCCAACGCCATCAAGTTTACCCCGGCGGG
>OGZW01003815.1_pt1 | contig 10898 bp, 8 predicted proteins | sample 1577001 | NCBI WGS metagenome assembly OGZW01 (sample SAMEA3541519, study PRJEB24748) | human gut metagenome | biome: human gut; feature: human-associated habitat; material: faeces | place: China | collected 2012
GGAAGATCACGGCGTCGCGCAGCGACACGGTGTCTGCGTTCGGCAGGCGGATTTCGGCCCGCGAGTCCCACCGGGCGGGGTTGACGTCGGTGACCGCCGACTGGTGGGGCGAGACGCAGCTTCCGGCCAGAAGCGCGGCCGCCACGGCCGCGATATGCCCTGCCGAGCGTTTCACCGCGCTATTGGTTTTGATGCGTTCCGCCGTTATTGCCGCCTTCGCTGCCGCCTCCGTTGCCGTTATTGCCGGCCGGGGCGTTTCCGCCGTTGTTTCCGTTTCCGTTTCCGTTTCCGCGGCGGCGGTTGCGGTTGTTGCGGCTGCGGTTTCCGCCCTCACGGCCGCCTCCGTTGTTTTCACGGGGTTCGCGGCCGTTGTTCTCGCGGGGTTCACGGCTGTTGTTTTCGCCTCGGTTATTGTCGCCGCGGCCGTTGTGCAGACGCTCGCCGTTGCTGCCGTTGCCGCCGTTCTGACGCTCCCCTCCGTTGCCTCCGTTGCGCGGACGGTCGTTGCGGCGCGGCTGCCTGTCGGGACGGCCGGGCTGTCCTTCACGCGGCTGGCGGGTCTCTCCGCCGGACTCCTGCGGCGTCTGTCCGTTCTGCCCTGCGTTATAAAGCACCACATCTTCGATTGAAAGTCCGTTGGTTTCATCACGGTCGGATGCAGGGATTTCAATTTTGATAGTTGTTTTGCCGTGTTTGTTGTTCAAACTCAAAAATTTGGGAGTTGCATGGGCGCTTCCTATCGCCAGCAGAGCGGCAGCGCACGAAAGAATAATTTTTTTCATAGCAAATGAATTTGAAGTGATGTAAAAGAGTTGATTTCCAATCGTTACGAAATAATATCCAAGATACGAAATAATGTCTTTTACTATATGCAGAAGATTCCGATATTTTTACAATAAATTATTGTGGGGGGGGGCTTTTACTCTTTTCGGTACAAAACTAATATAAAAATCCCCCCCCCAAATATTTTGATTAAATTAACCAAAATATATCCGAATGCAAAAGTATCGGGAAAAATCCATGCGCATCAGGCCCGCATAAAGCCTATGACTTACAAGCGGGGAAAACGGTCCATACGGGTATATCGCCCCTCGGCATACTCGTAACAATAGTGCACCAGGCCGTTGGTCAGGACCACGTAACGGGCCCCCAGCACCGAATTGTACCGGACGGCCTGCGCCAGCACCTGACGGTCTATTCCGATCCCGGCAGCCTTGCACTCGACGAGCATCAGCGGACAGGCCCGATCGTCCACGACCACCACATCGGCACGCTGCGGAGATCCGTTCATCGCTACGGCATACTCCTGAACGATCCGCATGGGCTGTGCTCCGCAATGGGAAATCAGAAACCCGATCAAATGACGGCGCACCCACTCCTCGGGAGTCAGCACCAGGTAGATTCCCCGAAGCGGGTCCCAGACGGTCGTCTGCTCCCCGCGCTGCGAAATCCGCAATTTGACGGCAGGAAAATTGAGCCGGGGATAGTCGGGAGTCATATTCGGAAAAAATTAGTAACTTTACAGGGACAAATATACGAAAAGGCGACGGAATCCGTATCGCCCCGCGTACAAAGAGCGCCAAGCCGCAGAGCACAGCGCAAAGCGGGAGCGAACGTACGGGTTCGCAGACAAAGAGTGCCGATCGTATCTTATTACTTAACTAAACAGCGAAAGGCGGACGGCGGGTCCAACTCGTCCGCATCCGCCCGAGCCGCATAAAAAATTTATCGCCTTATGAAGAGTCTTTTGACCTTGCTCCTTCTCTCTTCCGCATGGATGGCCTGCGCCCAGGATTACGCTTCGCCGGAGCCGGTCGAGATAGGCAAGGAGCTTTCCCGCACCACCTTCGTCGTCTATCCGACGGCAGAAGAAGCCGCCGCCGGATCGCGCGAAGCCTCCAAATACTTCACCCCGCTGGCAGAGTGGGAAAAGACGACGACCGAAGCCGGCACGGAGTTTTCCACGAAATTCACGGTGCCTTTCGCCTGGGTAAACCGCCAGGTGCTCCTGCATGTGGAGTGGGCTTCGTCGGCCTACGAAATTCGCCTGAACGGGAAGGTCGCGGGGTATTGCCAGAACGGGAGCAATCCGGCGGATTACAACTTCACCAAACAGATCCGGGAAGGGGTCAATAATCTGACGATCAAGGTGCTGTCCAATCCAGCAAGCGCCGTACTCGAGAGTTGGACGCATCCCTCCGAACCGGCGTTAGGCAGTTGCTACGTATTTTCCCAGCCGACCATCCGCATCCGCGACCTGTTCACCAAAACGTACCGAAACGGCAGCGTCTTCAACGGCGAGGTCGGCATCGTGGTGAAAACCGACGCGCTGAATCCCAAGAAAGCGAAAATCCACTACGAACTGCTGACGCCGCAGGACGAAGTCGTGACATACGGCAGCCAGGAGATCGAACTCGACATGCGCAGGGAAGACACCCTGCGTCTGGTCGCCCAGATTCCCGATACGATGGTATGGAGCGCCCGCAACCCGATACTTTACACCCTGCGGCTCAAGACACAGACCGAAGGCCGTTATACGGAGTACGTATCGCTCAAGGTCGGCTTCCGCACCGTCGGCAACACCCGGGGGCAGTTGGCGATCAACGGGTATCCGGCAGCACTCAAGGCCGTACCCGACCTGGGTACGACCGTATCGCCGAGCCAACTGCTCGAATGGAAGGAACAGGGGTACAACCTGATTCTGCTTCCGGCAGGCGGCGTATCCGGTGCGCTGTACGACCTTTGCGACCGATATGGCTTCTATGTCGTCGAACAGGCTCCGATCAACACCAGCCGCAGCGGTATGTCCCGCCGCAAGGGAGGGAATCCCAGCAACGATCCCGCATGGCAGGCGGCCTATATCGCCCGTATCGAGGAGAGCTACCACACCACGAAACTGCATCCGTGCGTCGTAGCATTCTCGCTCGCCGAAGATTCCGCCAACGGAATCAACCTCTACGAAGGTTATCTCCACCTCAAGGGCCTCGAAAAGGAGCGCCCGGTTCTCTACCCCGATGCCGGCGGAGAGTGGAACAGCGACAAACTCCGGCTGTCGGCCGAACAATAAGGTTTCTGTCAAAGGATAAAAAGAGGCTGTGTCAAAACATCCTTTTTGAAAAATCCCCCCCCTGTTACAACTATCTGTAGCAGGGGCAAATCCTTCTATTTCGCATTATGACATACTCCTCTTTTTGGCATACAGGAACGAAGCAAGCCCCCTCGAAATACGATGGCACTGATAGCACGATACACCGGCATGCAGGCAACAAGCGCCCTGCTTTTGCCGCAGAAAGGCCACTCCTTATGCTCAGAACCGAATTCGCACCAGGGATCACAGGTCCCAATGCCGGAAATCATGTACCCAGCATCAAAAAAAAAACGAACAATCGCCCGAATGAACCGCACAGCCAATAAAAACCATATAGTCTACATCACAAGAACAACTGCCCCGTACAAACAACATATATATCCGTATAAAAAAACCGTATAACCGACGTCATGAACCCATACTTCGCAGCGAGATTCACAGGACCTGGGCCGAATACAGGATTATAGGTCTGGACCGAAAATCAAATGCCGCCCCCTTCACGGACCTTGACTTTCCGGCACAATTCGGTCTGACATCGTTCCCGAAATCCAAATAAGACCGATCCTTTTTCGATCATCATCGTTCAAAACACAAATGGACGGATCCACCCTTTCGGCCGGGACTGGTGCGCCCACAAAACCATCCATCACCGCTCCCATATCGCCCGATAAGAAAAGCCACTCCGGAGCTACCAACAATACGCTCCAACCAATAACAAACTCCCCGAATCAGCCGGTAACTCTCCCCGGTAGCAAACAAAATGCCCAGGACCTCCGGAAAACATTTCCGGACCGGCCGTAAGCACGCCCAATTAACAGAAAAAAGCTTCTCTCGACAGACAATCCGAGCAACAAAAAGAGGGGAAGAGATCGCTCTCTTCCCCTCCGGGATTCCGTTACTCATCGAAGATCGACGAATAACTGTTCGACTTCAAATTATCGAATATTATCAGTGATATTCTTCAACTGTGCATCCACATCGAAATCCACGTTCACCGTCGCCTCCTTTTTAGGCGTATTGAAGATAGTGGCTTTTCCATGGTCCATACGCTCACGCTCGATCTGAATAAACGAAGCCTGGCTGAAGCGGATCGGAGCAGAGAGGCTCACTTTCGATACGGTCGATACACTGGACTTATCCTCGCGCTTATCGTCGAAACCATCGGTCGGAGCAGTATCGATATCCCCCTGGTGGTCAGGATCGTTCATCATGATTGTTTCGTAGCCCAACGGTCCCCAAGCACCGGTTTCGTCCTGACCTGCATAGTAGAAGCCCCAAGGACCTACTCCCGGCGGGGAACAACGACCGTGCTTAGCATCCTTATAGATGGCTACAAACGGATAATTCTCGAAATAATCGAAGATCAACATATCCGGCAGAGGCAGATCGCCACCACGAGGAGCATGGACAAAGACCCACGTGTGAGCAGTTTCCTCACTAGTCGGCTCCGCTTGGTAAACGCATACATACTGCACTCCCTTATAGTCCTTCCAAGCCGAGGGATAACGAGCTGCAAGTTCATCACCGTTGTAAACCTGCCATGTTCCAGACACAGTTGCGTTATCATTACGCGGCAGCGGTTTCGACTCAACCCGGCCGGTCGACAAGTCGGACTGATAGGTACCGCTCGCATAAGCAAAACCATAAGCTACATACTGGGTACCGGGCGTACAATCGGTCGACAATATCTCCTCACCCACATACTGCGACAAGTCTCCGCCGCCATCGCCATGAATCAAATCGTCGAGGAACTTAAGCCAGTTGCCGTTATACGAATCGAAGACTTCTGCGTTAATGATACCGACATGATACCAAACGTCGTCGTGAGACGGAGTAACTTTACAAGTAAAGCTACGCATTTCGATCTCCGAGAACTCGAATTCCAACTTAAAATCTGTAGGAGCGACATATTCCGGAGTCGTGAATTCGGTCACCGAAACATCGGTAGTACGATGTCCGTATTTGTCGAAACCGAAAATAAAGATTTCGTAAGTGCTCTCCGGCTCGATACGCCACTCCTGATCGGCCCCCATCTTGGTCGTCATTTCGCCTTTCTGCACCCATTCGTTGGTCTGCCAGTTGGGAGGGGTGCCATCACCCAGGCCCGAACCGGAATCATACATATCCAGACGCTGGAGCAGACGCTCGACACAAACGCTTTTACCGTATTTCTCGGCACTGCCGCCGGGATACATACCGATGAAATATTTCGTCTCCAGATTCGAGGGCGTAATCTTGATCTCGCAATCCTGAGCTGTCACATTCAACTTCTCGACCGTGAACGTGCAATTATCGGTTACAGGAATCTCTCCGGTCGTAACCGTGAAATATTCCTCGGCATTTTCGCTGTTGATATTGTAGTTGTCATCCATGCCGAAGCACCAGAAATAGTAGTCGTTACCGCCCCATACACGGTTTTTTAAAGACGTGTTCAACATGAACTTCTGCTCGCCCTGATAAAGAGTCGGACGCTGCTTACGCGCACTGGACTGCAACTCCTGCAAATACTCTTTGCTGGTCCACTCGTCAACCTTGTAAACATAACTGTTCATCGTCGAGAACATCCACTTCGCATCCGGATTGCTCGGAGTGATCGTTACCTCTACGTTGTAAGGATTGTTGTCGGGATAAGGGTCGGCATTGACCTGCTTGGAAGTAACCGTGAACGTAAGGTCGGTCATCTCGACATTCTGGGTCGTGAACTCCGCCTTGAAAAGGTCCGTAGTAGGCACGCCCTCGGACGTACAACCGTACACATACCCATAATATGCCGTATTGGCAAGCGACAAGTCATCCACGGTATTGGTCTTCGAACCTTTCATGAGTAAGATGTTCAACCATTCAGACAACTTCATCCCCCGACTTTCGGCCTGTTCTTTCACCGCCTCCAAGTCGGCCTGAATGAAAGCCTCGTCGGACTCGAACGAATCGACGTATTCTTTAGTCATAAAAGCGCACAGATAGGTCTCGCTCTCGTTCGAAGGAACGATCTGCATTGCACAGCCGTTTGCCGTAATCGACTTCGGATCGATCGTAAGTTCGAACGTCATGGTACCACCCTGATTTACGGTAACGACTACATCGGCTGCCCCCGTATAAGAAAGGGTGATCTGCCCCGAACGAGACTCGACACCCTCGTCGAGTGCAGTGTAATCAAACTGGACGTATCCCGGCTCCGCATAGTTGAAATTCTTGATCCAATCCACGTTCGTCGTTGCCTCGACAATAGACGATTTATCGGCCCCTTGAATTTCATACGCCAAACGACCCGTTCCAGCGTTTTTCGATAAGGAAAGCGTAGTTTTAGCTACGATGGTGACGCTGTAATCCACGCCATCGTCGCTTCAGCCACTGCTTGCACTCACCATTGCGAGCATCGCCACAAGCGCCATCGCAAAAGAAAAATACTTTTTCATAGAAAAAAATAACAAGTAGTTTAGTGAAAGAGCTACCGGATCGAAATCCGGACACCCTTTCGGGTTAATAAAAATTAAAAGTTAGGTATTAAAAACATCATAAAAAAGCGAAAATCCACCATGCAAGTATCGTAGAATAATCCTAATACACAATATAACCAACAAAATTCAATTCTTTTGTCCCGTCCGTTCCCCAGCGTATTCCTGCGATAAAGCAACTGCACCGAACGGAATCAATATTCTCGCCTTCATTCGGAATCGAATTCTTAATCCGAAATTCTCTCAAAGGTAGGAAATTAATCTAACTTAAACAACTTTTTAAGACAGTTTTTTCAATAAAAAAGCAAATCAAAAATCACAATATATTGAATATCTTACATTTAAAATTCAAATATTCGTACCTACAAAAAATCCCCCCCCCAAAAAAAATGATTTTTAGCCCACAGGCGGCGTTTTTTCCATCACCTGGACGGATGTACCGAAATAATAAATCTTGAAACATAATAATTCGGTAACCAATCGATGCACCTATATAACTTAAATAATATTTTATTTAGTATATACACAAGATAAAAAAAAGCAAAATTCCGTTTCGAAGCCCTCCTCTGCATTTTTTACGAAGAAAAAATATTTTTTTCTTGCAGAAATAAAAAAAACATCCTACATTTGCACCTGCAAACGCCTCTTTAGCTCAGTTGGTAGAGCACGACACTCTTAATGTTGGGGTCCAGGGTTCGAGCCCCTGAGGGGGTACGGAAAGGCGGAAAACTTAAGTTTTCCGCCTTTTTTATTGTCCAAACAGCCCCTTATAGCTGATATATCTTACCGTTTCGTGTATCTTTGTAATTGGATCCCACCGTAAAGGATCTATGTAGGATAAAAAAATTTTACAAAGTCCCTTATTCAGCCGAGGTATAAAGATAAATTCAAACAGGTTATGGAGATCAATAAAGATAACTGGAAGCAGATCGATCTAAATGTGGACAGCCTGTGGTTGATCCCCGAAAGAGATAGGCAAGGCAAGCACAAGAATATCTATCACGGCAATTTCGTTCCCCAACTACTCAAACGCTTACGAATGCCGGAAATACCGTGCTGGAGTTGTTCGCAGGCAGCGGGACTACCCTGTTCGCATATGAAAACCTGCGCAAAGATTACATCGGATTCGCCCCCCCCCAAAAAAATTATCGATTATGTCAATAGCATTATGAGCGAATGGTCTTCGATCAACTACGCAATCAAGAGTGTCGATGTCACCGATCGACAGCCGTTTTCCGAGGCGATCGCAGCATAGCTGGGCGAAAGGCACCGAGAGGAGGTCGATTTTATGATCGCTCATCCGCCTTATCTGGACATCGTAAAATTCACCGACGACAGCAGGGACCAATCCAATATTTCGGACATCGATGCTTTCTAAAAAAAATTGTCGAACGCAATAGCCACGGCTTCCGATACTTGAGAAAGAACGGTTATTTTGCGATAGTCACCTGGGGATATTTCTGAAAAAAGCGAAGTGATTCCTTTGGCTTTCAAGATAATGGATTCCGTAAAACAACACCTGAAAGTCAAGTTAAAGGGCATCGTGGTTAAAAATATCGAAGGGAATCGCGGTAAATTAGGCGCACAAAACATCTGGAAATACAGAGCGTTGAAAAGCGACTACTTTTTATTCAACCGAGCAGAGTTTCCGAGTACATCTGGAGCACATGTTCGCAGGCACGAGATCCAGAAATAAAACCGTAGGTTTCAACCGATCAGCACATTCCAATATATCAGTTGCTCAAACGGGAAATACACTGGTTGCAATGATGGCCGATTTCAGCCGGGTACGCGCGAACGATTATGCGATATTTTACGTGCAGACATCGAAAGGAAAAGAAGGGAAATTTTACGGCATATATCAGATCGCCAGTGACCCTTTCCTTAAACCCGACGGTTACTATTTGCGCGAGAAACTTTGGATAAATCTGACATTCCGGGTATTGAGCAAACCGTACGAAGTATTTGCAAAAGGGGCTTCCGAATGGGAGGCTTTGGATGATATAATAAGGTATATAGGCCCCTATCAAATGCTGTGCAGTTTGATATACAGAAAGCTGAAAGGCAATCGCGGAAATACCATGCTTATGCCCTATGAGGCAGAGCGGTTGTTTTCTTTAATCCGCTCGAAAAAATAACCATAAGGCCCTCAACGGGAACAGTTTCACCGATGAAAACAGAAGACAAGTCGAAAATATGTTGCAAACTGAAGTATATGCCGACGAAACACAGACCGCGTTCGACATCTTGCCCCGACTGATCTACAAGAGACGCAACAGGAAAGCCTATAAAGTACATTTGCAGATGTATTTGGCGCAACATATCGGCAGGGATCCGATCTTGAACCGGGCCCTTAAAGTCAATTGCAAAAACATAGAATAGTTAGGAAACAAGGTTTCATGCGGCATCGGCATGCAGCGAATCGATGTGATGTTTTCGCAGAAAATAGATGAAAAAACAAAATAGATCGTACCTATCGAACTGAAGGCCGTAACTAATCCCAGACAGATATCCCGATATATAGACTGAATAGAACAGTAGTATATTCCCAACAGACCGAGCGTAATACATCCAATCCTGATATGCCCGGAATCAGAACTCGGTCAAAAAAACATCAACGCATTCAGAGCGTTCGACACAAAATCCAATAGACGTTACCTCCTATCCTTGGAATATTATAGAATTTACAGACGACGAAGAAATGCTGAAGTTTAATAATATCATGTACGAGTGATGAATTACATAGGATCGAAATATTCGCTGCGGGATTTTATCGACAATACGATCAAAAAGGTCGTCGGCGATAATCCATCGGATATGGTATTCTGCGATCTCTTTGCAGGTACGTGTATCGTAGGGCTCATTTCAAAACACGAGTTAGCAAAGTAATAGCCAATAATTGGAAGTATTACAGTTATGTCCTCAATCGCAACTATATAGGCAACTGCTACGAACTTGCGAACAAAGCCGATTATATAGAAATACTGAACTCGCTGTCAGGGACAGAGAATGGTCTCATATACTCTCAATATTGTCGAGGGGGGGGTAATGACCGTCAGTATTTCTCCGATGACAACGATCAAAAATAGATGCCATCAGATCGACTATCGAGCATTGGCAGAAACCGGAGAAATATCCGACGATTTATACTATTTCCGGCTGTGCTGTCTGCTCGAAAACGCAGCCAAATGCGCCAATACGGCATCCGTATACGGAGCATTTTTCAAACATCTCAAACAGTCAGCACAGAAAACGCTCGTTATCGCTCCCGCAGATTACCAAATAAACAACGGCGAACACGAAGTGTACAATGAAGATGCGAATAGTCTGATTAAGCGGATCGAGGGCGATATTTTATACCTCGACCCACCGTACAACTCCCGACAATACAGCGCAAACTACCATCTGCTGAACACGATTGCCGACTATAAATCATTTACTCCGAAGGGAAAAACGGAGCTAAGAGAATACAACAAATCGAATTATTGCAGTAAGGCGAAAGTACAGCATACATTCAAAGATTTGATCCGGAACGCCCGGTTCAGATACATCGTATTGTCGTACAATAACGAAGGCATAATGCCAATGCAGACCATCGAACAGATAATGACCAAATATGGCAATTATCAGATGTTTCAAAAGGAGCATCAGAGATTCAAAGCAGACAAGACTGAAAATAAAAACCACTTGGCCGATACCACCACAGAGTACCTACAGGCGAAACAGAATCCGCAATAGTCGCCCGACTCATAAAATGCGACGCGACAAAATATGGAAAAATACAGTATCTTTCGGGAAACAGGAAAACAAATCGGATCCGCACGGCTAACCGGCAGAGCTGAAATCGTCCAAATGCTGAATCAGGGAAAAAGTATCGCGGCAATCTGCAAGGAATACGGGATCGCGAGAAACACCTTCGATCGGTTCAGAAGACAATACACCTATACTATTATAAAAGGAGAGAAAAAACGCTGGAGGGTAAACGGAAATGCTGCGGAGTTAAAAGAGAAAATACATGCAACGCTATAAACTGATGACTTTCCTCCCAACACAGGATAAGAAGGGGAGAGGGAAAAAGCCTGTCGCCACTCCGAAAGCGGCCCTCCACTGTTGCTGCACAAGGTCAGAAGGACAGCTGCGGCAAAAGCAGAATCAAACCTCGTAGCCCACACGCCCCCAACTGCATTCGATATTCACAAGGGAAGGGAACCTCTTTTTCCGCAATCTTTTATATCCGGAATGAAAGATCAGAAACGGATTCCGGCGAAATCCGTCTTTCAACGGATCGTCGATACGGCATCGAACTCTTCGGGAGCGTAAGTCCGCAAGGCGAGTTTTTTAACCCAAACGACGAA
>OGZW01003818.1_pt1 | contig 10884 bp, 6 predicted proteins | sample 1577001 | NCBI WGS metagenome assembly OGZW01 (sample SAMEA3541519, study PRJEB24748) | human gut metagenome | biome: human gut; feature: human-associated habitat; material: faeces | place: China | collected 2012
TTCCGTCCCTGCTTTTTCCGCGGCTGCAATGGCTTTTTTGATATACCGTTTTACCGCCGGATGAACGATCGCATTCAGGGCTTTTAACTTTTCTTCGTCCTGAAAAACGATCTCAGCAATCCGTTTCCGGTCAAGTTCGCCGGTCTCTGTGGTGATCTGTCTGCCGAACAGCTTCACAATCTCTCCATAGCATTCGCCGCCCGGCAGCATCACAAGGTAACCTGCCTCGTCCGCCTGGATCACCGTTGCATCATAATTCTGTCCAAGGTACGTGAGCACTTCGCTTTTTCCGGCGCCCACGCCGCCTGTAATTCCAAAAACTTTCATTCTTTTGTATCCTTTCGCTCCTGGTATGAGTGCACTATTTCGCCTCGTACCAGTTGTTTCCTGTGTGCATATCGATCTCGAGTTTGACAGCCAGATGTGCTGCCCCGGTCATCTCCTCTTCCAGGATCTGTTCTGCCTTTTCGAGCTCGTCTTCCGGCACTTCCAGCAGCAGCTCATCGTGTACCTGAAGAAGAAGTCTGGTCTTTAACTGCTCCTCTTTCAGCCGTTTCGCCACGCGGATCATCGCTATTTTAATAATATCCGCCGCCGTTCCCTGGATCGGCGCATTCATCGCAACGCGCTCGCCGAATGACCGCTGCATAAAGTTGCTCGATTTCAGCTCCGGCATCGGCCGTCTGCGTCCGAACATCGTCACGGAATAGCCTTTCTCTTTGGCATCCTCTACGCAGCGGTTCAAAAACTCATGGATACCCGGATACGTCTCGAAATACTGCTGGATATAGGCCTCTGCCTCTTTCCGGCTGATGCCGAGATCCTGGCCCAGACCGAACGAACTGATGCCGTATACGATACCGAAGTTGACCGCCTTCGCATTTCTTCTCTGCAGCGGTGTTACCTCTTCAAGCGGCACATGGAACACTTTCGATGCCGTCATGCGGTGGATATCCTCCGCCTCGCGGTACGCCTCGATCAGGTTTTCATCGCCCGACATATGGGCCAGCACGCGAAGCTCAATCTGGGAATAGTCGGCATCCAGAAAGACACAGCCAGGCTTTGGCACGAAGGCTTTCCGGATCAGACGGCCAAGCTCCATCCGCACCGGAATGTTCTGCAGATTCGGATCGGTACTGCTGATGCGGCCGGTCGCGGTGATGGTCTGGTTAAATGTCGAATGGATTCTTCCATCTTTCCCGATCACGGCCTGCAGACCGTCGGCGTACGTCGATTTCAGTTTGGCAAGCTGGCGGTACTCCAGAATATCGGCAACGAGTTTGTGATCCGGTGCGAGCTTTTCGAGCACATCGGCGGCGGTGGAATAACCCGTCTTGGTCTTTTTGCCGCCCGGAAGCTGCAGCTTTTCAAACAGAATCACGCCGAGCTGCTTCGGGGAATTGATGTTGAACTCCTCGCCGGCCTCCTCGTAGATCTGTGCCTCCAGCTCTCCGATCCGCTCCGCCAGCTCAGCTCCGTAAACGGAAAGTGCTTCTTTTTCTGCGGCGATTCCATCCGCTTCCATCTGACGGAGCGTAAACACCAGCGGAATCTCCACATTCCGGTACAGATCCCACATGCCCTGCTCCTTCAGCAGCTTTTCCATGTTTTCCTGTGCGGCAAATACAGCATACGCCTGATGACCTGCATACGACTCCTGCTGTTCCGGCGTCATCTTTCCTGCGGCCGGAATCTTGCTTCCGCCGAAGATCTCTTCCACTGCCGGCACATAGCGGTGTACGTACTCTTTTACGATATCATCGTACGAATACTGTGATTTCAATGGATTTAATAAATACGCGGCAATTCCGGCATCAAACAGATGGGCTTCATCGGCGTCCGGCATATCCTTCAGAAATTCTTTTCCGTCCATGACGCAGAAAACCGGAATCTGCTTCTGCAGCTCAGTCAATTTTTCTTTTAAATAATCTCCGGTCAGGAAACCTTCTGCTGGGAAGTAAACAACATCCGGCTCTCCGCTTCCATACGCAACTGCCATACCGACAAGTGAACGGCTCCGATCTGCCATCGGTCCGTCCTTCGGGGTTTCTTCTGTCAGAAGAGCGGCTCCTGCCTTCTCCTCCTTCGCGATGGTTCCAAAGAGTTCTTCCGCCTCGGAAAAATCCGTTACGGTGCGCAGAAAGACGGCATCCTCTGGTTCTGCATTCGTCTCCTCGAAGCGGCCCAGCAGGTTTTTAAACTCCAGACGTTTGAACATCTCATACGCTTTTGGTGTATAAAAATTCGAGAGTGCCGCTTTTTCACGGTCGAGCTCCACCGGCGCATCGGTATCAATCGTTGCAAGTTTTTTGCTTAATTCCGCCAGATCATAATGATCACGCATCGCCTCTTTTGCCTTGTTCGGTTTGATCTCCTCGAAATGTGCATGCGCATTTTCCAGTGTCTCGTACTGCAGCAGGATTTTCGTCGCGGTTTTCTCGCCGACACCCGGCAGACCCGGGATATTGTCTGCGGTATCGCCCATCAGCGCTTTCAGATCGATGATCTGTTTCGGGAGAAGACTGTATTTTTCCAGCACCTCTGCCGTGTGGTAATTTTCAATCGTCGTCACACGCTTTACGGTCTTTGGAATCCGGATCAGAATGTGGTCCGTTGCAAGCTGCAGCAGGTCGCGGTCTCCGGATACGATCGTAACTTCCATCCCTTCCGCCTCGCATTTGCGGCCGAGCGTTCCTAAGATATCATCCGCCTCATAGCCCTCTTTTGTGACAATCTCAATGTCCATTGCTGCGAGCACTTCCTGGATCACCGGGACCTGTTCGCGCAATTCCTGCGGCATCGGCTTTCTCGTTTCCTTGTACTGGTCATACATTTTGTGGCGGAATGTCGGCGCATGGAGGTCAAACGCCACGGCAAGATACTGCGGCTGCTCCTCATCGAGAATTTTAAACAGAATATTCAGGAATCCATATACGGCGTTCGTGTGCAGTCCTTCTGCATTGGACAGATCCGGTACGCCGTAAAAAGCCCGGTTCAGAATACTGTGTCCGTCCAGTAATACGATTTTATCACTCATAATAATCCTTTCAGCCAGGGTAATTCTATCACTTCAAAATAGTGCAGAGCCAGGAGCACCAGAAACAGAACGAGAATCAGCATCAGCACCCGGAAAAACGTATCTTTGTACCGGCGGTGTCTCGCTTCTTCCTCTTTTTTCTCCAGATCGCGTTCCAGAAGTCCTGTCAGATTGTAGGAATCGGGCGCGTCATCCTCGAAATATGCCATCGCACGGTTCACAATAAAATATGTCTCCAGTTCCTCGTGGCATGTATGGCATTTCCGGATATGGGAAATAAACGGTTCCATCTCTTTCTCCGGCATATTTCCCTGCACGTATGGCTGTATTAATTTTTCTGCTTCTTTACAGTCCATAAAATCCTGCTCTCCTTTTGTATCCGGCCAGTGTTTTCCTCTGGCCGTTTTTTCTGCTATCTACCATCATACACTATTTTCTCATAATTTAAAAGAGACAACCCGCCGAAAATGGGTTGTCTCTTGTTCTCTTATAAGATAACTGTTTTCTAGTGGATTTCCATTATGCACGGACAATGTTCGGGGTCTCTTTTCCTGCCTCGAAATCCAGTGCATTCTGCAGTGTGGTCTCTGCAATCGCACGCAGTGCTTCCTCGGTGAAGAATCCCTGATGTGAAGTGATCATAACGTTCGGGAAGGACAGGAGACGTGCTGTGGTGGAGTGCTCCAGAATCTCATCGGAACGGTCCTCGAATACGTTCGGGGTTTCCTCCTCGTATACGTCAAGGCCGACGCCGAAGAATTTTCTTGCACGGATTCCCTCGATCAGGTCGTCTGTCTTTACCAGACCTCCGCGGGACGTATTGACCAGGATCACGCCGTCTTTCATCTTTTTGATGCTCTCGCGGTTGATCATGTGGTATGTGCTGTCCATCAGCGGGCAGTGCAGGGAGATCAGATCACTCTGTGCCAGCAGTTCATCAAGAGTTACGTACGTAACAAAATCTTTTAAGGATTCATTCTGGTATACATCGTAAGCAATGACTTTCATGCCGAAACCGCGGCAGATTCTTGCCATAGCCGCACCGATTTTTCCGGTTCCGACGATTCCGGCGGTCTTCTGATAGAAGTTAAATCCCATCAGTCCGCCCAGGCTGAAGTCGTTTTCTCTTACTTTCGTATATGCTTTGTGCATGTGGCGGTTGACCGTCATGGCCAGTGTCATCGCATGCTCAGCTACAGCCTCCGGGGAGTAACCCGGTACACGGCGTACATCAATGCCGTATTTTGCAGCTGTCTTTAAATCTACGTTGTTGAAGCCTGCGCAACGCATCAGGATCAGCTTGACACCTGCCTCATGCAGTGCTTCTACGGTTTTTGTTCCGACATCGGAGTTTACGAAGGCGCACACGGCATCGTAGCCCTTTGCCAGGGAAGCGGTTCTTGCAGCAAGGCCGGTTTTTAAATATTCCACTTCAATTTCTGGAAACTGCTCTTTGGTTCGGTCGAAAGATTCTCTGTCGTAGCTCTGGGTATCGTAAAATAAAATTTTCATAATGTTTTTCCTCCTCGCTTTGCGGTCATCTTATTGTTCCCGCTTACAGGTATTACTATACTTCATTGTTAAAACTTTGTCAATGTATTATTTGTTAAAATTTTATCAATTAGTAAATTTATTTTCAACATCTTTCACAACAGTACAAATTTACTGGATCACCTCGTCCAGGAACCGGGACGGCTCGACTTTCTTTTCAAACCGTTCCTCCACATAACAGAGCGTCAGCTCTTTCCGGGCGCGCGTCATTCCGACGTAGAACATCCGCCGCTCCTCCTCGATCGCCTCCGCAAGGACTGCTTTCTGATACGGCATTACACCCTCGTTGACGTCAAGAAGATAGACCTTGTCGTACTCGAGTCCCTTGACGCTGTGCAGGGTGGAAACCATAACTCCTTCCGCACTCTCTGCGCGCTGCTTCTGTTTTTCCTTCATCTTCTGCTGGTATTCCTCAATATGTGCAAACCAGCCCTCGATGCTTTTCTGGGTCTTTGCCGCCTCCTGCAGCTCGTCCAAAACGGAAATCAGATCATCCTCTTTCAGATGGCGGTATGCAGCATATTCCTTCACATACTGTTCATAGCCGATCGCATAGCGGATGTAATTGACCGCGCCGAACGGCGATAAATGCGTCAGTGTCGTGATATCCTGCTCCAGTTTGCGGATCCGCTGGCACATCCAGTCTTTTTCTTCGTAATATTCCAGAAGTGCATCGAACGAAACAGTCGCCTCCTCAAAGGCATCCCGCGACAAATAACGGTTCGGGCGGTTGGCAATCTTTAAAAACTCGCCGCGCTTCCGGCTTCCCATCGCAAGATTCAGATACGTCAGCAGATCTTTCGCAATCCAGTGGTCATAGAGATCCGGCAGGGCATCCCGCATCTGGAACGGGATCTGTGCTTCCATCAGTTCCTCTACTGCTGTCCGGCAGCCAAGATTCGTGCGGAACAAAAGCGCCATCTCTTCATACGGACAGCCGTTTTTCTCCGCCTCCCGCAGCTCCTCGGCAACGGCACGCATCTCCTCGCGCGGGTTCTTATATCCCCGGATTGCAACCGGAGCGCCTTTCTCGTTGTCGGTGGAAATCGCCTTTTCATACCGCTTTTTGTTGTGGTGGATCAGGCATTGGGACCGCTTCACGATAAATTCCGTACTACGGTAATTTTTATCGAGCACTACCTGCGCCGCGCCCGGGTAATCTTTCGGAAAATTCAGCATGATCTCCGGCTTGGCCCCGCGGAACTGATAAATCGACTGATCGTCATCCCCGACAATAAAGAGGTTATTTTCCGGCAGCGCCAGCATCCGCACAATCTCATACTGCACGGGGCTGATGTCCTGAAACTCGTCAATCAGGATATACTGAAATTTCTGCTGCCAGGCGCGGAGGACCTCCGGCCGCTCCAGAAAGAGACGTTTGCACTGCACCATCAGATCGTCGAAATCGAGTTTTTTGTTCTCCTTCCGCCATTTCTCATACGCCTCATAGATTTCGCGGAACTTTTCCTGCGGCATACAGGCGGAATAGTAATGTTCCAGCGGGATCTGATTGTTCTTCACAGTGCTGATTTCGCGCGCCAGATTTTCCTCGAGATCCTCTTCCTCCAGGTCTCTGGCATAGTGGTTGACCAGCTCGCGCATCAGCCGCTTTTTCTCTTCCTCGCTTAAAATATTGTTGCCGGACATGCGGTACGTATGGCGCAGAATCGCGTAGAATACCCCGTGGAACGTTCCAAAGGTGACCTGGGTACTCGTCTTTCCCATCGCCTTCAAATACCGCTCCTTCATCTCTTTTGCCGCCGCACGCGTAAATGTTACGACAAGAATACGAGAGGCGGAAATGCCGCTCGTTACAAGCTGGCAGGTCCGCCCCGTAATCACTGCGGTTTTCCCCGACCCCGGTCCGGCAAGGACCATCATGGGGCCGGTGGTATGCATCACCGCTTTTTTCTGTGAATTATTATATATCATTTGGATAATTTCTCAATCGCTTTGTCGATGCGGGCAAGAGACTCCTCTTTTCCCAGAACCTCAAGGATTTCCGTTGCGCCGGCCGGTGTCATCTGTTTTCCGGAAAGAGCGGTACGGATCGGCCACATAATATAACCGGTCTTGTATCCTTTTTCTTTTCCGAATGCGCTGAGCATCTCAAAGAGAGCATCATTGCTGAAATCTTCCTGCGCTGCCAGCAGCGGTTTTACTTCCTGAAGAAGTGCAAGGGAGGTCTCCTCGTTTGTCTTCATCTTTTTGTGAGTGTACATCGAAGCGTCGTACTCCGGAACTTCCTCGAAGAAGTCGATGAGGTCTGCAATATCCGGGAATACTTCGATTCTTGTTTTTACCATGGCTGCAATTTTCTTAAAATCGAGCGGACGGTGGATTGTCTTCTGGATATACGGAAGCGCCATCTCATAGAACTTCTCGTCGTCCATTGCCTTCATGTACTCGCCGTTCATCCAGCGGAGTTTTGTCATATCGAAAACGGCCGGAGATTTGCTGATGTGGTGGTAATCGAAGATTTTTACCAGCTCCTCGAGAGAATAGATCTCGCGGTTTCCTTCCGGGCTCCATCCAAGAAGGGCTACGAAGTTGACAATGGCATCTTTTAAGAAGCCCTGATCGATCAGGTCTTCATAAGAAGAATGGCCGCAGCGTTTGGACAGCTTCTGATGCTCCTCGTTGGTGATCAGCGGACAGTGTACGTAAACCGGAACTTCCCAGCCGAATGCCTCGTAAATACGGTTGTATTTCGGGGATGAGGACAGATACTCATTACCGCGGACAACGTGGGTTACACCCATCAGATGGTCGTCGATGACGTTTGCGAAGTTGTAGGTCGGATATCCGTCGGATTTGATCAGGATCAGGTCTTCCAGCTCCTCGTTGTTTACGGTGATATCTCCGTAGATCTCATCATGGAAGGTTGTGGTTCCTTCGGTCGGCATATTGAAACGGATGACGTACGGTTTGCCGGCTGCCAGATTGGCCTCTACTTCCTCTTTGGAAAGACCAAGGCAGTGTTTGTCGTAGATCGAGATTTCTTTTCCGCCTACGTTACGCTTGCACTGGCTCAGGCGCTCTGCGTCACAGAAGCAGTAATAAGCGTCACCCTGCTCTACCAGCTGTTTTGCGTATTTCAGGTACAGACCTGCTGCATTACGCTCGCTCTGTACGTACGGGCCGCAGCCGCCGTCTTTGTCCGGTCCCTCGTCGTGTACCAGGCCGGTCTCTTTTAAGGTACGGTAGATGATATCAAGTGCGCCTTCCTGGAAACGCTCCTGGTCGGTATCCTCGATACGGAGCATAAAGGTTCCGTCATCGTGTTTTGCGATCAGATACGCATACAGGGCAGTACGCAGGTTTCCTACATGCATCCGGCCTGTCGGGCTCGGTGCAAATCTTGTTTTTACATTGCTCATTTTTCTTTTCTCCTGATTTCTGGTTTTTCTGGAACAATCCTTTTGTCTGTTCCCTTCCACCATTTATTTAGAATGGAAAACAGCCCGGCGTTTCTTCCGAGCTGCACCATCCTTCCACTTTTGCCAGCGGCAATGCTCTTTTTCAGACCTCTACGCCGTGCTGTTTCAAATATTCCATAAAGTCGCCGACGGTAGAAAGGTCTGTCAGTTCGTCGGTGTCGATTTCAATTCCGTACTCGTCTTCTAATGCCATAACCATCTCGTAAAGATCCAGGGAATCTGCACCCAGGTCATCTTTAAAAGAGGTATCTTCGTTGATGCTGTCTGCATCACAGTTGAGCTGTTCTACTAAAATTTCTTTTATCTTTTCTAACATTGTTCTGCTCCTTCCTGCCTCTACCCGGCAGCCAGTATTTCTTTCGAAAAAAGTGTATCTGTTATTCCGGCATTTGTCAATAGATTTTTCTACTTTTACTGTTCTTCCGCCTGTGCCTCTCCTTCTCCGCTCTTTCCATCCTGGAACACAATAAAGCGGGAGACGCACAGGGCAATGCCGATTTCCGTCAGGATAAAGAGCACCGATGTTCCTCCGTAACTGATAAATGGAAGGGTAATTCCCGTTGCCGGCATCAGTTTCAGAACAACGCACAGGTTCAGAATAACCTGAATGGAAATATGTGCAAAAACGCCGCTCACCATCAGCATTCCATACGCGTCCGGCGCATTCTGTGCAACCACAAACAGACGGTACAGCAAGTAGCCAAACAGCAGCAATACAAGAAGCGCGCCAAATATTCCAAGCTCCTCGCAGATGATCGAGAAGATCATATCGTTCTGTGCTTCCGGAATTGTTGTAATCTTCTGCGTACTGTTGCCAAGTCCTTTTCCGAGAAATCCACCGGATGGAGAATAAAACCAAAGTAAGTAAAATAAAAATTTCTACAATAATCATCTATATCTTCCTTATTGCATGGGCAATGACAACAATTTTTCCATTAATATGGTCAATTTTAAACTCATTTAAGGATAGAAAGGCTATATATAGCAATTCCTTTTCACTTCCTTTTGGAGATTTGTTTTCATTGGATAATTACGTAAAAATATTTGACAATTACGATATTATAAGTGCATATAAAAACAGTTTCATTATTTCAGGAACAGTGGCTGTGGTTGTTATTTTGTTATCGGGAATGGCTGCTTATGTACTTACAAGATACAAATTTAAAGGAAAAGGTATTCTTCTGGCGCTTTTGTATGCGGGAATGATGTTCCCAATTTATTCCACAATTATTCCGGTATTCAGATTAGAATCTGCATGGGGATTAGTTAATACAAATAGCGTTGGTGCACATCTTTTATCGGTAATTTTACCGCAGATTGCAGGTAATATGTCATTTGCCATTATTGTATTATCAAGTTATATACAGGGATTGCCTGTTGAATTAGAAGAAGCAGCATATATGGAAGGATGTAACATATTCCAGATTTATTTTAAAGTTATAATGCCTCTTAGCAAGCCATCATTTGTTACGGTAGGAATATTTAGTTTCCTATGGAGTTACAATGATTTGTTCACACAGATGTTCTTCTTAAGAACAAAGGAAAACTGGGCAATTACTGTTTTACTTAATAACATATCTTCAAAAGAGGGTGTAAACTACGGAATGTTATTTGCTTCCGTTACATTAATAGTTGTTCCGGTACTTGTTGTTTACTTATGTTTACAGAAGTACATTATTAAAGGAATGACTGTAGGTGCCGTAAAGGGTTAAAAAATTTGCCATTTTGTGTTAAAATATTAAGAACATAAAAATGGCAAAGGAGAAAAATTATGTATAAAGTTGTCATAGTTGATGATGAGCCAATCATCGTTGAAGGTTTACAAAAGGGGATTGAGTGGGCAAATTGGAATTGTGAAATAGTAGGAACAGGAAGTAATGGATTAGAAGGGTTACAATTAGTAAAGGAATTACAGCCTGATATTCTCATTTCAGATATATCAATGACTAATATGGATGGTTTGGCAATGGTTGCCGCTGTCAAATCAGAATATCCTAATATTGAGGTTTGCCTTCTTACCGGATTCAGAAATTTTGAGTACGCACAGCAGGCTATTAAACTGGGAGTAACAAGATTTTTACTTAAGCCGTCAAAGTTTGATGAATTAGAGGAAGCAATTGATGCTATGATAATTGACTTAATATATTCTTCCTGCCATTGTGATTTTGTCTTTTTGACTTCAAAATTTGACTGGTCTTCTGTTGCTTCTACATAATCTGTCCTTTCGCCGCGAACCAGTAGACGATGAGTGTTAACTCCATAAGGGGTACACGTGATCAGAGTCACATGATCTTCACCCTCGATAATATCCAGGTCACTGGTCTCATCCGGAAGCACCGTCTTGATCTGATCCACTTTGTAGGCCAGATGCTTGCCAAGAATGTGCAGGATAAAAATATCTCCCTTTTCCATCTGATCCAGATCTGTAAAAAGCTTTGCGTTAGGAAGACCTCGATGCGCCGCCAGAACCGCATGGGTGCTCTTGCCTCCGATGGGAAGACTGGTACCCTCCACATGACCGACACCCTTTTCCAGGACCGTTTTGCTCAGTCCGTGATAGATCGCCAGTCTGGCTTTGATCTTCGGGATCTCGATACTCCCCATCAGACCATCACCGTTAGGATCCAGAACCTGGTCATAAGGATGACTCAGCTCATAAGTATCCTCTTCCTCAAAAGCATCTACAATGGCATTCACCGGATGCTCGGCATTATACTCCTTCGCCTCTTTCCACAGCCTGTCATAGTCATTGTCCGAAAGATCCGTTACCGCTTCCTCGTACTTACTGACCAGCTGGGCATTTCGATACTGGTTCCACATATCACTGATCGTAGGATAAAGGAACACCCCCGCCCC
>OGZW01003819.1_pt1 | contig 10883 bp, 10 predicted proteins | sample 1577001 | NCBI WGS metagenome assembly OGZW01 (sample SAMEA3541519, study PRJEB24748) | human gut metagenome | biome: human gut; feature: human-associated habitat; material: faeces | place: China | collected 2012
GTTGCTGGAAGCTATTCAACCTAAAGGCGGTTTGCGCCCGGTCAACGAAAGGGTCATTGAAACCGGATGCGGATATGAAGCCTGCATCACCGTTTCTAAATTCCCGGCACGCGTCGAAGAATTCTGGTTGACGCGACTTATGAACATGGACAATATCGTGTGCGTGATCGATATAAATACAGAAGACCCCAATATATCGAAGAAAAACATAAACGCCGGTATGCGTGAGCAGGAGCGCCGTGCGGAAGATGCTTCGGACACGACCGTAAAGAAAACGGCGGCGCAGCGCTATGCGGAACTTAACGCTTTGTGGGATGACATCGACGTAATGGGCGAGGTACTTAAACTCGTAAAAGTACGTATTTTTGTCGAAGGGCGAACATACGATGAGTGCGACAAACGCGTAAAATCTGTGCTGGATAGATTGGATGCAGCCGGATATGAAGCTTCAATATTTTTGAACGAAGAAATCAATGATTTCCGCTCGGTCTATTTGCCGTACACGAAGCAGCAGGAATTAGAAGAAGCTAAGGTTTATGCCCGTTACGGTCAGCCGCTCGAATCTATTACCTTAGCAGATGGTATTCCTTTCCATTTTACGAATCTCGTAGACCCAACGGGCACATATTTAGGTTCAACTTCACTTGGCGGCACAGTGCTTTTCGATATGCACACGCAAAACAACGTGCGCACAGCATATAATGGCGTGGTGCTTGGAAAACAGGGAGCCGGTAAATCAACGCTGCTTAAAAAACTGCTCGAATCCATGGCAGTACGCGGCCATTATATCCGAGGGTTTGACCCGGTCGGCGAATATCGGCATATCGTTGAGCTGCTTGGCGGCGCTTATATAGCGTTGGACGGCACAAGAGGAATTCTTAATGCTCTCGAAATTTTGAAGACCTCAGACGAAGGCGAAGGCATGTGCTACGTAAACCATAGTGCAAAAATGCGCACCGTTTATTTACTCCTTAACCCCAACGCCTCTGTGCAGGAAGCTAACGCATTTGAGGACTATTTGCAAGAGTTCTATGTCGAATATGGCCTTATAGACCCTAACAAAAGCTTGGACGAACAGGCCATTACAGGGTTAGCAGCAGATAAATACCCGATTTTTTCCGATTTTGTAGCCTACCTCGAAAAGCGACGTGCAGCAATTCGCGCCGGTTCAAATAAGATCGAAGCAGATCTCGCAATCCGCGAAGCTCGTACTTGCGATAACATCTATAAAGCTTTTCGGTCACTTGTTACGAACTATGGTGCCATTTTTAACGGGCATACGTCTATCGATAACATCATGGATCGCCAGATTGTCTTCTTCAACATCGCTAACCTCAAAAGCATGAAGTCCGAGGTCTTTGATGCGCAGCTCTTTTTGGCTCTCACATTGTGTTGGGATAACTGTGTTAAAGTCGGCGCATATATGAAAGAACAGTATGAAACACATGCAATCGAAAAAGATGACATTACGCGATTTGAAATCTTTATCGATGAGGCGCATGAAATCATCAATACCGATAAGATTGCCGCGGTGGAACAAATCACGGTGTTTGCACGCGAAGCGCGTAAGTATTTTGGCGGTATTCTCTGTGCTACACATTCCATTCGCGATTTTGTTCCCGAAGGCGCATCCACAGAAGGCATCAATAAGCTCAAAACGTTCTTTGAGCTTTGCGAGTATAAATTCATCCTCAATCAAGACACCAACGCTCTTCCGGTTTTGCAGCAGGTATTCGCCAACAAACTGACGGTAGGAGACTTAGAAGCAATCCCACGCTTTGGAAAGGGCGAAATGGTGTTCTGTGTTTCCTCAGACCGCAATATTCAGATGCACGTTGAAATAACCCAGTTCGAGGAAGAAAACTTTAAGGGCGGCGCATAATGAGCAGCAAAAAGTATAAATTCGTGCGGAAAGTCAGAAAAATCAAAAAGTACGGATGGCTTAAACTTAAAATTACTGTTGCCACCTCAGTTGTTTTATCCGGTGTATTCTTGTTGCTCTTAATTGTTACATGCATAGGAAACGTAACGTCGGCTATCTTGGCCCTCGGCGGTAGTTCAGGGGGATCGAGTGAATCTATCCGTGGCTGCAAAGATATTTCTGGCGAGGTTCTTGCGTGGCAGCAAGTTATAACCGATCAGTGTCGCCAATGGATGTGGACAGAAGAATATGTGCCCGTGGTTATGGCCATCTGCATGGTGGAATCCGGCGGAAGATCTGTCGATATTATGCAGTGTTCCGAAAGCTCTTTTAACACGCAATATTCGCATAGTCCGGGAAGCATTGCTTCGACGGAATACTCCATTCAGGTTGGCGTCAGAACACTCAAGTCCTTATTGGATTTAGTAGGATGCAACGGTCTTTATGATACAGATCATCTGTATTTGGCATTGCAGTGCTATAACTTTGGCCCCGGCTTTTACGACTACTGCAATAAATATAGGCGATGGCACCGCCGCCTACGATGAGGGCGTTGCGCACCGGCCGCACCGGCATATTGATACGCTGGAAGAACTCGTGGGCCTTCTCCTGCGTGGCGAGGAAGGTGACCTGGTCGCCGTTCTGCAGCACAAAGTTACCGTTGGGGATGATGACCCCGCCGTCACGCTCCACCGCGCAGACCAGAATGTCGCTCTTGAGGCGGGCGGGGATCTCACGGATGGCCACGCCGTCCAGCCCCTGCTGTTCGGTCAGCGCAAACTTGATGAGCCGCACACGTCCGCCCGCGAAGGTATCGATCTTGCTTGCGCCCGGGAAGCGCAGCAGATGGGAAATTTCCTTTGCCGCTGCCATTTCAGGGTTGATGATGGCCGAGATGCCGATCTGCTTTTTGATAAAGTCCAGCTCATGGCTGTAAGACGGGTTGCGCACGCGGGCGATGGCGTGGCAGTGGCCCGCCTTTTTGGCGAACATGCAGCACAGCAGGTTCAGCTCGTCCGAGCCGGTGACTGCGATGAACACGTCCGCTTCCTCCACGCCCGCCTCGGACAGGGTGGTGATGGACGAGCCGTTGCCGAGAATGCTCATCACATCGTAGGACTCCCCGATATGCTCCACACGTGCCTTGTTCGTATCGATAACGGTCACGTTGTGACCCTCTTCACTGAGCTGCCGCGCCAGCGCTGTGCCGACCTTGCCGCCGCCCACCAAAACGATCTTCATAGAATAACCCTTTCTCTTCTCCTGCGCCGTCTGGGCGCTATTGAGTAGATTATACCACATCTCGGGCAAAACATCTACTGAATCACAGGTCATCCGTCGAAACGTGCTTTTTCGTTGTTAATTATCCGTGCTTTACGGCTTTACCTCCGTGTCAGGGTGGTAGGTGGCCACATCTTCCAGCCCACAGTCCAGAATGCGGCAGAGCTGGTCGAGGGTGTAGGTGCTGACATTCCCGTTTTTGCGCAGCCTGTCCAACTGGCCTGTGCTGATTTTGTATTCTTTGATGAGTTTATACTGCGAGATACCTTTTTTCTTCATCGTCTTCCAAAGCGGCTCAAACGAAATCATACGAAATACCATCCAATCTTTCCATTCTGTAATTGAATGGTAAGGGAGGACTCGCATATTGACAATTGCCCGTAAACGGGCTATAATTTTGTCAAAAAAAGGCTTTGGAAAGAGGATTTTATGAAGCTTTCAAAAATTATCAGTCTACTGCTGGTGCCGCTGCTCCTGTTTACGCTGGCACTGCCTGCCTATGCGGACGGCGGCAGCGAATCCTATCTCATCTATTTTGAGACGGGCGGCGGCACCGGCGTCCCCATCATCGCCAGCACCAACCTCGACGGCAAGCTCACCTCCCTGCCCAGCCCCGTCATGGACGGCTACACTTTCGAGGGCTGGTACACCGACGAGCTGGACGGCGACCTCGGCAGCCAATTGCGCAGAAAACGCCGCCGGGTCATCTGCATCGACGGTATCTCCGAAATCCAGCTGCATTACATTTGAGGGCAGCGGCTTGGAGAGATTGTCCTTCGAGACACAGAGAATGAAATCCATTGTGGAATTGTCCAGGAAATCCAGCACGGCTTTAATCGGACCAATATAGACATCTCTCATTTTATATTCCTCCTAGGTAATACAACTTTATTGACCAACGGCATCAATTCCGGCAAAAGCTCCTCTGGCGGGCGCAGCGAGGGCAGTTGCTGTGGGGCAGAAGTCTCCCTCTGTGCCTTCTTATCAGCGTCCAAGGGCTTTAGAATTCGAGTTACTAGGGAAAAACTAATCCTGTCCGAATATGGTGTAGGAGCTCCTGCACCGCAGTTTTGCTCATTTGATATCTTCAATTGTAGCAGAGAAACCCTCGTTTTTCAAGCATCCTCATCTTTGCACAGTAAATTTTGCGGTTGCTATCCCGGGTACATCTCTGTGTTTGTTTTGCTTTTCTCCATTTCACGCAGTCCAGTCTCTTCAGTTTTCGCTACGGCCAAGCTCTCTCTTCTGCAATAGTAATGGTATCCATTATATTGGATTCTCTGGAGAAGTATCGGGCGGAGTATGTGCCAGATCATCTGTGAAAGCAGGCACCACATAAAGTGATGTGCGACGATCCCAAAACTTTTAATTTACTATTTCAGTTGCAGTCCCGGGGCTAGATACGCTGCTGCGACCTTGCCGTTCCTGTCGTGAGAGAAGATGCTTTCTCCGGAAAGACTGCACTCCGCAGCTCTTACCGAAAAAGGAATCTCGGAGCGAAACACGCGGATGTTCTCTCCCACGGTGGAACGAAGCGAGGAAATAATCGCCTTGGCGTTGTTGGTGCGGTTATCCACCATCGTCAGCAAAATGCCGTCAATCTTTAATCTCGGGTTGATCTGCCGCTTGATCTTTGAAATGGAGCGCAGAAGCAGGTTAAGACCTTTGGTTGACAGGAAGTTCGGCTGAGACGGGATAATCACACTGTCTGCCGCAACCAGCGCATTGACCGTCATCATACCCAGCGAGGGCATACAGTCAATCAGAATGTAGTCGTAGCTCTTTCTCATGCCGTCGATGGCGTTCTTCAGAACATACTCACGGCTCATGACATTGAACAGACCTGTTTCCATACCGGAGAGCTCAATGTTCGAGGGAAGCAAATCCACACCCTCCTGGTGCCGGATAATTGCACCCTCCGCAAGCGGCTCATCATCAATGACCGACTGCATAAGGGACGACAGCGATACATCCAGCTCGTCGGGGTTCTTTATGCCGAGGCTCACGGTTAAGCTGCCCTGCGGATCAGCATCCACCAGCAGGACCCGTTTCCCGGAGCTTGCAAGTCCCACACCGAGATTGACTGTGGTCGTCGTTTTGCCAACGCCGCCCTTCTGATTCGTGATGGCGATCACCTTACAGTTTTCCATGGGGTTTTCCTCCTTTCTCTTTATTTGAATCATTTCTGATCCACGAAAGCCTCAAAATACCTTTTGGGGCTTTCGTCGCTGCATTTCATTTTCCCTCGAACCCAAAATGCAGAAAAGGAAGCGCCCTGATGGGCGGCGATGGACGGATGCGGTAAGCCGCAGCCAAAAACAAAAAGGTCGCTGTGCCGGAGAAGTGCTCTGCGGTACAGCGGCCTTTTGCAATTTACTCGCACCCGTATAGACGAAAATATTGCTTTGCTGGGTCACTTTTCGTCCGGGGCGGAGTCCTGGGCGCTGCCGCTGCCGGAGTTCAGGATCGCCACGAACTGCTGCAGCTGCTTGAGGGAGTTGACACCCAGTTTTTCGTAGATGTTCTTGTTGTGGAAGCGCAGGGTGCTGTCCTTGATGTCCAGCTGCTCCACGATCTCCCTGGAGCGCAGCCCGGCGGCATAGCCGTCAAAAATGCGGCGCTCGGTCTTGGTCAGGCTGGGAATGCCCGCCACGAAGGTCTGGAAGGCATCGGGCACCGACTCGTTGCGGCACACGTCTGCCAGCCGGGAAAGCTCGGTCTGCATCTGCTGGCGCTCCATCTGCAGCTCGTCCATCCGCCGCCGGGACTCCCGCCGGTCTTCCTCAAGCTGCCGGAACGCAGGCGAAAGGATGTGCCGGTGGAAGTAGATGCAGCAGAATACTACAAAAGACGAGCATTTCGACAACGCCCGCATGGAGCATATTTACCCCAACGCCAAAAAGTGACCAAGGCAGAATAAATCCCATATTTCCCCTTGCGCTTTTGCTGGAAAACAGGTATAATATTCTCTGGATAAAAGGGAGTAAGGGGCGTACTTTAGTTGAAAAACGGGTGCGCTGTGCTGCAGCGACACCCCCGGCAGAAATGCCCGATGCAGTACCGGATGCTTGAGACTTTTATCACATTTTCCCGTTTTGGGCAGGATGTGATAAAGGTCTTTTTTATTGCGTTTCTGCCGCTATCATTCAAAAAAAGGAGAGATATTATGCTGATCCCTGTTCTGTTATTCATCGTGGGTCTGCTGTGCCTGATCAAGGGCGGTGACTGGTTTGTGGACGGTGCAACTGGCATCGCCCGCCGCTTCAAGGTGCCGGAGCTGCTCATCGGTGCCACGGTGGTGTCCATCGGCACCACCCTGCCTGAGGTCATGGTCTCCACCACCTCGGCCATGACCGGCCACGGCGAGATCGCCTATGGCAACGCCATTGGTTCGGTTATCTGCAACGCGGCCCTGATCGCGGCCATCACCATTGCGGTCCGCCCGGGCAAGGTGGACCCCAAGAGCCTGCGGGTGCCGGTGCTGTTCTTCTTTGTGGCAGCGGCCCTGTATGCGGGCGTGGCCTACACCACCGGCTACTTCAGCCGCCCCATCGGCATTGTGCTGCTGGCAATGTTCGTGGCCTACATGGTCTGTAATGTGCTGGCGATGAAAAACGCCCCCGCCCCGGAAGACGATGAGGACGAGCCGGAAAAGGAAATGTCCTTTGCCAAGGAGCTCGGCCTGCTCATCCTCGGCGCGGCCCTGATTGCTGTGGGCGCAAACCTGCTGGTGGACAACGGTACCCTGATTGCGCAGGCGCTGGGCGTGCCGGAATCCGTCATCGCCCTGACCTTTGTGGCGCTGGGCACTTCTCTGCCCGAGCTGGTCACGGCGATCACCTCGCTGGCAAAGGGCCACGGCTCCCTCTCGCTGGGCAATGTCATCGGTGCCAACGTGTTCAATCTGGTGCTGGTCAGCGGCATGTCCATCACGGTGTCGCCCTTCAGCATCCCGCAGAACTCCACCATCATGGGCATCAATTCCTCTCTGGTCATGGATCTGCCCGTGATGTTCGCGGTCATGCTCCTCCTGACTGTGCCCGCTCTGCTCAAGGGCAGGCTCTCCCGCTGGCAGGGTGTGCTGCTGCTCTGCATCTACGCAGCCTTCTGCGCCGTCCAGTTTGCAATGTAAGCCTCTGCGCCGGAGACCCGGACCGGCTCCACGCCGGAGCGGGCGCTTTGGGGCAGAAAACCGTTTTGAGAAAGGCATCCTCGTTCTGTGAAGTGCGGGGATGCCTTTTTTCTGTCCCCGCAGCTGGGCCTGACCGAGTCTCCGACAGGCTGTGAAATGGGACGAAATCCGGTCATAAAAAGGCAGTTAGGCGACATTTTTCACGATTTATCCATTGAAATTCTCCCCCGGGGATGATATGATAGACTTGTTCCTGCGCGGCAAAAGTCCGGGAACGAAATCTGAAGTGGGAGAATTTTGTACCAGATGCAGAAAAAGAAGCTTTATCAGCTGGCTGCGGCCATCGTTCTTGTGGTGGCCGTGGCAGCTGCTTTGATCCTGACAGGGATGCGGAAAAGCACCCCTGTGTCCGAGGCGCAGGCCAGCTCGGTGCCGTCCTCCGCTTTGTCCGGCGGGGAAGCTGAGGGGCCCTCCAGCGCCGCCGCCTCCAGCGAGAGCGCCGTCAGCAGTGAGGTGACGGAAGAATCCCCGGTTTCGTCCTTTTTGGAACAGCTGGAAGAGGAACTTGGCATTTCCTCTTCGGAGACAGCTTCGTCCAGTGAGGTCTCCTCTGCCGCCAGCGCAAGCAAGGCGGACAGCGTGAGCTCCGCAGTGTCCGGTTCCAGTGCCGCACACTCGGTGCCCGCGTCCTCTGCGGCTTCCGGCAGCCATGCGGCCAGCAGTCAGGCCCCCGGCAGCAGCCATGCCTCCAGCAGCTCCGCTGCTTCGGAGAATGAGGTGGATGCCAGGATCGACAGCTACATCCGCCAGCTGCAGAACCTGAAGAAGCAGACGGAGTCCAAGCTCTACGGCGTGATCTACGAAGCCTACGATGAGTATATCTCCCACCCGGTGGAGGAGCGCAATCTGGGGATGAAGGTCTCCATCGTGGTGTCCAAAACCGCCAAGCTGACCGGTGTTCAGGGCGAGTGTGACAAGGAGTTCAACGCTATCCTGAAAGAGCTGCGCCAGTACCTGCGGGACAATGGCCGTGACCAGAGCGTTGCGGATCAGGCCGAGCAGGAGTACAAAAAGATGAAGTCCGACCTGACCAGTGAGCTGACCGGCATTGTCTATAACAGTGCGGTGGGCAGCGGCGATGGCGGCAAATGGATCCAGGAACACATTGAGCATAAGCGCTGAAACAGATAAGAGCCGTGCAGTTCAAACGCTGCACGGCTCTGCTTTTTATGTTACTGTACACGCTTCAATGCTGTGTTGATGAGATCGGCAAACTGCTCCAGACGTTCCCGGAGCTGGACAATGGAATCGATGTCGCTGTCCGAAATGACACTGACGGGAGCCGAAAGGCTGTTGACACCGGCTTTCAGTGTGCCGCTCAGGGCTGCGTTGACACCGTGGGCGGGGATCTCCACATGCACATCCACGGGGATGGTGTCATCGAAGAGCAGGGACTTCAGCGGCAGGCCCACCACAAGGACAGCCGCATCCTCCCCCTCAGACGGGAACTGATAGTAGATGTAGCCCTTTTTGGCATAATCGGGGTGGACGACGCACTGGCGGCTGAGGGTCATGGTATAGCCGGACATCTCCTGCATGGCTACCTGCGTGTTGGGCACGCCGAGGATCTTTGCCAGCTGGGCCTGCGTGATGTAGTTGGGCAGAGACCACTCCGGCAGGAACGCACCCACCAGCGGCGCGCTGTCCGCGATGGAATCCCGCAGGGTGCGGTAGAGCCGCCCGGCATCGAAGTAGGTGTCGTTGGCATCAATATAGAGGTCGGTGAAAAAGTCGGTGCCGCCGGTCTCAGTGCGGGCAAGCCCGCCGGAGGGGTACAGGTACAATTGCAGCTGCCCCGGCGAATACAGCCCGGCCACATCGCCGGAAGTTGCACCCACCTGTTTCAGAATATTGTACAGGGCCGGGGTACTGGAACTGTCCTGTGCGGTGATGTTATAGCTGAACTCAAAGGTCGCACCCTTTTGTAAGGCACGGACTTTGCTGTTGACCAGACTGAAAAGGACCAGCGCAGCCACCAGACACACCGCCAGAATGCAGGCCACCACCGTGACCACGGCGCGGGAACGCTTTTTGGAAGATTTCATGGCAGAACCTCCTGTTCTCTTTATAAGGAATACGATCCGGAGCTTAAAAATCGTTCAAGCTGGCTTTGATTTTTGAGGAAAACAAACTTTTCTGGATATTGCTGACCAATGCGCCGGTATACGGCCAGTTTGGCGGGAGTCCGGCCCTGATGCAGGACCCACCATAGGAACTCCGCATCTATTTTTTCCTCACAGCCCGGCGCGGAGGAGGAGCGCACCTTTCCCCGGTTTTTCCACCAGCGTTTCAGTACCCGGCTCAGGCAGGTGAAACGGCCAAAGCAGAGCACGATGATCTGGTCTGCTTCTTCCAGCCGCCGGTCATAACAGGTCTTTGTATAGTTGCCATCGATGATCCAGCTTTCGTGCGTGTCCAGAAAGCGGCGGACAATGACGTTTTCCTCATCCAGCGGGCGCTCTACCCATCCGGGCAGGAAATGCACCGTGTCCAGATGCAGCACCGGAGCATGATAAGCGGCCCCCAGTGTTTGGGCAAGGGTGGATTTTCCGCTGCCGCTGGTGCCTAAAATCGCAATCTTCATAGGGCATTACCGGCAGGCCGCCACAAAGGCATCAAAGATCCCCTGCATGGCGGGGTCGGCAGCGCTGAGCCATTCAGGGTGCCACTGCACGCCCAGGCAGAACTTCGCGCCCGGCTTCTCAATGCCCTCCACGATGCCGTCCTCACTCAGGGCCGACAGCACAAGGCCGGGGGCGACCTTGTCCACCGCCTGATGGTGCTGGCTGTTGACCAGCACGGTATCCTGCCCCAGAATGCGGGAGAGCAGAGTATCCCGCCGCACGGTGACGGTGTGGATCTTGCCCCAATGGTCGTTGTGGGGGACGTGCTCAAAGGGTTTGATGTCCTGATACAGATCGCCGCCCAGCGCAACATTCATCAGCTGGATGCCCCGGCAGATGGCCAGCACCGGCTTGTCGGCGGCAAGGAAGGCGCGCAGCAGCAATGGCTCGGCGGTATCCCGCAGGACGTTGGGCTCACCGCAGGCAGGGATGCGCTCCTGCCCGTAGAATTTCGGGTCGATGTCGCCGCCGCCCGGCAGCAGCAGGCCGTCACAGGCCAGCGCATCCTGCACGGCCTTTTCGGGGTCGTCCAGCTCGATCCAGCGCTTCTCTGCCCCGGCCCGGGCAAGGCTTTCGGGATATTTTGCGTGGGCCTTTGCCAGCAGCTGGTTCGGCACCATGCGCGGCATTGCAATCGTAATAGCAGACATTGTAAAAACTCCCTTTACGTTACTTTTACGTTATTAGAAACTTTGCTCAGTCAGATGGAAGCTGTCCGTTATGCCAGGGGCTCCCCGATCATAGGAGCCGGCGAGCGAAGCGGGACTGAGAGGTTTGAACAACAGAAAAACCCCGGAACATTCGTTCCGGGGTTTCTGGCGGAAAGATGGGGATTCGAACCCCAGAACGCTTTTGACACGTTACA
>OGZW01003820.1_pt1 | contig 10882 bp, 6 predicted proteins | sample 1577001 | NCBI WGS metagenome assembly OGZW01 (sample SAMEA3541519, study PRJEB24748) | human gut metagenome | biome: human gut; feature: human-associated habitat; material: faeces | place: China | collected 2012
CCATCATGACCACCTGCTTCATCCCCTGCGGCGCAAAGATGCCCATCATCGGCCTCATCGCAGGTGCGATGTTCGGCGGTTCTTCTCTGGTGGCTGTCTCTGCTTACTTCATTGGCATGGCTGCCATCATCTGCTCCGGCGTGATCCTGAAGAAGACCAAGCTCTTCGCAGGTGATCCCGCTCCCTTCGTGATGGAGCTGCCCGCATACCATGTGCCTGCATGGGGCAACGTGTTCCGTGCAACCTGGGAGCGCGGCTGGTCCTTCATCAAGCGCGCAGGCTCCGTCATTCTGGCCGCTACCGTTGTGCTGTGGTTCCTGCAGGGCTTCGGCTTCGAGAATGGTGTCTTCGGCATGGTCGAGGATCAGGACAACTCCGTGCTGGCTGCGATCGCTACCAAGGTCGCATGGATCTTTGCACCTCTGGGCTTCGGCAACTGGCGTGCAACTGTCGCTTCCGTCTCCGGCCTGATCGCAAAGGAGAACGTGGTTGGTACCTTCGGTGTTCTGTATCACTTCGGCGGCGAGCTGTCTGAGAACGGCGATGAGATCTGGGCTGCTGTTGCGCAGGACTACACCGCTCTGTCGGCTTACGCCTTCATGATCTTCAACCTGCTGTGCGCTCCCTGCTTCGCTGCTATGGGCGCCATCAAGCGCGAGATGAACAACGGCAAGTGGACCGCCATCGCCATTGGTTATATGTGCGCTCTGGCTTACTGCGCCGCTCTGGTGGTGTACCAGCTGGGCGGCCTGATCACCGGTGAGATTGGCTTCAACTTCTTCACCATCGTGGCTGCTGTTGTTCTGGTGGCCTTCATCTACCTGATGGTGCGTCCCAACAAGTACGCGGGCAACAACGAAGTCAAGATCGACGTGACCAAGATCTGATCGAACCGCATGACATTGTGAAAGGGTGTGTTTTGTATGATGGAATTCCTCGCTGCAAATTTTAATCTGCCCACGATCATTGTGGCAGTCATCGTGTTTGGCGGTGTGGGCTGGATCACATGGCACTCCCACAAGCATGGCGGCGGCTGCAGTGGGTGCAGCGGCTGCGGCGAAGGCGGCTGCAATGGCAGCTGCAGCGGTTGCAGCGGCTGTCACTGAGCATTGAAATGATCCGCAAAGGGCGCGGGCTGGAACATTCGGCTCGCGCCCTTTTTTCAAAAACAAAAAGTTAGCTTTGGATAACATTGGAAATTCAGAACGAAAGAGAGTGATCGGGATGGAACTTACGTCGGCGCATCTGCGCTATCTGCTGGCGATCTACGAAGTCTCACAGACCCATCTGGATATCAGCTCCCGCAGCATTGCCGAAAAGCTTGGCGTGACCAAGCCCTCGGTGGTGCGTATCATGAATCTGCTCATGGAGCGCGGCATGATCGTAAAGGAGCACTACGGCAAGATCTATATGACAGACCGGGGCATCTGGGTGGCAAAACAGGTGGATCGGGAGCTGAAAACGATCCTGACCCATTTCCCGCCGGTCGGTGAGCCGCTGAGCGAAGAAGAGCGCTTTACCGCTGCCCTTGCCATGACCAGTGCACTGCCGGAGCGCATCTTTACCGGCGAATATGAGCGTCTGTTTGGCAGTGATGCAGAAAAAGCAGAAACGGAGAAAGCCCAGTGATCAATAAAAAATTGCTGTCCTTTGACCGCGGTGCGCTGCGGTATGTGGGAGCCAATGTGGCTTTCCAATGGCTGGGGATGCTGTGCAACGTGATCTTTGTGCGGGCCATTGCCCAGCTGGTGGGCGCAGCCTTTGCGGGCAGCCTGACCAGTGCACAGCTGTGGCAGAACCTTGTGCTCTGCCTTGCCACGGTGCCCATGCGCTTTGCCTTTACCATGCTGGCATCGGCCATGAGCGATCAGGCTTCCAAGGATGTCAAGCGCACCCTGCGCAGCAGCATCTACGCAAAGCTTGCCCGCCTTGGCCCCAACTACACCGAGACGGCGGCCACCAGCGAGGTGGTGATGCTGGCCAGCGAAGGTGTGGAGCAGATCGACACCTACTTTGCAAAATACCTGCCGCAGCTGTTTTACAGCCTGCTGGCACCCGTTACCCTGTTTGTGCTGCTGGTGGGTGTGCACGCACGGTCGGCCATCATCCTGCTGTGCTGCGTGCCGCTGATCCCCATGTCCATCGTGGCGGTGCAGAAGTTTGCCAAAAAGCTGCTGGCGAACTACTGGGGCGAATACACCACCCTTGGCGACAGCTTCCTTGAGAACATTCAGGGCCTGACCACCCTGAAAATTTATCAGGCCGACGGCTGGAAGCACGAGCAGATGAATGCGCAGGCTGAGCGCTTCCGCAGGATCACCATGAAGGTGCTCACCATGCAGCTGAACTCGGTGACACTGATGGACCTGATGGCTTACGGCGGTGCGGGCCTTGGCATCATCAGCGCGGTGGCTGCATTTGCGGCAGGCCGGCTGACCCTGACCGCCACATTGACCATCGTGCTGCTGGCGGCGGACTTTTTCCTGCCGCTGCGGCTGCTGGGCAGCTACTTCCACATTGCCATGAACGGTGCCGCTTCGGCAGAGAAGATCTTCAAGCTTCTGGCAGCGGAAGAGCCTGCCGATGGTGACCGCGTGCCCGGAGAGAATACGACTCTGAAGCTTGAGCATGTCACCTTTGGCTACGAGAAGGACCGCACCATCCTGAACGATGTCTCCTTTACCATTCCGCAGGGCAGCTTTGTCTCGCTGGTGGGTGAGAGTGGCTGCGGTAAAAGCACCATTGCGGCGCTGCTGTCCGGCAGCCGCACCGGCTATACCGGCAGCGTGACGCTGGGCGGCGTGCCGGTGCAGGAGCTGCAGCAGGAACAGCGTCTGCGCACCCTGACGCTGGTGCCCCACAACGCCGCCATCTTCAAGGGTACGGTGGAGAGCAACCTGCGCATGGCAAAGCCGGACGCGGACGAGGCACAGCTCTGGGCGGCATTGGAACAGGTGAATCTGGCCGATTTCTGCCGCAGCCAGAACGGCCTGCAGACCGCTCTGCATGAGGGCGGCAGCAATCTTTCCGGCGGCCAGCGCCAGCGCCTTGCCATGGCCCGCGCCCTGCTGCACGATACGCCCATCTACCTCTTCGACGAGGCTACCTCCAACGTGGATGCCGAGAGCGAGAACGATATCATGCAGGCCATCCACAGTCTGGCCGGAAAAAAGACGATCATCCTGATCTCCCACCGTCTGGCAAACGTGGTGCACAGCGACTGCATCTATGCAATGAGCAATGGCCGGGTGATCGAGCAGGGCACACATGCCGAACTGCTGGCAAAGCAGGGGGCCTACAGCCGCCTGTTTACGGCCCAGAAACAGCTTGAAACGCTGGGAAAGGAGGATGCCTGAGCATGAACAAGAGCAATCATCGCAGCCCCTTTGCCATTGTGGGACGGCTGATCGTACTGGTAAAGCCCATGCTGCCCGTTATGCTGGCAGCGATCGTGATGGGTGTGGCAGGCCACTTCTGCGCCACCTTCATTACCATCTTCGGCGGCTTTGGCATCCTGCGTGCGCTGGGGCTTGCAAGCCCGGTGAGGACCGTGGGCACGGCCTTTGCCTGCATTCTGGTGTTTGCCCTGCTGCGCGGCGTTCTGCGTTACGCAGAGCAGGCATCCAACCACTATATCGCCTTCAAGCTGCTGGCCCTGATCCGCGATAAGGTGTTCGGTGCCTTGCGCCGTCTGACCCCTGCAAAGCTGGAAGGCCGTGACCGCGGCGACCTGATCTCGCTCATCACCGCCGATATCGAAGCGCTGGAGGTGTTCTATGCCCACACCATTTCGCCCATCTGCATCGCGTGCATCTGCGTCATCGGCATGACGGGCTTTGTGGGCAGCTGGCACATCCTGCCTGCGCTGGTGCTGCTGGCGGGCTATCTGCTGGTGGGCGTGGCCCTGCCGGTGTGGAGCGCAAAGCGCGGCGACCGTGCCGCCCGGGAGTACCGTCAGGCACTGGCCGATACCAACAGCTATGTGCTGGAAAGCCTGCGCGGCCTGAAGGATACCCTGCAGTATCAGGACACCGCAGCCCGCGCCGAGGGCATCACGGCCCACAGTGAGATGCTGGGCGAAAAGCAGAAGGCGATGAAATACCGCGAGGGCCTGACCGTGGCCATCACGAACACCTTGATCCTGCTCACGGTGCTGGCCGTGCTGGGTGTGAGCCTGAACCTTTACCAGAGCGGTAAAATGGGCGTGGAGGGCGTACTGGTGTGCACCCTTTCGGCCCTCAGCTCCTTTGGCCCGGTGGTGGCGCTGGCAAACCTTGGTGCCAGCCTGACGCAGGTGTTCGCCAGCGCAGACCGCGTGCTGGACCTGCTGGACGAACAGCCCGTCACCGCCGATGTGACCGACGGCACAGACACCGCATTTGCAGGTGCTGCGGCAGAGCATGTGAACTTTGCCTATGCCAATGAGGAGGTGCTGCATGACCTGAGCCTGACCATTCCGGAAAAGAAGATCGTGGGCATCACCGGCCGCTCCGGCAGCGGAAAGTCTACCTTCCTGCGGCTGCTGATGCGCTTCTGGGATGTATCCAGCGGCAGCATCCGCTTTGGCGCAGAGGATATCCGCCGCGTGAACACCGCCGCCCTGCGCGAACAGGAAAGCCTTGTGACGCAGGAGACCGAGCTGTTCGACGATACCATTGAGAACAACATCCGCATTGCAAAGCGGGATGCCACCCGGGAAGAGGTGGAAGCAGCCTGCAAAAAGGCTGCGCTGGACGGCTTTATCCACAGCCTGCCCAAGGGCTATGATACCCCGGTGGGTGAGCTGGGCGGTGCACTTTCCGGCGGCGAGCGCCAGCGCATCGGTGTGGCGCGTGCCTTCCTGCATGATGCACCCTTCCTGCTGCTGGACGAGCCTACCTCCAATCTGGACAGCCTGAATGAGGGCGTGATCCTCAAGGCTGTGCGGGCAGAGTGCAAAGACAAAACGGTGCTGTTGGTCTCCCACCGCAAGTCTACCATGGCTGCGGCAGATATCAGCTTTTCGGTGGAAAGCGGCCGGCTGAGCTGAAAACAGAACAGCGCAAACAAAAAAAGCCTGTCTCGCAAAAATGAGACAGGCTTTTTTGATGGAAAGCTCACTTCAGAGCATTCAAAATCTGGTTTGCAATGTACTGGTGGCCCTTAACGGTGGGGTGGCCGTCCGCAGCGGTCTGGGTGCGGGGAATGTCCACATAGATCAGACCTTCCTGTGCGGCAAGGTCTTTGGCAAAGCGGTTCAATTTGCTGAAATAGCGGTTCCATGCGGGCAGCAGAGGCACGGGATTGGTATAGCCCAGCAGCACGATTTTGGCATCCGGGTTCAGTGCGCGAATACCGGCCACGATCTGCGGCAGGCTGTTGGTCACATTGGTATAGGCCTGATCGCAGATCTCATCCATGCCGCGGAACAGCAGGCGGTTGGTGGCGCGGCTCTCGTCAAAGGTAAGGGTCATACGGTTCAGCGCTTCGAGGAAGAGCCCCAGCTTCTGGAAGTTGAAATCACGCAGGGCACCGCTGACCATCAGTGCGGCCAGCTGCTCGCTCTTCCAGTTGGTGGCCTCGCCCAGACCTACGATGCAGGGCACCAGCGCGTCGTTGGAGCCGATCTGGATGGAAATGATATCGGCCTTGCGCAGATACTCCTGATATTCCGGGTAGACGTAATATGCGCCGGAAGCCTGATTCATCTTGGGCATGGCGCTGTTCTGCACCATATCCACCATGTCAGGGCTCATCAGGCCGGGCAGGCCCAGATTGATGGCGTGCTGGCGGTCCAGCCCAAGGCCCTTGCCCACAAGGGCGGTGTAGCATTGGGAAGGGTAGCCCTCAAAGTTCGGCTGCAGATCGTAGCCGATCTGGGCGATGTTGTATTTCATATCGGCAAGGCCGACACCGGAGGTGATGCTGTCGCCCAGCGCCACATAGGTGAGCTGCTGCTCCGGTTCGCCGGCTGTCTGGGCATCGGCGGGCAGGGCGGTCTCCTGCTCGGCAGGCGCTGCGGTCTGCTCCTGCTGCACCTCTGCCGCTTCGGCGGCAGGCAGCTCCGTCTGTTCGTCGGCAGCAAATGCAGGCATGGCCAGCAGCACAAGCGCTGCCGCTGCGGCCAGAAAGCTGGCAAACTTTTTGTTTTTCATTGTAATTCCTTCTTTCTGGAATGACTGCACCTGTGCGGCACAGCTGTTGTCTCTATGATAAAATGGAAAGTAAAAATTGTCAACTGACAAAATTCAAAAAATTGCGGCCATTGCTGCATCCGTATTCTGCGGTTTCTTCCATACAAAAAAGCTCTCCCTTTCGGGAGAGCTCAGTGTCTGAAAAATTACAGGGTGAAGTTCAGGATCAGTAATCGCGGGGAGTGATCTCTTCTTCCAGCTTGCGGTAGTCCACCTTGCCAACAGGGGTAAAGGGCATTTCGGAGATGAACTTGTAGCCCACCGGCTGCACATACTCCGGCAGCTCTTCCTTGCACAGCTGGCGCAGCTCCCGCACGATCTGGCGCTTCTTCTTGTCGGCCTCCGGGTCCAGCACCACATACACGAAAGGCAGACGGCCCTGCACATGGTCCTTATCGGTGCAGCCCACCACCGAGCACTGATGCACGGCCGGGTGGCGGCTGATGACGTTCTCGATCATGGACGGGAACACCTTGAAGCCATCGTGACGGATGATCATGCGCTTGATGCGGGAATCCAGATACACAAAGCCGTCCTCGTCCATGTAGCCGACATCGCCGGTGTGTGCCCAGATCTGGCCGTCTGCATGGCGGCGCAGGATCATGTCGGTCTCCTCGGGCTTATTGTAGTAGCCCTTCATGACGGTGGGGGTGCAGATGCAGATCTCGCCGCGCTCACCGATGGGCAGTTCGGTCTCGGTGCCAGGCTCAAAAATGGACACCACCGTGTTCAGCATGGGGATGCCCACGCTGCCGGGCTTGGTCACGTTGCCGGCGGCAACGGTAGCGGCAGAGGCGACCTCGGTCATGCCGTAGCCCTTGGCCAGCGGATATTCCACGTTGTGCGCCTTCAGGAACTCGTTCACAGTCAGCTCAGCGCCCAGCGGCAGCGAGTCGCCGCCGGCGGCATAGTTGCGGATGAAGGAGAGATCCTTCTTCTTCTTGAGCAGCGGAGAAGCTGCCATCTGCTGGTAGTGGGCCGGAACGCCGAACATGTGCTCGGGCTTGTGCTTCCAGATCAGTGCGCCCAGCTTGTCGGGGTCCAGATTGGGGATGATGACGACGTGCAGGCCCATGACCAGCGGCATGTGCACGCCGCAGGCATAGCCGTAGGCAATGAACGGAGGCATGACGTTCATCAGCTTCTGGCCGCGGCAGAACAGGTTGCTCTGGGCGATGAATTCGTGGGCCAGAGAGTTAAAGCTGTCGTCGGTCAGCATAACGCCCTTGGGCGAACCGGTGGTGCCGCCGGTGTGTACCACCACGCAGGCGTGCTGCGGGTCGTAGGGTTCGGCGTTCATGCTCTGATCCTTGCCCTGTGCAATAAAGTCCTTCCAGTGGATCACATTGGACTTGTAGCGGTTCTTATCGGGGTTGGTCAGCTTGTAGCCGACGGCCAGATGCAGCGGCAGGGAGTCTGCGGGGCTGATGACCAGAACGCGCTCCACATTGGTGCGCTTTTCTGCCTTGTGGCAGCGCTCATAGGTCACATTCAGGCAGATCAGCAGGCGGGAATCCACCTCCTCGATGTACTCGTGGATGCCCTCAACGCTGTAGCGCGGGTCCACCAGATTCAGCGTTGCGCCGATCATATCGACAGCGTAGAAGGCATAGATCACCTCGGGGGTCATCACACTGACAACGGTGATGATGTCGCCCTTCTTCACGCCGAGAGCACGGAAGGCGGCCGCGGTTTTCTTGACATTCACAAAGAGGTCTGCAAAGGTGAATTTGCGGCCATAATACTCCAGAGCGGTCTCGCTCAGGTGGTTTTTGTTCTGATGGCAGAGATACTCAAAGGCGCTGCACTTGGGCAGGGGCATGTCGATGTATTTCTGGTCATAGTACTTCAGCCAGGGCTTCGCAGTGGACGCATAGAGCGGTTCACGCTGTTCAGTAGTCATAGAATAAAGTCCTCGTTTCTTTCTTTCTTCTTCTTTTCATTGCCAAAAGCCGACAACTTTGCAAAGAAGATGAAAGCCGCCGGTCAGAACACGCTAATAACTCAAAAATCAGAATCAATGATGCAGATTCTATTGTAGTGGAGCTGCCGGAGAATGTCAAGAAATAAACTTTGAATGTTGCGTAAAAGTGCCGTAAAACAACGGTTCCTCCCGAAATGTCGGGGGTCAGCGCGGCAGCCACTGTTCGGCTTCGGCAGCGCTGCACAGTACAAAATGCTCAGGCCGCAGTTCGCGCCACTGGGGGGCCTCTCTGGAGTAGTCGTGCATGGCGGGGTCGTACACCAGCAGCTTTTTCTGCCGCTCCCGGCGGGGGTCCGGCATGGGAATGGCGGAAAGCAGGCTGCGGGTATAGGGGTGGATGGCGTGGACCGTCAACTCTTCAGCTTCGGCCAGCTCCACGATGCGGCCCTTGTGGATGACGGCGATGCGGTCGGAGATGTAGCGCATCACGGAAAGATCGTGGGCGATGAACAGGTAGGTGATGCCGCGTTCCTTCTGCAGGCGGCGCAGCAGGTTCAGCACCTGTGCACGGATGGACATATCCAGTGCGCTGATGGGCTCATCGGCAACGATGAACTCCGGCTCCACGATCAGGGCCCGGGCAATGCCGATGCGCTGGCGCTGTCCGCCGGAAAATTCGTGGGGGAAGCGGGAGGCAAATTCCGGCAGCAGACCCACGTCCAGCAGAGCCTGACGCACCTTTTCCTCCCGCTGGGCGGTGGAAAGATCAGGCCGGACGTTCTGCAGGCCCTCGCCCACGATATAGCTCACCTTGGCGCGCTCGTTCAGCGAGGACTGCGGGTCCTGAAAGATCATCTGGATCTCTTTGATGATCTGCCTGTCCAGCTGGCGGGAAATTCTGCCGTTGATCTTCTGGCCTTTATAAAGGATCTCGCCGCCGGAGGTGGGCAGAATGCGCAGGATGGCGCGGCCAATGGTAGTTTTGCCGCTGCCGCTTTCGCCTACAAGGCCGAAGGTCTCGCCCTTATAAATTTTAAAGTTGGCATCCTGCACAGCTTCATATGCTTTTTTGCCGGAGCCGTAAGTCACGTTCAGGTGGTTCACTTCCACAAGAACTTCGCGTTCATTTTCCATCTTACAGCCCCTCCTCTCGCAGCATTTTTACCGCAGCAGGCGGCTCGATCTTGGGTGCCCGGGGGTCCAGCAGCCATGTTTTGGCCTTGTGGGTGGGCGTTACCTCAAAGTAAGGCGGGCGCTTGACAAAATCGATCTTCAGCGCCTGCGGGTTGCGGGGTGCAAAAGCATCACCGCGAATTTCCGCAAACAGGTTTGGCGGTGTGCCCACGATGTTGAACAGGTCCTCGCCCTTCACGCCCATCTGGGGCATACTGGAAAGCAGTGCCCATGTGTAGGGGTGGCGGGGATCGTAATAAATTTCGTCAGCAGTGCCGATCTCCACAATGTCGCCTGCGTACATCACAGCCACGCGGTCTGCAATGTTTGCCACAACGCCCAGATCGTGGGTGATCATGACGATGGTCAGATCGTACTTGAACCGCATTTCCTTCAAAAGCTGCAAAATCTGGGCTTGAATGGTCACGTCCAGTGCGGTGGTGGGCTCGTCGCAGATCAGGATCTTGGGGCTGCAGGCCACCGCAATGGCAATGACCACACGCTGGCGCATGCCGCCGGAGAACTCGTGCGGGTACTGCTTAAAGCGCTTTTCCGGGTCAGAGATGCCCACATCCCGCAGGTATTCCAGCGTTTTTTCCTTGGCGGCAGCACCCTTTAAGCCCTGATGCAGGGCAACGGCTTCCATGATCTGTGCCCCGATGGTCTTCAGCGGGTTCAGGCTGGTCATGGGGTCCTGCATGACCATGGCGATCTCTCGGCCGCGTACCCGCAGCCAGTCCTTTTCGGTTCTGAGGTCAGAAAGGCGCAGCGGCTTACCGTCCGCCATGCCGTAGTAATCAATGGTGCCGCTGGTAATGGAGCCGTTGGCATCCAGCAGGCCCATGAAGCTCTTGGTGAACACGCTCTTGCCGGAGCCGGATTCGCCCACGATGGCAAGGACTTCGCCGTGGTAGATGTCCAGGTCGATGCCGCGGATGGCATGCAGCACCTTGCCGCGCAGGTTGAATTTGATGTTGAGGTCCTTTACAGAAAGGATGAGCTGATTTTTTTCCATCTTCTGTCCCTCCTTACTGCAGGTGATTCTTCGGGTCAGCAGCGTCCGAGAAGGCGTTGCCGATGAGGTAGAACGCAATGGTGACAAAGCTCAGGATGATGGTGGGGTAGAGCAGCTGGTACCGCAGGCCCGCCTGCATCATCACCTTGCGGCCGTCGTTGATCAGGTTGCCCAGAGAGGGCGTTTCCACAGAAAGACCCAGGCCGATATAGGTGATGAACACCTCGCTGCCGATGGCGGCGGGGATGGTCAGGGCCATGCGCAGCATGATGACCGATACCAGATAGGGCAGCAGGTTGCGCAGCACGATGCGGCGGATGGGGGTGCCAATGCAGCGGGAAGCCACGTTGTAATCACGGTCGCGGATGATCAGGATCTGGTTGCGGATAAAGCGCGCCATGGCGATCCAGCCCGTGATGGACATGCCCAGGATCAGGGTCTGGATGCTGGGGGATGCGACATAGGAGATCAGGATCAGGATGATGGTGGAAGGGATGTTATCGCAGATGTTGTACAGCTCGGTGAAGAAGAAATCGAGCTGGCGGACATAGCCCCAGAGCACGCCCACCGTGATGCCCACCACGGCCTCGATGAGGG
>OGZW01003821.1_pt1 | contig 10882 bp, 8 predicted proteins | sample 1577001 | NCBI WGS metagenome assembly OGZW01 (sample SAMEA3541519, study PRJEB24748) | human gut metagenome | biome: human gut; feature: human-associated habitat; material: faeces | place: China | collected 2012
AACCCGTATGGTTGGTCATACTGGGTATTTAGTCTTTGCCCGTAAATTATAAAAATATTAAAGGGTAATTGAACTCTTTAATTAATCTTTTTCTAAAACCGTCATATGGTATCATTTATTTTAGGTTAATAACAGTTTGAATGATTAATAATATGATTTCTTTGCACTATCTGAATTGATTGTTAGAGCAAAAAGAAAAATTAGTAAACTGATATAGCTAGTTTATATTTTTTATTCAATTTTCATCTTTCCTATTAAAAATTTTAAAATAATAACTATTTTTTAATAGGAGTTATGGTGATGGTTGTATTTTAAATTTATCAAAAAGTTATTTAATTAAAGCGGAAATGTTAAAGGTATATTGAAAGGTTCTATGTGAAGAATCATATACGGTCCGTTTTCATAAAGCAGCACACAAAGCAGTACTAAACATATTATGCTAAGGATTATTCCTGAGTTTTCATGGTGTTTAATGCACAAAATAAGATAAATAGCTACTAAAAACATTAAAATTATCTCTATAAAGTGTGAAATAGGAAATGTCATCCAGTCTATATGTAAAATCATTGTGATGATACTTAAAACAATTAATAAAATAACAATTTTATTGCAGTTTTGGAAGTTCATAATTATTATTATATAAGTATATATATAATTTTGTTTAGCGGATTTAAAAAATAAGTAAATGAAATAAGGTTTTTAACCCTATTCCATAAAAATAGCTGGTTTGTAAGGCATTGCATTTCTAGCTTTGTTTTCAGGGTCATAGCTATCGTCAGTATGTACAATGACTTTATCGCCAGTTTCTTCCATAATGTAGTCTATCGCATCGCTAATGATTTGATTTTCATCAATTTTACCTACATATTTGGTTTTAGTCATTTCACGACCTATTTTTTTAGCTACTGCAGCTATTTCTTTTTTATCATCATAAATATTTGCTCCAATAGCTCTTCCCATTATTTGACCAATATCCGGTTTTCCAATTTCTTCAGCTATTTCATATAAATCCCATTTCCAATCAGGAGCAAGGTAAACATGGATTTTTTCCACATCTCCTTTAACCATTTTCTTAATCTGGTTAATGTCTTTAATAATGTTTTGAACTAATTCTTCTGATTTTTCAATTTCTGGACTTACTAGGCTTTCGTCAGCTTCCGGCCAGCTAGCCTGGCTTACATAACCTTCTCCACCATAAGTTGCCCATAATTCTTCACAGGTATGTGGAGTAAATGGTGCAAGCAGTCTGATCCATGCTTCAAGAACTGTTGAAAGTACATAGATTATAGCAGGGTCTTGAGAGTCAAGCAAGTGTTTTACCCTGTATAAGTAATGGTCAACATCTTTTTTAAGCAAGAATAAAGATTCCTGAAGTGCTTTTCTTGTTTGGAATCCATCTAAAGCTTCAGTAGCTTCTTTAATATGTTGATTTAATTGGCTTAACATCCAAATATCGATTGTACGGTTTAATTCAACTTTTTCGATATTGGTTAAATCCAATGGGGAGTTTTTAACTTCTTCTACTTTGGCGGCAAATTCCCTAAACCATTCCAATCTTCTTTTGGTTCCAAGAACTTCTTTTTCTCTCCAGTCAAAGTCTTGCCATGGTTCAGCTGATGCCATTAGGAAAAGTCTTACAACATCTGCACTGTACTGTTCAATAGCATCTTTTAATAAAATAACATTTCCTTTTGATGAGGACATTTTATTTCCTTCTAAAAGACCCATACCAAAGACTACAGTTCCTCTAGGCCATTTTTCTTTAGGATAAATCGCACTGTGGTGGAACATTAAAAAGCTTAAGTGGTTTCCAACCAAATCTTTTGCAGATAATCTCCAGTCAAGAGGGTACCAGTAATTGAATTCATCCTGAATTTCTTTTACAGTTTCGTCATCGACTTTTACATCATCGCTGTCAATATCTAAAAGAACTTTGTCAAAGAATGCAGGGTTTAAATCATCAGCATTCATGTTTCTTAAATATTTGGCTATTGTATAATAGGACATGTAGATAGTTGAATCTGTAAGAGGTTCGATTAACCATTGGTTATCCCAAGGCAGTCTGGTTCCAAGTCCGACATTCCTGGAACAGGCCCAATCATCTAACCAGTCAATATAATATTCAAAGTTGTTTTTAACTTCTTTAGGAATGATTGTTTCACCATTAAGAACTTCATGTGTTTTTGCAGTCCATTCTTCATCTGAATATTTAAGGAACCATTGGTTGTCCATTATTTTAACAACACAGTCTTCACCGCATCTGCAAATAACAGGTCTTTCAGCAAAGTCATACATAGTGGTAGCCATGTTTTTATCAATCATATCAGCTTTAAATTCTTCTCTAGCTATTGCTACTTTTTTACCACCATATTCAGGAATATGTTCGCTGATAATACCTTTTCTGTGCTCTACTTTGTATAATTCGTTAGTTGCATCATGAAGTTTAGGGTCATTTTGGTCTTTGATGCCTAATTTTTCAATTATTTCTGCAGCCGGAATTTCTCCATATCCTTTTACACTACATACATTAATCGGATTTACATCATCAATAATGTCTTCCAAATGATATTTGGCTATTAATTCTTTATTGTTTTTTAAGTCTTGAAGAGCAATGTAGTCTGCAGGTGCATCTGCAGGTTCTGAAAATACTACTCCACTACCATATGAACCGCTTACAAAGCTAGCCGGGAATATTGGTAATTTGTCACCTGTAAATGGATTTTCAACAAATCCTCCAATTAAATCATTAGGGTCCACTTCCCGGATAATGTTTAAATCTTTAATTTGATGTTTTAAATTGTGGTGAGCTTCTTTTGTAATAATCCAGTGTTCGCCTTCAGCATCTACTTCAATATATTCAATATCAGGATTTAACCAAATGTTGGTAGCTCCGATAATGGTTTCCGGTCTTAATGTGGCTGTAACAAGAATTTTATCATCCATTTTGAATTTAAGTAAGGTTAATTCATTAACTCCTACTCCTTCACCTTCAAGTAAATCATGATCTCCAACAGGATTTTTATCTCTTGGACAGTATTTTACCGGATGTTCTCCTTTTATAATCAGTCCTTTATCTTTTAATTTGCTAATTTGCCATTCTACAAATTTTTTGTAAGTTGGATCAATTGTTCTAAATTCCCTTCTCCAGTCAATGGAATATCCCATATCATGCATTACTTCATTATATTCACTACTGAAGTACCTTACAATGTATTCAGGGTCTGCTAAATTAGGAAGTTCTTCTTTAGGAACTTTATGAACATTTTCGTATAAATCCAAGGTCCATGGGTCTTTTCTTCTAACTCTTTCAGCTATTCCAATAACCGGAGCTCCGGTTACATGCCATGCCATTGGGAACAATACATTATAACCTTCCATTCTTTTAAATCTTGCATAAACATCTGGAACAGTATATGTACGTCCGTGTCCAATGTGCATAGCTCCACTAGGGTATGGAAATGCTACAGTAAGGAATAATTTTTCTTTATCATTAGGGTCAGATTCAAAAAGTTTATCATTTTCCCATTTTTTCTGCCATTTTTTTTCTATATTTTCTGTCACTAAATCACCATTACAGTCTTTTCAGGGCTTTCAGGAACTTTGCTTTTATGAGCATTCCTTTTTACTTTATTTATAATCATATCAATTTCATCAATTGAAATATCTAAGTTTTTAGCTATTTCATCTTTTGAAGTTTCTTTATCGTTATACTGGTAGAGAATTTTATCTAAGTTTTCATAGGTCATTCCTATTTCATCTTCATCAGTTTGATTATTCCATAAACCTGCACGAGGAGGTTTATTGATTATTTCTTCAGGAACTCCCATATATTTGGCTAATTCAAACACGTCAGTTTTGTATAAATCTCCAATCGGTTCAATATCACAGGCTCCGTCTCCGTGTTTTGTAAAGTATCCGATTAGTATTTCACTTTTATTGCCGGTTCCGCTTACAAGGTAACCTTTTGAATTTGCGTAATAATATATGATGGACATTCTAATTCTAGCTTTAAGGTTTCCAATAGCTAATTGTTCGTTTTCTGTTTTATATTGTGTAACATATATAAATTCGTTTAAAACACTGTCAATAGCCATTTCTTTATAATCAATATCTAATATTTTAGCAATGTCTGTTCCATGAATTTTATCTTCTGTTGGGGTGGTTGTAGATGGCATAACAATTCCAAATACGTTTTCTTTACCAACAGCTTCTGTAGCTAAATATGCAGTTAATGTTGAATCTATTCCGCCACTTAATCCAACAACAAGTCCTTTTGCATTAGCTTCAGATACTTTGTCTTGAATGAATTTAATTATGCTTTCTTTTGTTGTTTTAGTATCTAATTTCGGAAGCTCGTTCATGCTTTTACACTCCTTGGAAAATTTTTAATGATAATTATTATGATTTTTTTAACTTATATATTAGATAGTAAACGTTTATATAGGAAAAAATTATAAAATTACTTTTAGTTACTAAAATTAATTTTTTAATATGGAGGTAATTTTCTTGGCATTTAAAGATTATTTTAAATTTAACAAAGATAAAACAACTTTTATGTTTATTGGGGGAAAAGGTGGGGTTGGAAAAACTTCAATTTCTTCAGCAACAGCATTATGGTTAGCAGAACAAGGTAAAAAAACATTAATTGTATCAACTGATCCGGCACATTCATTGTCTGACTCTTTGGAAGTGCCTATTGGCCATTATCCTAGGGAAATTAAAACAAACTTATTTGCAGTTGAAATAGATCCTGATGAAGCTATGGCTCAAAAACAAGCAGTTCTTGATGCTCAAAAAGCTAATTCCACTTCAGAAAGTTTAATGGGATTAGACTTCTTGTCTGACCAAATGGATATTGCATCATCTTCTCCTGGTGCTGACGAAGCAGCTGCATTTGAAGTATTTTTATCTGTCATGACTTCAAATGAATATGATGTTGTAGTATTTGATACCGCACCGACAGGACATACCTTAAGATTATTATCATTCCCTGATGTAATGGACTCTTGGGTAGGTAAAATGATGATGATTAAAGCCAAATTAGGTTCTGCAGCTAATTCTTTAAAAAATCTTATTCCGTTTATGGATGCTGCCGATAATCCACAAACTAGTGAAGAGCTAAAAAGAACTAAAGAGCAAATTGACGAAGCTAAAAAAGTTTTATCTGATCCTGACAGAACCACATTTAAAATGGTTGTAATTCCTGAAGAAATGTCTATCTATGAATCTGAAAGAGCATTAGGTGCCTTAGAAAACTATAACATTACTGTAGATAGTGTAATTGTAAATCAGGTAATGCCGGATATTACAGATTGTGATTTCTGCCATTCCAGACACAGACTACAACAAAAACGTTTAGCTTTAATTGATCAAAAATTCCCAGAACAAATTATAGCTCAAGTTCCTTTATTTAAAGATGAAATTAAAGGTCAGGAAAAATTATTGAACTTAGCTAAAATATTATACGAAGACCAAGATAATACTGAAGTTAAACAAGAAGCTATTCAGCTTTAAAAAAAGAAATAAAAAGTTAAAATATAACATTTTAACTTAAATTTTTTATTTTTTTAATTTATACACTATTTCTACCAGGATAAATATGGCTATTAACACCCAAAAGACCATGTTTAGGGTTCCAATATCTATTGGGAACTGTAATCCGCAAAGTTCTACAAGAATAATCAAAACCAATACAACAAGTGTTAAAAAATAAAGCACTTTTGATATTGCAGGTTCATTTTGAAAATTTTCTTTTATTTTTTTCCAATTATCTCCCATAGCACCACCATTTAATATTTTCCTAATTTTCTAGGAGTGTTAAGAGGATCCCAATATTCTTCATCAAAATACTGGTATGTTTCTTCTTTGGTTAAGTTTCTTACATTACCGCTGCTTATATATTTCGCTTGGCTACGGTTTAAAGAATTGTCCGAATTGATATGTACTTCGACATAGTCCACTCCCTGGTTTCCTTTAGGAATTAAAAACAACTTGGTATCCTGAAAATAACCTGGTCTGCTTGGTGTAAAATGACTGTACCAATAATGGGTGTCGTCTTCATCAACAAATGTCACTCTGTATTTGTTGGCCACTGATTGAAATGCTATTGCAAAGGTAGCTGGGAAAAATACAATTGTTGAAATTCCTGAAACAGCTCCTCCAAGAATTTTTAGAGATAAAACACCAATATTGTATCCTATTATAGTTGATGGGTGGATATTTTTCATAAAATTATCAATATTTTTATTTATTTGGATTATTCCGTTGTCTACAAATTCTCTGATGTTTTTTAGTTGATTAGTTAAGCTTTCTTCAAACAATTTGGGAATTATGCAGACTGTACATTCACCTTTGTCTGTTTTTTGAGTAGCTCCTTTATATGCAAAATCATCATCAACCAGAACAGTTTTGCAGATTCCTGTTGTTGTGTTTAGGATAAGTACTGATTTGTTTCCATTTTTGCAAAATACATATATTGAATCTCCATGATTGACGAGGTTAACTTCTGATTTTAGAAGGGCATCCATCACTTCATCAAATGAACTGGTCATTTCATTGCTGTAAATAATTCCAATAGGGTTCATTACCTGCTGTTCTATTTTTGATAGAAGTAGAGATGTTATGAAGTTGAATTCAGTTATTTTAGTTGCATTTTTTCCAATTACAGACATCCCCATATTTGGATTGGCTATATGGATATAAACTTTGTCATTATCAATTCCGCCTAAAACAACTGCTGTTTTTGTCCGCTGCCAGTTAAGGGATAACTTTTCAGCATATTTGTCAGCATTCAAATCACTTAAATAAGCAGTATTTAGTCCGGATAAAAACATTCCCTGCACATATTTTAATTTATAGCTAGTTAAATAATCAAGTCCAAAAGCTAAGTTTTCTATGTCTGCCTGGGTAATTTTGGAGTTGATAATAGCATAGGACTGAACTATTTCAAAGTTATTGTTTGCATTATACTTAGGATGGGTTCCGTAAGTTATGGTTTCTGTTTTTTCAACTAAATTGTTGTTTGTTTTAAATATAGTGTTGATTTTTTCATTGGTTATGTATCCGATGATTTTTTCTCTAGCTGTATTTAATGTTATTGTTTTATTAGTTGATGTGAACTTTATGGGGCTTATTTTATTATTTGTAAGTATTATATAATTGGAATTTAATTCAGTTTCAGGATCTAAGCCATTAGCTAGTGCTAAATTATATCTGATTCCATATTCATCAAATCCAATAGTGTTAAATAGGACACTTGCTCTTATTTCACCATTTTCAATGTAATTGATTCTTTCACCCATTTTGCCTTCTTTATCTATAGTGACTCCGAATTGACTGATGTCTCTCTCAGCACTATTATAATATTGAATATAGGTGTAATTTTCGCTGGAATAAATTAAAATGCCGTTGCCTTTTTGGATTCTTGCGGTTTTACCAGTTTTGATTTTATTTTCACCAAGAGGTATGAAAACATATTTGTCATTAATCAATACACTTGTTTTATCGTTTGTTTCATAATTTGAAAGAATATAATTTTTCAATCCGTTATTGATTTCAAATATCTGTTTTTTTGGCAGTTTTACAATTCCCTTTTCTCCAAGTTTAACTGTATAATTATTTTTGGCTTCTACTTTAGGAAGAGTTACATTTACATAATTCGGAATAGCTATTTCATAGGTAAAGTCTCTGTTTAAGTTTTCAGATATGTCTGTTGAATTTGCAGGGTGAATAATTATTTTATTTCCAATTTGAATATTCTTGTAATGGCTGGTTATTATGTATTCTCCAGGGTTTAAATTAATGTTTAGAGATGCAATACTGTTTGAATTTGTAGTTTTGGTGTAAAATACTCCATTTATATTAAATGTAACATTTTCGCCAGCTCCTACAGGTTTTCCTTCATTAGTTGTTACAAATGTTTTAAAAGCGCTCCCGTCTTTAAAATTCATTTCTAAATCATTTGTCTGAATTGTAGGTTTAACAAGTATTTTATTTGAAACAAAACAGCTGTTGTACATTGCTGTTATTATATAATGGCCTGGGTTTAAATTAATATTTAAGAATGCATAACCTGTATTGTCTGAAGTTTTGGTATAGAATACTCCATTTATGTTGAAGGTTACTTTTGAATATTTGGCATAGCTGCCGTCTAAATTGTGTAGGTAAACTGAATATGTTTTTTTATTTTTGTAGTATTTGACCAGGTCATAGTTGCAGCTAATTGTCGCCAATACAGTTATGTTATTGGAACGCTGTTCGTTAGTTTTTGGATTGTACGAAGTTATTATGTAGTTTCCGGGATCCAAATTTATATTTAGTTTAGCTATTCCTGCCATATTTGTAATTTTTTTGTAAAATACTCCGTTTATGTTAAGTGTTATTTCGCAATTGATTATGGGGTTTCCTTTTTTGTCGCTAAATTCAACATAGTACTGTGTATCATTTTTATGGTATTTGACAATGTCATTACCATTTATTGTAGGTTTGATTGTTACTTTGGAATTTGAACTTGAGGGATGATAAAAATCACAGCCTTCAAATATTATTTTTGCCATATACTCTCCGGATTCCAAATTTAGGGATAACATAACCTGACCCCTTGAATCTGTAATTTTGGTGTAGTTAACTCCATTAATATTAATTATAACTTTGGCATTACTTATTGGATGGTGCATATAGTTATTATTGTCGGTCAATGTTGCTATAAGTTTGCTGCCGTCTTTATAATACATTTCAACGGGTGGTGAATTAATTATGGTTAGTGTTTTAGCTTTTGGTGTCGAAAGTATTTCATTTGATGTTTCTATATTGTCTATTACTTGCATAATCCTTAAAATCAGCAGCTTTTCCAAAATAAATCACGTCTGTACGTTGGTCTAAAGGTTCAAGGTCAAGAAAAGTATCAGCACAGCTTGTAAATCCCAACATTAAACCTGCCAGCAATGAAACATATATTTTCTTCATATTCTTTATTATCATTTATTATATCTATCAAAAAGTAACATTCACACCAAATGACCATGTTCTTGCAAACGGATACCCTGTATTCTGAGCCATTTCTCCCATTTCCGGATCGAAACCGTCTTTAATGCTGGTAGCTTCCCAAAGGTCATTACCTGAGAAATAAACTCTTACTTTTTCCATTTTAGCTTTTAACGTCCATACTCTTGGCAATGTATAACCAATAACCAAAGATTTCAAACGAATATAGCGGTTATTCTGAAGCATAAAATCATTATTCAAATAGTTCCATGCAGCTCTATCTTTATACACTGTCAGACGAGGATATTCCGCATTAGGATTTTCTTCAGTCCATGTCTTACCTAAGAAACTTGGATTCTGATTTGTATAGCCCGCAGAGAACGGATAAGCCATCCAGCCCTGACGCATAATCATCTGTTTTCCTACTCCTTGGAATAAAGCATTGAAGTCAATACCTTTCCAGTCGCCTCCCAATGAAATACCGAACATATAATGTGGATTTGCATCTCCCATATAAATCAAGTCACTTGAAGCTCCACCTTCAGCTGAAATGCACTTATATCTACGCGCTTAATATCTCCTGGACGAAGCTCCGTCTGACTACCATAAGGTAATAAAGCCATATCACCACCTTTATTAGCATATTTTGCATAATATGCATCAACCTCTTCCTGTGAAGCGAAATAACCATCTGTCTTGTAAAGGAACCAGGCATTCAAAGGATAGCCATTTAACGTAGCATTCTTACCCGCTACAAAAGTATCAGCGCCTTCCAAATCCATCAACTTACTTCTGGAATCACTCAAGTTTACAGATACGAAATAATTGAAATCTTTCACCTTATCACGCCAGGTTAAAGCAACTTCCCAACCTCTCACTCTTAAATGTCCGCTATTGGTTTTCGGAGCTGTTCCTCCCAACACAGAAGGATAAGAAACTGATGAAAGCATTCCTTTATTTTCTTTTATAAAGTAGTCCCAGTTAAACACCAAGCGGTTGTTTAAGAAATTCAAATCCACACCAATGTTCTTCTGTTCAACTCTTTCCCATGTTCTAGTCAAACTAACCAAACCGGAATTATTCAATGAAGTGGCAATAACCGATGTTGCCGGTGAACCTAACACAGCTGTTCCTTGATTAATAGTAGAAACATAATCATAATTTCCAAGTCCGACATCATTACCGGAAGTACCATAACTCAAACGTACTTTACCAAAATCAAGTCCTATGAAAGAAGTGATAGGCTGTAAAAATTGTTCCTGAGTAAATACCCATCCTAAAGAGAATGAGCCATAATTCTGGAAACGATACCCATCTGCAAATTTGGAGTTTCCATCTCTACGTCCCATCAACTCCAGCAAATACTTTTCCTGATAGTCATAGTTCACTTTAGCAATGTATGAATAAGTACCATTATGATATTTTCCACCACTGGTTCCCATCATATCACTATCTGCCACATTCAAGTCATACACTCCATCATTCGTAAAGTTCAATCGACCGGCAGCCACTTTCTTCACCTGATTTTTTTCTGCGTTGATACCCAACATGGCCGACACACTATGGTCACCAAATTTATTCTTGTATTTCAACAATGCAGAATAATATTGATAAAAGTAGTTTTCTGCTACAGTCAGATAACCAGGATTATTATGAGCCAAATTAGATGGATCGGTAGTACTTAATGTAGGTTTTGTTACTGATACCACTTGTTCCGCAGGATTACCAAACCAGTCGTATGTCTGTACAGGAACAACATAACGTTCTCTTCTAAATTCTTCATTCTGGAAAGAAGCCATACCTTCAAACGAGAAGCCTTTCCAAATATCTACAATCGCTTTTACATCCACACGGCTGATCAAAGAAGTTTTATTATCACGTCCCCCATCTGCCGTAGCAG
>OGZW01003823.1_pt1 | contig 10880 bp, 4 predicted proteins | sample 1577001 | NCBI WGS metagenome assembly OGZW01 (sample SAMEA3541519, study PRJEB24748) | human gut metagenome | biome: human gut; feature: human-associated habitat; material: faeces | place: China | collected 2012
TTTTTATCGGTTGATGGCGCAAAATTATATGTTTTTTCTGAAAGTACCCCTATTTAAAAGAGGGTATTTTCAGAAAAAACATATATTTTTCTGAGGAACACCCCCTCTTTAAAGGACTGATTCGTCTCTGAATTACCTTTTGCCCGTCATGGCGCTTTTTGATTATAACCGATTAAGAGATGGATTCCAGTATTTCCTGCTGTCCGTCCTTGTTTTTCTGTCGGTCGATTTCTGCAGCCATCTGTTTGACTAGTATTTCTACCTGCATATAATGCTTGTTTATGTTTCTGTATAGCAGCTTCATTGTAGTACTGTCCATAGCCATTTGGGTGAGGAACTGTAAATGTTTTCCCATCGAGGCGTTCATTTGCATATGCGTTTTTTTATCCTATACTAAATTTAGTCCCGGCTTGTGCAATAAATAATACTTTGGAGTGCATAAATTAATTCGTCCGCCTATAGCCGGATGCAAGTTTGCCTATAGTCGACGTTGCGTTTGCCTATAGGCGGACGAAACGTTGCCTATAGCCGGACGAATTAATTCATGCACTCGAAGATATTATTTTTTATAGAGAAAATGTTTATTGTATTCTACTGTAATGATTGAAGAAATTGGGAAGTGGATTTAATAAGTAGAAAAATGTCCATGAAAACTGATATGATGCGTGGCATTGAGAAAGGATTTTCCTTGCTAACGCTTTTTTGCAGCTTAATTCCCTTGCTTTTCGATATTCTTTTTTATATTTGCCTACAATAAACAAGGAGATACGACGATTGAAATATAAGATATTGATAGGATGTATGTTGTGCTTGTTCTCTTTTATTCCGAAGGGGGCAGCCAATCTTGTTCTTAATCCTTATACAAGTCAGGAGATATCTGCTGATTCCATCATTGAGCGTGTCATGACTTTTGCTCCCTCTTATGAAAGTATAGTGAGCGACTATCGCGCGAACCTATATATAAAGGGTAAGATGAATATTCAGAAGAAGAATTTTATCCTCCGGTACGTTCCTTCGATGTTTCGCTTGCAGAAGGGGGTACGTGAATACTTGCTCGAAACGTATAGTGACCTGCATTATACAGCTCCCAATATCTATGACCAGAAAGTTAAGGCATCACAAGGCACTGTGAGAGGAAACAGGGGACTGCCGGGATTACTTGAATATTTTAGTGTCAATATCTACTCATCTTCTCTTCTGAATGACGAACGCTTGCTGTCTCCGCTTGCCAAGAACGGGCAGAAATACTACAAATACCGGATAGACAGTGTGATGGGCGATCCCAATAATCTCGACTACCGGATACGTTTCATTCCCCGTACCAAGAGCGACCAGTTGGTGGGTGGCTATATGATTGTCAGCAGCAATGTATGGAGCGTGCGTGAAATCCGTTTTTCGGGACGGTCGGAACTGATTACGTTTACTTGCTGGATCAAGATGGGGGAAGTAGGAAAGAAAGATGAATTTCTCCCGATACGTTATGACGTGGAGGCCCTTTTTAAGTTCCTGGGCAATAAGGTGGACGGCAATTATACCGCCTCGCTGGACTATAAATCGATAGAACTGAAAGAAAGAAAGGTTCGGAAGAAAGAGAAGAAAAAGTATAATCTGTCGGAATCATTCTCCTTGCAGTGCGATACGAATGCCTATAAAACAGATGCGTCCACGTTCGGCGTGCTACGCCCCATCCCTTTGAGTGAAGGAGAAAAGCAACTTTACAAAGATTATACATACAGGCGGGATACCGTGTCGGTGCAACAGAAAACCAAGAGTCAGGCTTTCTGGGGAACGATGGGCGACCTGATGGTGGAAGATTATAAATTCAATCTGTCCAATATCGGAAGTGTCCGCTTCTCGCCGTTTATCAATCCGCTTTTGTTCAGTTATAGCGGAAGCAACGGATTATCATACCGACAGGATTTCCGTTACAACCGGATTTTCAGAGGCGACAAGTGGCTCCGCATCGTACCCAAACTGGGTTATAACTTTACACGGAAAGAGTTCTACTGGTCGCTGAATGCCGACTTTGAGTACTGGCCGCAGAAACGGGGCTTTTTCCGGTTGAGTGTGGGTAATGGTAACCGTATCTATAGCAGCAAGATGCTGGACGAACTGAAAGCGATGCCGGACAGTATCTTTAATTTCGACCTCATCCATCTGGATTATTTCAAGGACTTGTATTTCAACTTCCGTCATAGTTTTGAAATTACCAACGGACTGGATATCAGCCTCGGTTTCTCGGCACACAAGAGAACAGCTGTCGAGAAATCCCGTTTTGTGATTACGGGTGACTATCCGATGCCTCCGCCGGAATTTATGGAACGCTTCAGAAATACCTATATCAGCTTTGCCCCGCGCATCCGGGTGGAATGGACTCCAGCGCTTTATTATTATATGAACGGAAAGCGTAAGATCAATCTCCGCTCTGACTATCCGACATTTTCGGTGGACTATGAACGGGGAATAGAAGGAGTATTTAAAAGTACCGGAGAATATGAACGGATAGAATTCGACCTTCAACATAAGATTCGGCTGGGGCTGATGCGAAATATTTATTATCGTTTCGGCTTCGGGGCGTTTACCAATCAGGATGAACTGTACTTTGTGGACTTTGCCAATTTTGCCCGTCATAATCTGCCGGTAGGGTGGAATGATGAAATCGGTGGTGTGTTTCAGGTGCTCGACGGACGTTGGTACAACTCCTCCCGCCGCTATGTACGCGGACATTTCACTTACGAGGCTCCTTTCCTTATTCTCCGGCATTTGATGAAATATACCCGCTATGTGCAGAACGAACGTCTTTATATCAGTGCGCTCTCTATGCCGCATCTCCAGCCATATCTGGAAGTGGGTTATGGTATCGGTACGCATGTCTTTGATGTGGGAGTATTCGTTAGCAGTGAGAACTGGAAGTTCAGCGGGATCGGATGTAAATTTACTTTCGAGTTGTTTAACCGATAGTTTTTTCTTCATAACAGTTGCATAATGTATAGAAAATACATATCTTTGTGAGGCAGAGGATGAGGAAAAATTTAGCAGAAAAGAGGTGTAGTCGCCTCGCAGGCACAGGTATTTTCCTGGAAAATAAATCTCTGGTATAAATACCTCTATTTATTTTAGTAAAATCTCATCCTCTTCTTCTCCTTTTTATATATGTAACAACAAGATGGACGGAATTTTAATTACGATACTTATTGTTACCGGTTTTCTGATTTATAAATTGATTTCTTCGAGCCGGAAACAGGAAGGATACAAGAGATGGAAAGCAACAGGCAGCGGTAATACTACTAACGAAGAGACTTCCAAAAACAAATGGGAACATGGAGCCTGGCTCAGGCATGCTTTAGGAGTAGTCACTCCTAAAATGAGAACATGTCCTGTATTTGATGAAGAGGCGGTGGTGTGGTGTGCCAATCTGTTGGGAATAGAGGTGATGAGGTTGAAAGAGATACTGCAGGATGTCTCTTCGCATTATCGGGAGTTCTGGATCAGAAAGCGGAGAGGAGGATACCGTATGATCTCTGCTCCGGACAAGGAACTGAAAGCCATTCAGGATACTATTTATCATCGTATATTACTGTCTGTAAATGTGCATCCTGCCGCTACGGGATTCCGGCGTCAGCATTCCATCGTCGATAACGTCCGTCCTCATCTGGGAAAACGCTGTGTCTTGAAGACGGATATCCATGATTTCTTTATTTCCATACGTAGTCCGAGGGTGAAAAAGACTTTCGAAAAGATCGGCTATCCGAAGAATATATCGAAAGTGCTGGGCGAGTTGTGTTGTATGCGTCGGCATTTGCCGCAAGGAGCGTCTACCAGTCCGGTACTGAGTAACATCATCGCTTATGAGATGGACCGGAAACTGGCGGCGATGGCGGAAGAATTCGGGCTGACTTATAGTCGTTATGCCGACGACCTCACCTTTTCGGGCGATGTCTTTCCGAAAGAGCAGGTGCTTGCGCGGGTAAAGGAAATCATCAGGGAAGAGAAGTTTGAACCGAATCATCAGAAAACCCGTTTTCTGAATGAGAATGACAGGAAGATAATCACGGGAGTATCTGTCAGTTCCGGTGTGAAGCTGACCATTCCTAAAGCCCGAAAGAGAGAGATTCGCAAGAATGTCTATTTCATTTTGACAAAGGGGCTGGCGGAACATCAACGCAGAATCGGCTCCCATGATCCTGCCTATCTGAAACGGTTGATAGGGTCGCTTTGTTATTGGCGTTCCATAGAACCGGATAATACGTATGTAGCTGATTCTATTGCTGCTCTGAAACGTTTGCAGAAGGGGTATTGACGGGTGGCGGCTGTTTGTGTCTGCCTTACCGTGTTAATCGATGATCGTTGCCCTTCCGTTTTCAACTTTGGCATAATTCCTTTTTACCGCTTCCTGAATCCCTCTGAGCATGGATGCTTCGATGTTTGACCCCATGTGTGTGAAGCCGAATACTTGTGCGCATGCTTTTGCCAAATCGGGTAAAGGCAGGCTGATGGAATTGATTAATATTTGTTGGATGGCATTGGCTATTTCTTCGGGTGGCAGATCCGCTGCATCTCGGTCGGAATCGGGACGGTACTCTGAATAAGAACGGTATTGCGCTTCATCTTTCCAGCAGAAGATAAGCCCGTCATGTTCTATGCGGTAAAGATGTAATGTGTCGAATATTATTTCCAATTGAGCATCTATTCGTGGTCCTACACGGTTGACTCCCCATTCGGATATGATTTTCTTTCCAAGTAAGGTTTTGCTGATCGGGGCTTCATTTTCTATTATCTTTTGGACTTGGGAGACAATAATAGGATTATTTCTTTTAGCGAAGATGTCGTCGGCAGCGTACAGGAACGGACGTATTTTAGTACTATTATAATTTTGTACGGAGATAAAAGAAAAGTTTGTGTATGCGCATGCAGATTTTAGCTGCATCGGCGTTTCCTGCACATTCTTTTCTCTTTTTTCTTGTTCCTTTTTTACTATAACCGGTTTCTCCGCTTTCATATCCTGAGCAATCGCTGCTTGTATAGACGCCATCACTTCATCCGGCTTTTCCCACCAGTCCATCGTCCATATACGGCAGATATTCCATCCCAGTGCTTTGAGTACATTGTTTTGAACAATTTCCCGGTCACGGACAGTCTTGGTACGTCTGTAGTTCTTTCCGTCACAGATAATACCTAATTGGTAGTTGGACGGGGTTTGAGTATCGACAATGCCAATATCGATCTTATATCCGGAACAGCCTATATCAGTATGTACGGTATATCCCCAAGAACGTAACTTGTCGGCAATAATCTTTTCGATAGAAGTTTCTTCTTCCGAGGTCCGAATATTAGTCGAAGTATTCAGTATGCGCTTGGTTCCTTTCTCCGCATATTCAAGGAAGCGTTTCAGCCCGGCTACTCCGATAGAAGAAGTTCGGTTCAGATCAATCATGTCCGATCTCAGCGTAGAAAAGATGATCATTTCGTATCGGGCACGGGAGACGGCTACGTTTAACCGTCTTTCACCTCCCGCACGGTTCAACGGACCGAAGTTCATGCTGACGCGCCCTTCGGCATCGGGACCATAGCCGACGGAGAACAGTATCACATCCCGTTCGTCTCCTTGCACATTTTCAAGGTTCTTGATGAACAGGGGTTCTTCACATTCCAGCGCAAAGGTTTCCAGTTCAGGATGAAAGGCGAAGAGATCGGATAGCAAATCTTCTATCAACGCCTGCTGAACCACGTTGAAAGTAACTACCCCCATACTTTTTCTCCTTAATTTTTCGCTCCTCAGCCTTCTCGCTATTTCGTCTACTATGGCTTGCGCTTCCGCTTGGTTCTGACGGGATTTTCCTTTGTCATAATAACCGTCTACGGCGACCATTCTGACTTTCGATTCAATATTGTCCGGTGACGGGAAAGTCATCAGCTTATTATCGTAATATTCGGAGTTACTGAAAGTGATAAGACTTTCGTGTTTGCTTCGGTAATGCCACAGCAGGTATTTGGAAGGGATAGAGAGAGCGAGGCAATCGTCAAGGATACTTTCCAGATCTTCCATCTCGATGTTGTCTTCGTCAATGGTATTAACGGAGAAGAAGCTGGTAGGCGGCATCTGTTTGGGGTCGCCTACGATAACTACATTCTTGCCTCGGGCGATGGCACCTACCGCTTCGTAAGTCGGCATCTGTGAAGCTTCGTCGAAGACGATCAAGTCAAATTTCTCTGCATCGGCATCGATATATTGGGCAACCGATATAGGACTCATCAACATACACGGACACATACGGGACAGCAGGATAGGTATTTGATCGAATAGCTTGCGGATGGATATTCCGCGTGCATTATTGCGTATATTCTTTTGTAATATTCCGACTTCTGAACTTTGAATGGCTTCGTGGGTGAAGGACGGAATGTTGGAAGCCAGTCTGGCGAACAGTTCCTTTTTGGTAATGTCCTCGAAGTTGGCGGATACCTGCTTGTATTTGGTTATAATATCATTGAATATCTTGCCGTTGAATAATTCCAGCGTCGGTTCTTTGGCGATGATATAGTGAATAACGGCTTGGTAGAAACTCTTGCGGAAGCTGCTGGTGAGTAAATCCGTAGGAATATTCTTTTCCTTATATTCTTCTGCGATAAATCCGAGACCCAGCTCGTTCAGTTTGTTGTAGGATTGAAGCCATTGATACCAGTCTTTGAGTTTGTCCAGATTTTCTTTCCATATTCCGGCTTGCTGTAGGGCGATGCCGATCCAGTCGGCGGAGTTTGTATAAAGCGTCTCTACGGTTATGCCCAGAGTGGTGGAAAGCCGTTGCTCGGTTGCCGTAAGCGTGTCGACCAGCTGATACAATTCATTCAGAGAATGAGAATGGATATCTCTGAATGTCCGGATACCTTCTGTCAGTTGTAACGCTAAGTTCTGTTTGATTCGGGATGTTTTCGCCACATCTTTTGAATAACTCAGTAACAGGGAATGAAGCGAAGATACCTCATGGATGATCTGATCGATGATGGGCCACTCTTCATCTCTTCCGAATCTTCCGAATAAAGAAGGCAGCTTGGCGGCGTATCTGTCTGTAAAATCAAGCTCTTCCTGATACCGGATGACCTGATGGAGCAAAGGCTGGACTGTCTCTGGCTTTACCGGTTGCAGAGCGTAAGGACGAATCACCTTTTTTATTTTTCTTTGTCCGAAATATCGTGGGAGAAACCATTGGACGGATACCCGATTCCATTCGGCCAGCATGGGGCCGGCGTTTATCTTCAGTACCTCTTTGGTGAATCCGTTTTCTATTTCTGCTTTGATTTCATCGCGTTTCCTGCCGTGTTCCGTCACTTTCCGGTACTCTTCCAGCGTTTCATTTAATAAAGGAGTGGTCAGCAGTTCGGGCGTCAGTTCCGGAATATCGAGTATTTTTCGGATAATGGCGCTGATTATATTGAAATCCTTGCGGGTGGGATGAATGTCCGTATTTTCCAGTAAAGCGGAAAAGACAGGCAGTTTCGATTGTATGGCAGTCAATAAGCCGATGAAAGTGGCGAGCGTTTGTAAGGCTTCCTCTTTGATGGCGGACGAATATTCCCGAATGAAAATCCCTGTCAATGGGTGAAGATACGGGTGGCCGCAAGCATTGGCGGTACTGACCAAAGATTCGATGGCATCTTCCCAATGTGAGAATCGGTCTTTGTCCAGATTGTCCAGATAAGATGACGGGATATCGAAGCAGGGTTCAACGTCTGTTAACTGGTAGTGGATGATCGCATCATAGAGGGAAAGTCCGAAAGGATATTCCTTGTGTAAGGCTTCGATGTATTTGTTTAGTTCCGTTCGTAACTTCAGCAGGCGTTCGGCTTCCTTCCTGAACTCTTCGGGAGGAGTTCGTCTGATGATTTCGGTTGTCTCCTTTAGTTGCGAGATGACAGTGGATTTCTTTGTCTTGTTGGAGTGAATCTCCAGACAGAACGGGGCAAGCCCTATGTCCGCCAGTCTGTTTTGGACGACGGAGAGGGCTGCCATCTTCTCGGCAACAAATAAGACTCGTTTACCTTTATAAAGTGCGTTGGCGATGATATTCGTTATCGTTTGGGACTTTCCGGTTCCCGGAGGGCCGTGCAGGATAAAAGTCTTGTCGTGCACCGCTTCATAAATCGCTTCCAGCTGAGATGAATCGGCAATGATGGGCAGCACAATATCTGCCGGAGATAACTGCCTGTCCATGTAGGCGGCATCCACTTCTTCCGCAGTTACGTCCCATTCGATCTTTCCGTTGATGAGGCTGGAGACCACCTTGTTTTGAGTCAGTTTGTGAGCATTGTTGTGGATGTCGTTCCACATGATAAACTTGTTGAAGGAGAAGATACCTAGAATAGCCTGTTCCTCCACATCCCATTTCCGCTGATTCTTGATGCAGTGCCGGATGATGGAATAAATCAGTTTTACGTTGATTCCGCTTTCGTCCGTCGGAAGCGGATCAAGTCCCGGTACGGAAATGCCGAAATTCTGACGAAGCATTTCTAATAAGGTGATATTCATCATCGTTTCTTCTTCCCGCGAACGAATCACATACCCCTTGGCGGCTGACTTGCGGATGATTTCGACCGGTAGCAGCAATATCGGTGCATAACGGGGACGCTCGCTGGAAGGCGTTTCGTACCATTTCAGAAGTCCGAGAGCCAGATAAAGCGTGTTCGCTCCGTTCTCTTCGATAGAAGTACGGGACGAACGGTACAGGTGAGTCAGTGCTTTGCCCAAATCATTCTCCGGCAAGTAAAAACGTAACCTTTTCTGTGAAAGCTCCGAATTAACGAAGTCGGCTATCGGATCCGATTCCGGTATGGAAGAATAAATGCCAAATTCCATCGCCGGATTCTCCCATTCGGCGGGACGGTGGAGGATACGAAACTCATCTCCTTCCGCCAAGGCGTCTTCCAGACAGGCAAGGTTTGCCGGAATCAGCTGAAGAGTATTCTTTGTAATCCGGATATTCAGCAAGTTGTTGCGCAGACTCAAATCCAGCAGTCTTCTCTCCCAAAGCAACTGTTTGGTGAGGACTGTCTGAGTTTCGCTGCCCGACAAATCATACGGATTCACACTTTGCGGAGTGGCGTGCGTGGTATTTCTGTTCATATCCTCATCTTCCTTTATTTCCCATACTTGTCCGTTCAGTACGCGCTGCGGGATCGGGCGGACTCCCGAATGCCTGGCCCTTCTGATGTCGATGGCGAGGATGAAACTGCCCGGATCGCTCAGTTTGCCGTTAGCGCTTTTCACGGCGTTGTCGAAGTCGGCATTATGTCCCATATTCATGCAGGTGGTTTCTACCAGCGTGATGTCGTAGATTCCTTCGGCGGTTCGTTTGGTCAGCAAGGATACATCGTCGATGGCAGGGTCCGGAAAGGTTTCCGGCACCAGCCAGCCGCCTGCGAAAGCATGCCCTTTGGTGATGACGATGAGGGCATTCAGTCCGATGGATTCGAGGCAGGAAGTATAAAGCAGTGCCATATCCAGACAAGTTCCGAGCTTTTGTGCCAGTACGGAATCTGTCAGCCGGACACGCTGCCCGTGCTCTTCGAAGCTGGCGGGAATGGTGCTGTAAATAATCTGCTGTTCGGTGAGGGCGGTGTAGATAGCTGCCATCTGCTTTCTCACACGGTCCGGATTGCGGCTTTGGTATTCGTCCAGTGACGGAGTACCGGTCCACTGTTCCAGAATCGCGGCGGCTCTCTTGATAATAGGAGTGAGCACGGCATGATTCGGGGTGATGAATGCTGCCAGCATCTCGGGGAATATATTGATTCCGCCCCATTGGTCGTATGCCAGAATGTCGATGGGGTAGGTCCGGATAAAGATCGTTTCCGCCTCGGAGCGGATTTCTATTTTCAGACTTCCCGACATACGCTCGGTCAGCTGGGCGAAATAATTGGCGGACAAGACCAGGCTGAACGATTGCAGACACACGGAATTATTGGCGGGAATCGCTTCCATCATCACAGGAGTGATACTGCCGAAGTCGGGCTCGGCCGTGATTTGTACCTGAATGTTTCTGAAGGGTTCGGACGTCATATTTTCAATCGAAAGCTGATGGATGACCGATACTTTGTTTTGCTGCATCGCGAAATTAATAAGTGGCAGATAATCAAACTGCACCCTGATTTTGTCCAATGTTCCGTTCATGTTGAAAGTCGTATAATATTAGATTTGCAATATTACAAAAAATACGGATATTACCATCTTTTCTTTGGGTATTCTTTTGTCGGTCAAGAAAATATTCCTACCTTTGCGCCCGATTTATTCCGCCCTGCGGGCATCCATTCCCTTTACATCTGCTAAGGTTTTCACGCCCGCTTTCTTCCAGTCTGTAAGAATGGAGTCTGCATACTGAAAACTTGGGGTATGGATCGCATTAATGGTACGACTGCATGCTTCTAAGACCAGTTCACGGTCAAAGCCATAATCCTTAAACCATTTTTCCATGATCTTCTGCTCTGGGACTGCCGGTTTGCGGCTGTTTAAACCAAAAGCTTTCATGACCGCAAAAGCGTCTTTTGTATACGCAGTACTGTATTCCTGGGCTTCTTCGGCTGTGCGTATTCCTTTTTCATGCCAGTTTAAGGCTACTGTTTCCAGATAGCGCACCGATGTATGGCCATTCTGGGCACAGTATTCTGCCAGATACTCTAACAAGCCGATATTCATACCGAGAGTGTCATAAAGATAGGCAAATACCTGACAATCCCTGGGCGTAAACGCTTTGTTTAAAAACTTCTGTGCAATGTATAAAAGCTGTGAAAATTCCTCATCCTTATTTAAACGGCTTACCTGTTCTGCAGAATAGGCATTTTCCAGGTCCAGCGTCTCCTTTGTGTGGTTTTTCACCTGGAAGTGCACACAG
>OGZW01003832.1_pt1 | contig 10866 bp, 9 predicted proteins | sample 1577001 | NCBI WGS metagenome assembly OGZW01 (sample SAMEA3541519, study PRJEB24748) | human gut metagenome | biome: human gut; feature: human-associated habitat; material: faeces | place: China | collected 2012
AAGAAGACCCCCGCGGTGATCGAGTTTGTCGACATTGCAGGCCTGGTCAAGGGCGCCAGCAAGGGCGCGGGTCTGGGCAATAAGTTCCTGTCCCATATCCGCGAGGTCGACGCAATCGTACACGTTGTCCGCTGCTTCGACAACGAGAACATCGTGCACGTGGAGGGTTCTGTCGATCCGGCGCGCGACATCGAAACCATCAACCTCGAAGATAAGTAAGCCTTTCTGACCTCCCTCTATTGAGGGAGGTCCTTGAGATTTTGAAAAAACGTCCATCCATCACAGTGGAAAGGAAAACCAATAATGGCAACTTTGGCTGATTACGGCCCCGAGGTTCGCGCCGAGGTCAAGCAGGTTCGTGAGGTCGTCTCCAACCTGCACCAGCAGCTGATCAAGTGGAACCTGGTCGTGTGGACCGCGGGCAACGTTTCCCAGCGTCTGCACACCGCCGACCTGTTCGTCATCAAGCCCTCCGGCCTGCGCTACGAGTACCTGACCCCGTCCTCCATGGTCGTGTGCGACCTTGACGGCAACGTGGTCGACGGTGCCGAAGCGCCGAGCTCCGACACCGCGTCCCACGCGTACATCTACCGCCACATGCCCGACGTGTACGGCGTGGTGCACACCCACTCCACCTACGCCACCGCATGGGCGGCCACCGGCCAGAACATCCCGTGCGGCCTGACGATGATGGGTGACGAGTTCGGCGGCCCGGTGCCGGTCGGCCCGTTCCGTCTGATCGGCTCCGAGGCGATCGGCAAGGGTGTCGTCGAGACCCTCAAGAAGTACCCGAACCAGCGTCTTTTTGCGGGCAAAGTCGCCGCCGTACATGGCGCGCACCTGCGGCAGGGTCACATGGCTCTCATCCACAAAAAGCAGAAAATCCTCCGGGAAATAATCCAGCAGGGTGGTGGGCATACTGCCCGGCGCACGGCCCGACAGCACCGCCGAGTAGTTCTCGATGCCCTTGCAGATTCCCACTTCGGTCAGCATCTCGATGTCGTAGTTCGTTCGCTGCTGGATGCGCTGGGCTTCAATGAGCTTGCCCTCGGCGGTAAACTTCTTCACCTGCTCGTCACACTCGGCGCGGATCTTTTCAATGGCCGCTGCCTTTTTATCGGCACTGACGATGTAGTGGCTGGCCGGGAAGATGGCCACATGCTTCACCACGTTCTGCCGGGTGCCCGTAACGGGGTTGAACTCCGTGATGCGGTCGATCTCGTCCCCAAAGAACTCCACCCGGATGGCAAGGTCGCTCATGTAGGCCAGATAGATATCCACCGTGTCGCCGTGAACACGGAACTTATTGCGGATAAAATTGATGTCGTTCCGCTCATATTGCAGGGTGACCAGCTTTTTGCACAGGTCATCCCGCTCCATCTGCATCCCGGGCCGCAGGCTGATGACCATGCTGCGGTAATCGATGGGGTCGCCCAGAGAGTAGATACAGGACACCGATGCCACAATGATGACATCCCGCCGCTCCGAAAGCGCCGCCGTGGCCGAGTGGCGCAGGCGGTCGATCTCATCGTTGATGGCGCTGTCCTTTTCAATGTAGGTATCGGTGCTGGGGATGTAGGCTTCGGGCTGGTAGTAATCGTAGTAGGAAACAAAATACTCCACCGCATTGTCCGGGAAGAACGAGCGGAACTCGGTGCAGAGCTGGGCCGCCAGCGTCTTATTATGGGCCAGCACCAGCGTGGGGCGGTTGCACCGGGCGATCACGTTGGCCATGGTAAAGGTCTTGCCGCTGCCGGTCACACCCAGCAGGGTCTGGCAGCGGTCGCCCCGCTCAACGCCCTCTACCAGCTGCTCAATGGCCTGGGGCTGGTCACCCGTGGGGGCATAGTTGGAGACGAGATGGAACTGTTCATCGGCCATGTCTCGGTTCTCCTTTCTGTTCTCAGATAGAACTACAAATAGTTGTGCTTTTCATGTTGATTATAACACAATTATTTTATAATATCAATACGGCCTGAGCATCTCCCCGGTCTGGAAATCGTAGAACGGCAGGCGGTTGGCCTCCCGCATGGAGAAATATTCGCTCTCGGTCAGGATGATGTGATCCCGCAGATGCACCTTGACCAGCCCCAGTGCCCGGACGATGTTCTCGGTGGCCATCAGATCTTCCCGGGAGGGCAGAGCCACGCCGTTGGGGTGGTTATGGCAGAGCACCACGCTGTCGGTACCGCCCTTGAGGGCTGCCGCCACCACATCCTTGATCTCCAGACTCACCCGGTCGCTGGTGCCGTCCCGCAGCCAGAACAGTCCCTTGATGCGGCTGCGGCCATCCAGCGCAGCCAGCAGGGCGCGTTCCTGCACAGTCCCGGCAAACTGTGCCATCAGGTATTCGGCCAGCTGGTCGGTGGTCTTCATACATTTTTTGCCGTTGACCGCACACTGGGTATAGTATCTGCCGACCTGCGGCAAAAGATGCAGCATCCGGGCGGTGGAGGGGCCTACCCCCTCCACCGTCAGCAGATCCTCCTCGGAGGCATCCAGCACCCCGGCAAAGTCTCCGAACCGGTCCATGAGGACATGGGCAAGGCCGTTTGTGTCCTTGCGGGTGTTGGTGATGTAAAGGACATATTCCAGCGCTTCATGGGGTTCCAGACTTCCCAGTCCGTACTGCTCTACCCGGGCGCGCATCCGCTGGCGGTGCCCCGTATGCGGGCTGCTTTCCTTCGCCATGGTCGTTCTCCTTTTGTGTTATTACCTTAATAGTACCGTTTTTTCAGCAAAACACAAGGGGGCACAGGAAATATTCTGCGTTGACTTCAAAGAAAGGGTGGTTTATTATAGAGAAAAGGCTTTTTTATGAATCAATATGCCCTCTCAGTCAAAGCCTGCGGCTTTGCCAGCTCTCCCAAAGGGAGAGCCCCTTGTGGCTCTCGGTCAGCATGTACTGAACCCGGGAGATGCATTGCCTCTCCCTTTGGGAGAGGTGGATTTGCGAAGCAAAGACGGAGAGGGCTTGTCTTGCATCCAACAAAAGGAACGATTTTATGAAACAATTTACTGCCACCGCAAACGACGAGGGCGTGCGGCTCTCCCGCTTTGTCCAGAGCGTGACGCGCGATCTCCCCACCAGCCTGCTGTACAAGAGCTTCCGCAACAAGCGGGTCAAGGTCAACGGCAAAAAGGGCGCACCCGAGGATCGGCTCAAGGCGGGCGACCTCATTGAGCTGTACATCAACGATGAATTCTTCCCGCCCGAGGGTGCAAAACCTGCAGCCCGCAAGCCTGCCCCAAAAAAGCAGCAGAACCAGCCCAAGGTGACCGTCATCTATGAGGACGAGAACATTGCCGTGCTGTACAAGCCCACCCACCTGCTCTGCCACAGCGACCGCACCGGCGATGCCAACCTTGTGGACGCATTCACCCAGTATCTGGCCCAGAAGGGAGAGTACGATGCGGGCGGTGAGAACCGCTTCAAGCCCGGCATCTGCAACCGGCTGGACCGTGGCACCGAGGGCCTTGTCATCGCTGCCAAGAGCTACGCCGCCCTGCGGGACATGAACGAGATCATCCGCACCGACCTGCTCAAAAAGGAATACTACACCATCACCGTGGGCATCCCCCAGAGCGGGCGGTTCACGGCCTGGTGGGAGCACGACGAAAAGAACAACAAGGTCAGCATCCATGCCCACCAATCTCAGGATGAGCGCCGTAAGCAGATCATCACCGATGTGGACGTGCTGCGCACCGCCGGGCCCTTTGCCCTGTGCAAGATCGGCCTGGTCACGGGCCGCACCCACCAGATCCGCGCGCATCTGGCCTACCTGGGCAAGCCGGTGCTGGGAGATATCAAATACGGCAACCGCAAGATGAACGAGCGCACCGGCACCCGGACGCAGGCTCTCTGCGCCGTCCGCATCAGCTTCCTGGATATCCCGGAGGAGAACACTCTGCACTACCTCACCGGCAAGGTCATCAAGCTGAAAGACCCCCAGATCGTCAAACAGTTCGACGCGCTGGATAAAAATAAAGAAGGAGCAACATCATGGCAGACCTGAACGCCTATTTCAAAAGCATCATCGACCAGGACCGCGAATCGGTGGTCATCTGCGATCTGAACCACATCATCATTTACATGAATCCTGCCGCTGTGGTGGATTACGGCAAATACGGCGGCGCTTCCCTGCTGGGCAAAAGCCTTCTGGCCTGCCACAACCCCCATTCGGTGGAAGCCATCCGCAAGGTGGTGGACTGGTTTGCCGCTGATGCAGGCCATAACATCGTCTATACCTACTACAATCCAAAGCATGTCCGTGATGTCTACATGGTTGCCCTGCGGGACGAGGACGGTACCCTGATCGGCTACTACGAGAAGCATGATTCCCGAAAAGCTGAAACTATGAAGCAGTACGATTTGTTCTGACAAAGAAAGGCGAACTCCACACAAAAAAGACTTTGCCGCCAACCCCCGTGCGAAGATGCTACTCTGCTATACCTCCCGCATAAGCAAAATGAACGCCTGCCGGGCTTTTCTCACACGGCAGGCGTTCGTTCTTTTTATGGAGTCGATTCGTTACTTTGCCAGCAGCTCGTCAGCCAGCACATCCATCTGTGCCTCAGCGGCGGCATTGGCGGCAGAGCGGATGGTCACAACGGCATCACAGACGGTGATGTTCTTCATGCCGTCCAGCTCGGCACGCATCAGCTTTGCAGCCATGGGGGCCCAGGTGCCGTTCTCCATCAGGCCAACGGTGCGGCCCTGGAAGTTCTTGGTCTTGAGGTGGGTCAGCAGATTCTCCATCGGCGGGAAGAGGAAGCCATCGTAGGTGGCGCAGGCCAGCACGATCCGGCCGCAGCGGAAGGCCTCAGTGACGGCATAGGAGACATCGGTGCGGGTCAGATCCATCTCCACCACCTTGGCACCCTTGGCGCGCAGCTTCTCAGCCATGGTGTGGGCGGCGGCTCTGGTGTGGCCGTGGATGGAAGCGCTGGCCACCAGGATCTTCTCCGGCTCCTCAGCCTTGTAGCTGGACCACAGGTCATAGTAGTTCAGGTACCTGCTCAGATCGCCGGTCAGCACGGGGCCGTGCAGGGGGCAGATGGTGGCAATATCCAGCGCAGCAGCCTTTTTCAGCAGAGCCTGCACCTGCGGGCCGTACTTGCCCACGATATTCAGGTAGTAGCGGCGGGCCTCGCTGGCCCAGTCGGCGTTTTCGTCAAACCTGGCCACTGCACCAAACCGGCCAAAGCCGTCTGCAGAGAAGAGCACCTTTTCACTGCTCTCATAGCTCACCATGACCTCGGGCCAGTGCACCATGGGGGCAAGCACAAAGGTCAGGGTGTGGGTACCCAGGCTCAGGCTCTCGCCGTCCTTCACCACCACGCGGCGCTCCTTGGCAACGGCATCCGCCCCAAAGAACTGATCCATATACAGGAAGGTCTTGGCGTTGCCCACCACCTGCATTTCCGGGTAGAGGGCGGCCAGTCTGGCGATGTTGGCACCGTGGTCAGGCTCCATGTGGCTGACCACCAGGTAATCCGGCTTGCGTCCGGCCAGTGCCTCGGTCAGGTTGGCAAGCCAAGGCTCCGTGGCACGGTTGTCCACCGTATCCAGAATGGCGGTCTTTTCGTCCAGAATGACATAGGAATTGTAGCTCACGCCGGTGGGCACCGGGTACTGGCTCTCGAACAGGTCAATGGTGGTATCGTCCACACCCACGCCCAGAATGGCTTCGCTGATCTTTTTCACGCTCATAGCAGACATCCTCTCTATCCATATTGCTGTGCCGGAAAAGTGGCAGCATAATACTAATAGCGGTTCCTAGTATAGCACATTGTTAAAGATTATTCAAGCTCCTCCGGCAGTCTTGCTGCCACCGGCCGGCCGGGCTCGTTGTCCAGCTCCAGCAGGGCTGCCGCGCTGGCATCATCCAGGCTCTGGACACTGCGGAGCTTGCGGCTGATGGCCCGGCTGCGGACACCAATGAGGTTGTCCAGCTCTTCATCGGTCTGGCGCAGGCGCTGCTGCATCTTGGAGAGCCCCTGCCCGAACTTGTCGAACTCCGTCTTAACGGCACCCAGCAGCTGCCAGACCTCGCCGGAGCGCTTCTGGATGGCAAGGGTCTTGAAGCCCATCTGCAGGCTGTTGAGCAGGGCTGCCATGGTGCTGGGGCCTGCAATGTTCACCTGATAATCCCGCTGCAGCACCTCCAGCAGACCGGCGTTCACCACCTCGGCGTACAGCCCCTCAAAAGGCAGGAAGAGGATGCCAAAGGTCGTGGTGTAGGGCGGCTCCACATACTTTTCCCGGATATCCTTTGCCTCGCTCCGCAGCACCAGCTCCAGCGCATGGCGGGCATTCTCCACCGCCTGCGCATCGCCGGAGGCCTGGGCATCCTGCAAGTGCGCGTAGGTATCGCCGGGGAATTTGGAGTCGATGGGCAGCCAGACCGTACCGCCGTCCGTGCCCGGCATCCTGATGGCATATTCCACCCGCTGGGTGCTGCCCGGGATGGTGGCCACATTGGTCTCGTACTGCTCCGGGGCCAGGATCTCTTCCAGAATGGCCCCCAGCTGGATCTCACCCAGAATGCCGCGAGTCTTAACGCCCGAGAGCACCTGCTTCAGCCCGCCCACATCGGCGGCAAGGTTCTGCATCTCGCCCAGCCCCTTGTACACCTGTTCCAGCTGGTCATTCACAGCCTTGAAGCTCTCGGTCACCCGCTTCTGCAGGGCATCCTGCAGTTGCTCGTCCACAGTGTGGCGGATCTCATCCAGCTTTTTGGCGTTCTCGGCCTGCAGGGCGGTCATGTTTTCCGCAAGGGTCTTGCGCAGCTCTTCCAGCTTCTGGGTGTTGGCGGCCTCCAGACTCTGGAGCCGCTGGGTCAGGATCTGCTGCTGGCCGCTCTGACCCTGTGCCAGTGTAGTGCTCATACTCTGCACCGAGGTCTGCAGCGTCTCACTGACGCTGCGGATGGCGGTATAGTTCTGCTCCGCCATTGCCGCCTGTCTGGCCGCAAAGTCTTTTGCCTGTGCATCGAGCTGCTGCTGCATCCAGCGCTTGAGCTCCTCGTAGTCTCCCCCGTTCCGGGGCTTGTTCAGTTTCCAGAGCACCACTGCCAGCAGCAGGCAGATGATGACCAGCAGCAGGGTGTACAATCCAGCTAAAAATTCCATTGATTATAAGTCCTCGAAATCGACCAATTCTTTCCGGGTATCCAGCGCATCGCCATAAAGGCCCACGCCGTCCACCTCGCACTCGCCCGACTGGTTATCATAGGGGTCGGAACGGAACCCGTACATCGGCGGGTCAAAGGGTGCCTCAAAGGCGCGGTTTGCCACCATGCGCCCGGTGTCCAGGCTGCCGAAGTAGTGGCGGCGCAGCTCTTCCTCGCCCTGCCGTGCCATGGAGGCACCAAACGAGCAGTCGGCATACATCCAGCCCTTGGGGGCAATGTAGAACATGGCCCAGTCGTGGCAGCCCACGCCTGTGGGCGACACCGACAGACCGCTCTGCCAGCGGGCCGGAATGCCCACCAGACGGCAGAGGGTGATAAAGGTCAGGGCCATAATGCCGCAGTCACCGCGCCGGTCCCGCGCGCAGCGGTCGGGCAGGCAGTCCTGCACAAAGTAGGCGGGCTGATAGTGATACCGCACGTTCAGGGTAACGTAATCATAGATGCGCTTTGCCTTTTCCGCCGGGTCGGTGATCCCTTCGGTCAGCTGTGCGGCCAGCGCCCGCAGGTAGGGCGTGAACACGATATGCGGGGCCTGCTCCTCCGTATCAAAGGTCGGCTGTTCCGGTGCGGGCACAAAGTCCAGCGGGTCAGCATAGACTGCCGTTGTCTTGTAACGGTACTGCACCCCGAAGCGGCGGTTTTCGGTCAGGTCAGCCTCCCAGCAGACCGTGCGCTGGGGGGCGTTTGCATCGGCGATGCGGCCCGGCTGCTCGGTAAAGCTCTGCAGCTCGATCTCGCTCTGGGCCAGGCATTCCGCCGGGATGGGCAGCCAGGCGCGGACGTGTACGCTCTCCCGGCCCTCTGCCTTTGCCTTGGCCAGAGCGGCGGCAAAGGCCTCATCCGACATCCCCACGCTGGTTTTCAGCGTGATGCGGGCACTGGCCTGCCCTTCCCGCTCCATCTGGTCATGGATGCGGCGGCGGCGCTCCCGGGCCAGCGTAGCCGGGGCGGGCGGGTCGAGCTGACGGGCGGCAAGGTCGGCATGGGTGGCGATCAGCGTTTCGGCAAAGCGGTCAAGGTAGTGCTTCTCCCCTTCCACAAACCGCCAGTCCACCCGGCCCTCATGCACCAGCTGGCGGAACTCCTCCACCGTGAAATCCCGCACAAGGCCCTGCATCCGGGCCACGGCCTGTGCCTCGTTCCAGCAGTATTCCTGCGGCAGACGGCACATGATCTCCTTCTGCACCAGCAAGGCATCCCGCAGCGCGTCCACGCCGTGGGGCACAGGGTTGGCGGGCTGCTCGTACTCCGGCATTTCCAACCCCTGACTGCGGGGGCTGTTCTGGGTCTCCGTCCAGTCCTCGGCCAGATATTCATCGATCCGCGCCATGGCTTCTTTGTAATAGCCTGCGGCCTTCAGCCGCTCCACATCATCGGGCAGACCGACGTTCAGATGTACAAACGCTTCGTTCAGATCTTTCATCCTGTTTCATCCTTTCTCTCAGGCGCACTGCTCTTCCCAGAAAGCAGTGGCTTCCACCAGCCAGTTCTCGGCATCTGTTCCTGTGCCGATGCCGCAGACGTGAGGTGCATTGTTGAACACCCGGTAAACATGCCTGACGTGATTGGCCTGCAGGGCAGCTTCCAGCTGCGGTCCCTGCCGCCAGTAGACCAGCTCTTTCAGCAGCGTGTCGTTCACGCCGTGCCAGTGGTAGGTGGCGGGGTAGTCCGGCGTGATCTCATCCGAAAGATTCCGGGTATAGTATTTGGGGCCATACGCGCCGATATCCTGAATGACATGGTAGATGGGCTTGATGTAGGTCATATCGTTGATGGGGTAGCCCAGCAGCAGGGCAGCAGGCTTGGGCACATTGTAATGCTTATACCCCACCGATTCCGTGCCGAACAGACCCGTCAGGTGGCCGCCCATGGAATATCCCACGATGGCGTACTGCTCCGGCTGGATGCCAAACTCCGCAGCGTGTTCCTCAATGTACTGCATGGCCCGGCCGATGTCCTCCAGCGGAGCGTCATCGGAAGCATCCGTCCAGACGCGATACCGCAGAATAAAGGCGGCATAGCCCATCTCATGCAGCTGCCAGGCCGTGCAGGCCCCCTCCTCCAGCTCGGCGCTCTCATTGGCACCGCTGCCAGCCAGGATCAGCGCAAACCTGGCATTTTCGGCCTTGGCCGGGAAATAGAACAGGCCGGTGTTGTTTTTGGTGCGGTCCGCCGCCTTTTCCGCATCCGTGTAGAACGAGTGGGTGACCTGAACGCCATTGTTGTAGTTCTCAATGACCAGATTCAGCCCCTTGGCACAGCCTTCGGCCACATACTCGTTGGTGTAGCCTTCCACAGTGGTCATCTCCCACAGGGCCTGACCCGGCGGGCAGTCCTTATCCTGCGAGTAGGTGTAGAAGCCGGAGTTCTTGATGCCTGGGTTGCTGCGCACTTCCTTCATGGTGGTCTGAGCCGTGATGTTGGGTTCTCCCTTTTCCATTACGGCACCGGCGGGCAGGGCCAGCAGTGCCAACAGACACAGCACCATCGCGACGATTCGTTTTGCCTGTTTCATGTTCCGTTCCTTTCCCCCGGCACCGCCCTGATTGCATTCTCCCACACAGAGGACTATAATATGAGGCTGCACAGGCGACACCGGTTGGTTTTTGTTCTATTGTATCACACCCACCGGTATTGTCAAAACAAATCTGTCCGCAAAATCCATGCGTTGTGATCTCCACGCTTCCGGGGGGCCGGGTATTCAGATTCCGGACACTCTGCCCGGCCTGAGGTGAACAGGTTTCCATTGTGATTTGCGGCAGATTCTGCTATACTGAAAAAAGATATTGCACACGCAATGAGGGGAAACCGGAGCATTGCGGCTCCGGTCAGGATAGGAATATGAGTGAGATCACAGTCCGGCCCATGATGCCGGAGGATTGGACTGCCGTGTCCAAAATATATCTGGAGGGCATTGCCACCGAGCACGCCACCTTCCAGACCAACTGCCCGCCCTACACCGCCTGGGACGCATCCCATACCCGGGAATGCCGCCTGGTGGTGCTGGACGATGGGGTCGTAGCCGGCTGGGCAGCCCTGCATCGGGTAGACCCCCGCTGGTGCTACCGCGGCGTGGCCGAGGTGAGCATCTATGTCGGGGAGAAATTCCGGGGCAAGGGGCTGGGCTATCACCTGCTCACGGCGCTCTGCCGCGAGGCCGAACAGGCCGGGTACTGGACGCTGCAGTCCACGGTGCTGCAGGACAACGCCCCCTCCCGGGGCCTGCACCTGAAATGCGGTTTCCGCGTGGTGGGCCGCCGGGAGCGCATTGCCCGGGACTGCCACGGCCGCTGGCTGGACACCTACCTGATGGAGCGGCGGTGTACAGCGGACGAACCGGCGGGCTATAAAAAGCTGTAAGGCGCTTTTTGCGGAAAAGATTTACAGTTTCTTCAAAAAGTGACCTTGAAAATCCACAAAAATATGATATACTAACGTAACGATACCAAAACGAGAGAGGAGGCGCGCGGAATGGCACCGACCAAAGAGCGTCCGGCAACCAAGACGATTGCCACAAACCGGGAAGCGCGCCACGAGTATTTCGTTCTGGAAGCGCTGGAGACCGGCGTTGAGCTGAAAGGCACCGAGGTCAAGAGCCTGCGTGCCGGCGGCGTGAACCTGAAAGACAGCTGGGTCGATATTGAGGACGGCGAGCTGCTGGTCAAGGGAA
>OGZW01003835.1_pt1 | contig 10857 bp, 7 predicted proteins | sample 1577001 | NCBI WGS metagenome assembly OGZW01 (sample SAMEA3541519, study PRJEB24748) | human gut metagenome | biome: human gut; feature: human-associated habitat; material: faeces | place: China | collected 2012
AGGCATCTATGGCACTTAAGGTCGGAATGGTGTTTTCTGATGATGAACGGGTGTTTTATTACAGGAGACTTGGACTGGGACGTCTGATCTCACAACTTTCCGTAGAGATGTGTGACCTGTTTCTGAAAGAAGTGTTGGGAGATCATGCGGATATGGAACTGGATGAGGAAGCAATGGCGACGATCCGTCAGCTGTTTGACAATAATCTGAATATTTCAGAGACTGCCCGCCAGCTATATATTCACCGCAATACGTTGGTGTACCGTCTGGAGCGGATCGAGAAGAAGATTGGGCTTGATATTCGTACGTTTGAAGATGCCATGTTGTTTAAAATTGCAATGATGGTAAGAACTCACAGAAATAGCATATTAGGTAGTTGCCAAAATAAAAATGAAGTGATAGAATGAAAAAATACCCAGTGACAGAAATGCACTGGGTAGTTACACGTTTACTAATTGACTTAATGAAGCTGGGAATGGAAGAGGACTGTTCCCAAAATAAAGGGTATAGGAGAACAACCGATAATATGGCTATAGAGAAAAAGAAGAAAGTATGGGTCGTCGGTCATAAGAATCCGGATACAGATTCTATCTGTGCGGCGATTGCATATGCGAATTTAAAGAATCAGTCAGACGAAGGGCGTTATGAGGCAAAACGTGCGGGAGAATTAAATGAAGAAACCAAATATGTGCTGAAGACTTTTGGGGTAAAATCTCCTGGACTCATCACAGATGTATGTGCACAGGTAAAAGATATTGAGATCCGCAAAACACCGGGTGTCAGCGGAAAAATTTCCCTGAAACGTGCATGGGAAATGATGAAAGAACAAAATGTTGTAACTTTGCCGGTTACAGATGGAGAGAACAATCTGGAAGGTCTGATCATTACCGGCGATATTGCAACTTCCTATATGGATGTCTATGATAACAGTATTTTGTCCAGAGCGAAAACGCAGTATCAAAATATCGTTGATACACTGGAAGGTCAGTTGCTTTGCGGAAACGAACACGCTTATTTTACGAAGGGAAAAGTTGTGGTTGGTTCTGCAAATCCGGAGACGATGGAGCAGTTCCTGGATGATGACGATCTGGTTATCATGGGTAACCGTTATGATGCGCAGGTTTGTGCGCTGGAATGTAATGCAAGCTGTCTGATCATTGCTGGAAGCCCACAGGTGCCAAAATCCATTATTAAGATGGCAGCAGAGAGAAATTGTGTGGTCATTACCACAGATTATGATACTTATACAGCGGCACGTCTGGTGAACCAGAGTATGCCGATCAAATTCTTTATGCGCAGAGACCAGCTTGTTACCTTTGAACTGGAAGAATACATTGATGATGTGCGGGGAATCATGTCAAAAGAGACGGATGATGAGTATGCACTGGAGAACGAGAATGAATATGGAAAGAACGAAATGTGGTATGTGCTTGATGCAGAACCTGGTGCATATCTGTATTGCGGACTTTCAAGAGCTTCTTCTAAAGAAGAGATAGAAGAACGTATAAAGAACAACACAATAACAGAAATCCTTAACAAGATAGAAGTTAAAAAGGGTGATGTTGTTATGGTAAAGGCTGGAACTATCCACGCGATAGGTGCAGGCATATTTATATGTGAAATACAGCAGAATTCTAACTGCACATACCGTATGTATGATTATGACAGACGTGACAAGTTCGGCAATCCACGTGAGCTTCACGTTGCCAAGTCATTAGATGTCGTTAATCCGGTTAAGTATGAGAAGGATAACAAATGTAATGTTATGCTTGCACATAATGAGCATTATATGTCAAAGCGACTTGTACAGTGCAAGTATTTTGAAGTTATCAAGTATGAAATAGAAGATGAAGCTAAGATACCAGTTGATGAAGCTTCATTCCTGTCAGTAATTGTAATTGACGGAGAAGGAACAATTATGACAGATGATAATGACAAGGAACTTAAGTTTAAGGCTGGAGAAAGCTTCTTTATTAATGCGGGCAAGAGAAATGTCGTTGTAAAGGGCAGATCAACCTGCATAATTACGCATGTATAATCAGACGGGAACGGAGGATTTGAATGAATAACAGTTCTGATAAAAAGGGAAGAAAGATAGCTTCATATATTATTCCCGGAATTATAACACTACTTGTTATGGTATTTGTTCTTATTGTAAAGGGAATATGGCCCTTTGGAAGTAACAGAATAGATTTATTTGATAATATGCAGCAGGTTGCTCCACTGTATGCACATTTGTGGGATGCTATGCATGGTGATGCAAGTGTGTGGTTTGACTGGTATACAGGACTCGGAACTAATGTGAGTATGAGTATATCAGCGTTCTCAATGTTCAGCCCATTTAACCTGCTTTTATATCTATGTCCAAGAGATTATATATTGGAATTCATATCAATTCTTACACTTGTTAAGATGTTTGTTATGTCAGTTGCAATGTATGCATTTCTTAATAGAAGATATAAGAAATTAACATATAAGACTAAAGTTATATTTGCACTTGCATATACATTTTGTGGCTATGTGCTTTTATACGCTTCATGTTTTACACCTTGGATGGATATAGTTGCTTTATTTCCACTTCTTATGATGTCTTTAGATGTTATGGAAAAGACAGGAAAGAAGTTTTTCTATATTCTTATGCTGGCATTGTTATTTGTTATTAACTATTATATCAGTGCAATGTCAGTTGTATACATACTCCTTGCCGGTGGAATGTATATTATATTCAGATGTGACAAAGAAGAGAGAAGAAAATGTGCGTGGAACTTAGGGATAGGTACATTTACGGGAATTGGACTTTCAGCCTTTGTGCTTCTTCCGGTATTCTCGCAGCTTTCACAGTCACAGAGAACCGGTAACTCATTAAGCCTTGTACAGCAGTATATGTCATGGATTTCTAATCCGACATTCAGAAGCTTCAGTCTTGGCGAATTTGAAAGAATAATGATGTTCTATGGTATGGGAATATTCCTTGTGCTTATATTTACAGGCATACATAGAAGCAGAAAGTTACCGCGGTATAAGATGGATATAGATTTAAGAAAGCGTAACTGGTATGCAGTATCACTCTTTGCAATAATGGTTATTCAGGCAGTTGCAGAGGGTACTAACATTATGTGGCATTTTGGTTCATATAATGGATATACATTAAGAAATGGATTTATTATAGCATTTACATTCATATGTCTTGCAGCAATGTATGCAGATACTATAGTTGCAGATAGCAAAGAAGATAAAAAGAAGAATATAATATTAAGTGCAGTGTGTGTGGTAGTATGCGTTGCATTTGCACTTGGATATAAGTATATTCCAGTTAATTCCTACGAGAGGGCATTTGCATTTTTTATAGCAGTATTCGCAATTATGCTTGTTGTGCATATAATTAATGTGATAGTTAGAAAAGACGGATATGGAATTAACAGTATTATAAGATTAATGGCTGTTGAGATAATTATAGGTGCCATCGCTATGACAGGTCCACCTAAGTTCTATACTTATACGCCATATCAGTATGGAGATTATGTACAGCTTGCAGTGGAAGCGGCTAATAATCTTGAAATAGCCTCATCTCCGGTAGACAGAATAACTAATCCGGATTTAAGCCTTAATGCCAACTACCCTCTTGTTATGAAGAGAGGTGCAATGTCAAGCTTTACGGCAGCTCTTCAGAAGGAAAGCCAGAAGCAGACAGTAAGATGGGGACATTCAAAGTATTTCCTCTGGATGCTTGATTCAGGTAATACGGTATTCAGCGATGCTCTTATACACGTTACAGAGGCTGTTAATGTCAACAGATTAGACAGTTCATTGTATACACTTAAGAAGGTTGGAACTGATGGCTGTCAGTATAAGCTTTATACAGCTAATTACCAGCTGCCATTTGCAATGGTTACAGACTCATCTGTAAAAAATGTAGATTTTAATAAAGATTTTACTAAGAATGAAGCAACAATGTCTGCAGAGTCAGAAGATTATAATGATAATAACTGCTCGAAGGACTGGATATATATGCACAATATTATGTATAGTGCATTAAGCCATGATTCAAGTGGTATTGTTACGGAATATGGTACTCTTACAGATACTAAAGAGATTACTGTAAATAATAATCAAGTTGCAGAAGATAATATAGCTTCTGATAATCTTGAAGATTACAGAACAACACAGAATAAGCATATTATACAGACTTATAAGGATTCTGTAACAGGAACAAAGGCTGTATATATGAGTGTTACTGATCGTAATATAGGCGACTCAGATGCCAATGTATCTAATCTTTTCAGAAGTGTAAAGATAACTGTTAATGGTAAAGAGATTGCAATACCGACAATAGGTAATGTAAAAAATAAGTATTACACAACGGATTATAATAACGGACTTATATATCTTGGAACATTTTATGATGAAGATATTGAGGTTCAGGTAGAATATACAAGACCATATGATTCAGCAGGTAATGTAATCACGGATAAGTCGATTGTCACAATCGCAGGAATTGACCTTAATAAAATGCAGTCACTGTGCGATAAATACGCTGATAAGCAGAGTGATGTAACATATACTAATAACTCAGTTACTATAAAGGTTGACGGAAGCGGTAATGATAATTATGCAATAATTCCAATCATTAAGAGTGATAACTGGACAGTTACAGTTAATGGAGTAAAGTGTGATACAGACGAGATTGCTGGAATATTTACAGGGGTTAATATTAATGACGGAAGTAATGAGATTGTATTTACATTTAAACCATCAGGAAGAAACGCAGGAACAATTATATCTTTGATTATTCTTATTGTTATGATAGTTCTTATGGTTATTGACCATAAGAGAGGGATAAATGTTCCTCAGTGGTTAGGAATGTGTGCAAGTGGTGTATATCTTGCAATAATTGCAGTGCTTGCAGCTGTTATGTTTGCAATTCCACTTGTTGCCAGCGTGATTGCGAATATACAGTATATATTGTAATAACAGATATTGGGGTTGTGAATGTTTAAAGCAGTAGCAGGATACTATAAAGATAATGAACGGTTAAGGCTTTTGGTGAAGATAATAGCAGTATGGCTTATTTCAAGGGCAGTTATGCTTCTAATGGTTCCGGTGATGAATCTTATTGCTGATGAGCCGCACCAATGGCTGTATTATATGAATCCGTGGGATGCAGAGTGGTATAAAGGGATTGTGGAGAATGGTTACCAGCCTCCTAAGTCATCAGGTATGGCAAGCTGGGCTTTTTTCCCGCTATACCCTCTTGTGTGTATGGCAGTAAGACTTGTCACAATGGGAAGTATAGATACATATGCCGTTGGAATGACAGTTTCCAACATATGTATAATTATAGCAGTGTATTATGCGGTTAAGTATGCAGATATAGAGCTTGATATGAAGAAATATAATAAAAAGACTGTTGAGGATATTATTATATTTCTTATGCTTGCAGGACCATTTGCCGTGTACTATGGTGCTATGTATACAGAAGCACTATTCATATTGTGTGTTATACTGTGCTTCTATAACTCTGCCAGACATAATTATATGGCAGCAGGAATAGCGGCGGCGATGGCAAGTGCAACACGAATTGTTGGCTGTATGCTTGTGTTTGTGCTTATAACATATATGTTTATGGAGACCTGTGCAGAGTGCAGGGCTAAGCATAATTCAGAAATGAAAGATAATAAAGAAGCTGGTATAATAGATAAGTGTATGCTTACAGAAGAAGCTGGTATTATGCTGGCTGGAAATATAAGCTTAGCCAGTGTTATAAAAACTTTTATTAAAAATGTCATAAAAGAACCAAAGAAGCTTGTGGCTATTATGATAAGCCCTCTTGGCATATTCATATATATGAATTATCTGAGATACCTTTGCGGTGATTCGTGGGCATTTTACCACGTCCAGAGAGCGTGGAGAACACAGAAAATGATTCCAGTAATCGGAGTATTGTTTAAGTCGTGTACAGGACAGCTCACAGCGGCATCAGGAGTTAAGACACTCAATGGAATAATTCTTGGCTGGCTCTGCGTTATAACGCTTATGCTTTATGCGGCGATGATAAGAAAGAAGCATTATGCACTTGGAATATTTGGAATAATAGTACTTCTTATTCCGCTTACATCAAGCGTTATGAGTACATTGAGATTTATAATGGGTTCATTTGTAATATATATAGGAGTGGCAGAGATAATCGCAGGTTGTAACAGGTATGTACGGTATGGAATAATTGCGTTGTTGTCTATAGTTGAGGTTGTTGTAATATCGGCGTGGTACTTCTGGGACGGTCTGCTTATGTGAAAAGACTTGCTATCTTTATATATTGGTATTATAATTAACACGCTTTTTAAATTACAATTATATATACTGGAGTTAATCTGGTATGAGAATATTAAAAGGAGAAAATATATGTTATCAGTAGTTGTACCTACATTTAATGAGGGAAAGAATATTAGAAATCTGGTGACACAGATAGATGATGCACTTAAGGGAATTGATTATGAAATATTATTCGTAGATGATAGTAAAGATAATACACCTGATGTAATCAGGGAAGTAGCTAAGGATTTTCCACAGATAAGACTTGAACACAGAACAGGTGAAACAGGTCTTGCAACAGCAGTTCTTAAGGGATTTGAACTTGCCAAGGGTGAGTATATGGCTTGTATGGATGCTGATTTACAGCACCCACCAATTGTACTTAAATATATGTATAAGGCTATGGAAAGCGGTGCTGATTTCTGTATACCAAGCCGTCTTATACCTGGTGGAGATGACGGTGGACTTAACTGGTACAGAAAGTTCGTATCTGGCACAGCAAGAAAGATAGGACAGTGGATGCTTCCTTGTCTTAGAAAGATATCTGACCCAACAAGTGGTCTTTTTATGTTCAGACGTGAAGTGATTGAAGGAGCAGACCTTCAGCCAATTGGATGGAAGATTATGGTCGAAGTTCTTGCAATGGGTTCATATAAGAAGGTAGTTGAAATTCCATATAAGTTCCAGCAGAGAACAGAGGGCGAATCTAAGCTTTCAGGTAAGGTTACAATGGAATATTTAAAGCAGCTTAAGGATCTTAGAAAGAGATACAACAAGGCTAATAAATATGAAGTGGAAATCTGGTCAACAGAGAAGATGATGGCAGAATAAGCTTTTGTAACTGGAAGGAGTAATAATGGGTAAGTATTTTGGTACAGATGGATTTCGTGGTGAAGCTAATGTGAACCTTACGGTCGACCATGCATTTAAAGTAGGAAGATTTTTAGGCTGGTATTATGGCAAGGATAAAGAGGATGGCAAGGCTAAGATTGTAATAGGCAAGGATACAAGAAGAAGCAGCTATATGTTTGAGTATTCATTAGTTGCAGGTCTTACAGCCTCAGGAGCTGATGTTTATCTTTTGCACGTTACAACAACACCAAGCGTATCTTATATAGCAAGAACAGAAGATTTTGACTGCGGAATTATGATATCTGCAAGCCACAATCCATTTTATGATAACGGAATAAAACTCATCAACAGCAAGGGTGAGAAGATGAGAGAAGATGTCATAAGTGAGATTGAGAAGTATCTTGATGGCGAACCGGAGAACATACCTTATGCCACTAAAGAAAATATAGGCTGTACAGTAGACCATACTGCTGGACGTAACAGGTATATGGGTTATCTTATGAGCCTTGCAATATATTCATTTAAGGGTATGAGAATAGGTCTTGATGCGGCTAACGGAAGTGCCTGGACACTTGCAAAAGCAGTATTTGACGCACTTGGGGCTAAGACTTATGTGATTAATGCCAGTCCAGATGGTACTAATATTAATACTAACTGTGGTTCTACACATATAGAAGGCTTACAGGATCTTGTTAAGAGGGAGCATCTTGATGCAGGCTTTGCATTTGACGGCGATGCCGACAGATGTCTTTGTGTAGATGAGAATGGCAATGTTATAACAGGAGACCATATATTATATATTTATGGATGTTATATGAAAGAAAGAGGAAAGCTTATAGACAATACAGTTGTTACAACAGTAATGTCTAATTTCGGACTTTACAAGGCATTTGATGCGGCTGGAATAGACTATGCGAAGACTAAAGTTGGCGATAAGTATGTATATGAATGTATGGTTAATAACGGATATCGTCTTGGCGGTGAGCAGTCAGGACACATTATATTCAGCAAATATGCGACTACAGGTGATGGCATAATAACAGCACTTAAGATGATGGAGGTTATGATAGCTAAGAAGATGACACTTTCACAGCTTGCATCTCCACTTCAGATATATCCACAGGTGCTTAAGAATATCCGTGTATATGACAAGACAGCGGCACAGGACGATACAGATGTTAAGGAGGCAGTTGACAAGGTGGCAGAAAGCCTTGGCAATGACGGACGAATTCTTGTAAGAGAAAGCGGAACAGAGCCGGTTGTAAGAGTTATGGTTGAGGCTGGCACTCACGAAGAATGTGAGAAATATGTTGATGATGTAATAGCAGTAATCAAAGAAAAAGGTTATGCGGTAGAATAAATTAACGACCCTGTTAATAAGATGATAACAAGTCTTATTAACAGGGATTTTTTATGGGAAGTTATCAGCAGTTTAAGTATAAGAAGCATTTTATTAGGAAAAATGTCTTTATGAGAAAGCATATGTTTCTTAATATCACGGTTGTAGTGGCACTTATGCTTGCAATAAGCTTTTGTATGGCGTGTTCAGGTGGTCAGGCAGATAATCACGAGAAGATTGACTATACAGTTGTTGAGAACGAAGATTTACCAACAGAATTAAAGAAGCTAATAGACAATAAGAAGCAGTCCACCTTAAGACTGACTTATACAACAAAGGACTATACCTATATTGTTGCAGGATATGGAACTAAGGAGACGTCTGGATACAGCATAAGAGTAGATGATGTATATGTGAGTGGTAATGCGGTATATGCAGATTTTAAGCTTATAGGACCAGCAGAGGGCGAGCAGGTAAATGAAGTAAGCACAACTCCATATATTGTGTTGAAATATGAAAAACGTGACGAGTCAGTAGTGTTCAAGATGTAGATTATAATATGCAGATGAAATATTATAGATTAAACGATATATAAACACTTTGCAGTCAGATTATTAATAAAAGAGAATAACAGCAGATTAAGTAATATGCTTAGGAAAGAGTGCATATATTGAATAAGAAATGTATATTGGGAGGTCTGTTGTGAATCTTAAACACGAAAATATTCACGAATATGTTATAAAATGTACTAATACAACCCAGATTACTCTTGATGATGATTTTAATGTTATGGATAGCAAACCGGATATTGATTTAATTGTCAAAGAATGGGGAATGGCAGTAGTTAACGGTGTGAGGGTTAATCAGGATAAAGCCCAGATTGACGGAACACTTGTATTTGCGATTATGTATACAGGAAGCAGTGAGAACGATAAAAGATTTATACCGGTAAGAATGGATGGTTCACTTAATTTTCTTGAAAATGTCAATCTGTCGTGTGATGCTACAGGGCTTGATGTAAATTGCAAGGCACAGCTTGAGGATCTGACAATTAAATCCATTAATTCAAGAAAGATAAGTGTAAAGGCAATTGTGGCTTTGACGGTAACATGTGAGGAGATTAAGAATATTTCCATATCAACAGGAATTGAGGACGGTGACTGTAACGCAGAACTTTTGTTAAAGGATTTTGAATATGTGCAGGCTGACGTTAATATGAAAGATAACTTAAGAATTAAGGAAACTGTGTCAGTTCCTAATGGAAAGGCAGATATAGGAAGTCTTGTATGGGACGATGTAGATGTAAGAAATGTCAACACAAGAATGACAGAGGACGGACTAAGTGTAAGCGGTGAGCTGAATGTATTTATTATGTATATTGCTGATGATGAGGCAGGACAGGTGCAATGGTATGAAACAAGCACACCATTTACTGGAATAATAGATGTGAGTGGAGCAAATCCTGATGGAATATCGTATGTTGGTTACAATGTAATAAGTAAAAATGTAGCCGTTCTGTTCGTCTGGCTTTACGCCGCAGCCTATGTACTGCACCTTTACTTCGACTTTTCCGGTTACAGCGATATGGCCATCGGTCTGGGCCGTATCTTCGGGTTCCATTTTATAGAAAACTTCAACTATCCCTACATCTCCGCCAGCGTCACGGAGTTCTGGCGGCGGTGGCACATGAGCCTGGGCAGTTGGTTCCGGGACTATGTGTACATCCCGCTGGGCGGCAACCGGGTCTCCAAGGCCAAATGGTTCCGCAACATTTTCATTGTCTGGCTGCTGACGGGCCTGTGGCACGGTGCAGCATGGACCTTCATCCTGTGGGGACTGTTCTTTGCCGTGTTCCTGACGGCGGAAAAGCTCTGGTACGGCGAAGCTCTGGCCCAGACACGATTCCTGAAGCATCTCTATGTTCTGCTGCTGATCGCAGTCAGCTTCGTTATCTTTGATGCCGCCAGTGTGTCGGACGCCTTCCGTACCATCGGTTCCCTGTTTGGCCTGGGTGGGCTGCCCCGTTCCGACGTTCTGGCTCGCTATTATTTTGACAGCTACTCCGGCGTGTTCCTTGTAGCCATCGTGGGCGCTACACCGCTGCCCGCCAAGATCGTCCGGCAGTTCTCCGAGGATGACCCCGGCAAAAAGATCATGTCCGTTGTGGAGCCTGTAGTGCTGCTGGGCCTGCTGACGGTGGTCACCGCCTATCTGGTGGACGGGTCCTTCAACCCGTTCCTGTATTTCCGCTTTTAAAGGAGGTCCCGCCATGTCTGAAAAATGGAAAAACAGCCTCACGGTGCCTGCGGCGTCTTTTTTTTCTCCGTCTGTGGAAGCAGAAGCGGAAGTTGCGCTGG
>OGZW01003836.1_pt1 | contig 10856 bp, 10 predicted proteins | sample 1577001 | NCBI WGS metagenome assembly OGZW01 (sample SAMEA3541519, study PRJEB24748) | human gut metagenome | biome: human gut; feature: human-associated habitat; material: faeces | place: China | collected 2012
GTTGCTGCCGCCGTTATTGCCCGGCTGCTCGGGGTCAGGGTCGGGCGTTGTGATGCTGACCGTGCGGGTCGCATTGTCCCAGCCCGCCTCGAAGCCGACCGACTCCGCGATGTCTGCGATGCTGTAATAGTTGTTGCCGTTGATGAGGTAGCCGCGCAGGGGGAGCGTCTTGCCCTCCATGAGCACCTTGAACCGAACCGCCTGTCATGGCAATTCGCAGGAAAAAAGATTCTTCGATCGTAAAAGGTATGAATATGGTTAAGCAGAAAGAAGCAGATGCGTTTGTTTCTGCAGGAAGCAGCGGAGCGATCCTTGTAGGAGGTCAGGTGATCGTTGGCAGGATCAAAGGAATTGAAAGACCGCCGCTGGCACCGCTTATTCCGACAAAGAACGGAGTTTCTCTCCTGATCGACTGTGGGGCAAACGTGGATGCCAGACCTTCCCATCTGGTGCAGTTTGCAAAGATCGGTTCCATCTACATGGAAAATGTTATGGGAGTCAAAAATCCGAGAGTCGGGCTGGTCAACATCGGTGCGGAAGAGGAAAAGGGCAATGCACTTGTAAAAGAGACGTTTCCATTGCTCAAAGAATGCAAAGAGCTCAATTTTATCGGAAGTGTGGAGGCACGCGACATTCCGCAGGGAGTGTGCGATGTGATCGTCTGTGAGGCGTTCGTGGGAAACGTGATCCTGAAACTTTACGAAGGTGTCGGTGCAACTCTGATCAGTAAAGTCAAGCAGGGCATGATGACAAGCCTGCGTTCCAAAATCGGTGCATTACTGGTAAAACCTGCATTGAAAGAAACGCTCAAATCTTTTGATGCCAGCCAGTATGGCGGAGCACCGCTTTTAGGTTTGAACGGACTGGTCGTAAAGACACACGGAAGTTCAAAGGCAGTGGAAGTGAAAAATTCCATCCTTCAGTGTGTCCAGTTCACAAAACAGGAGATCAATCAGAAAATCAGAGAAAATATTATAAAAGAAGACCAAAAAGGATAAGAGAGGTATTTTATTATGGAATTTGAAAAGTTAGCAAAAATCATCGCAGAAGTGTTAAACGTAGATGCAAACGAAATTACGCTGGATACCACCTTTGTAGATGAACTTGGTGCAGATTCCCTGGATGTTTTCCAGATTATCATGGGGATTGAAGAAGAATTCGATATCGAGATTCCAAATGAAGAAGCAGAAAAGATCGTTTCTGTCGGTGATGCAGTAGAAGCAATCAAAAGTGCATTAAATTAAAAGGGGTCTGACGATAACGACAGATGGGAAGGTGCTGCAAGTCAGCACCTTCTGTATATCCGACTGAAACAGAAAGCGAGGAACAAGATGAAACAGACAAAAGATTTAAAAGAGCTGGAAGGAAAGATTGGCTATACCTTCAAAGATAAGACCTTGTTTAAGCAGGCTCTCACACACAGTTCTTATGCAAACGAACACAGGCACGAAGGACTCAAAGACAATGAACGTCTGGAGTTTCTTGGCGATGCGGTTCTGGAGATCATCAGCAGTGAGTATTTATTTTACAATTACCCGGATATGGCTGAGGGCGAAATGACAAAACTCCGTGCCAGCATTGTATGTGAACCAACGCTGGCACTGTGTACGCACGAGATCAGCCTCGGAAGCTATCTTTTCCTTGGCAAGGGAGAAGAGCGGACAGGCGGAAGAAACCGGGATTCTATCGTATCTGATGCTATGGAGAGTGTAATAGGAGCTATCTATCTGGATGGTGGTTTTGCTAGTGCAAAGGAGTTTATCCATAAATTTATTCTAAAGGATATCGAACATAAAAAACTCTTTTATGATAGCAAGACTATTCTGCAGGAGATCGTGCAGAGTGACTATAAAGGCAAAGAGATCGAGTATGTGCTGACAGGAGAGATCGGACCGGATCATGACAAGAAATTTGTGGTAAGTCTGGTAGTGGGAGACAAGACACTGGGCGAAGGAACGGGAAGGACCAAGAAAGCCGCAGAGCAGGAAGCCGCTTACCGTGCCATTATCAAACTGAAAGGAAATGCCTGAGACATGTATTTAAAGAGCCTTGAGATCCAGGGATTCAAATCATTTGCAAACAAGATTGATTTTAAATTTCATAATGGTATTACCGGGATCGTAGGGCCAAACGGAAGCGGAAAGAGCAACGTAGGAGATGCGGTTCGCTGGGTACTTGGTGAGCAGAGTGCCAGACAGCTGCGAGGAAGCAACATGCAGGATGTGATTTTTTCCGGTACGGAAAATCGAAAACCGCTCGGCTTTGCGTCGGTTTCGATCACACTGGACAACGCCGACCACAAACTGCCGGTGGATTATGAGGAAGTGACGGTCAGCCGCCGCGTCTACCGCTCTGGCGAGAGCGAATATCGTTTAAACGGAACTTCCTGCCGTCTGAAAGATATTCAGGAGATTTTCTACGACACCGGTATCGGAAAAGAGGGTTACTCCATCATCGGCCAGGGACAGATTGAAAAGATCTTAAGCGGCAGACCGGAAGATCGAAGAGAATTGTTTGATGAGGCAGCCGGGATTGTCAAGTTCAAACGAAGAAAAGCGGCAGCCGTGAAAAAGCTGGAGGATGAAAGAGCGAACCTTGTCCGCGTAAACGATATTCTCTCGGAACTTCAGCGTCAGCTGGTTCCGCTTCAGCATCAGGCAGAACAGGCAAAGATCTACCTGAAGAAAAAAGAAGAATTAAAAAAGATCGATCTGCATCTATTTCTGCTGGAAATGGAGCAGCGGAAAGCAGAACTTGCGAATCTGGATGAAAAACGAAAGATTGCCGAAGAACAGCTTTCTGATATAAAGAAAGAATACGAGACGATCCGCATCCATTATGAAACAGAAGAAAAAGCGATCGAGGAGCTGGAAGAGCGGATCGAGCAGATCCGGGAACAGGAGCGACAAAGTCAGTTGCTCCACCAGCAGCTCACCGGTCAGATCGAAGTCCTGAAAGAGCAGATCCGGGCACAGGAGGATCAGGAAGTCCGCTTAAAAGAGCGAAAGAGCGTGATCGAGAGCGAACTTTCCAGAAAAGAAAAACAGAGAAAAGCGGAAGAACAGGCGTTTTTGCTTGCAAAGGAAAAACAGGAGCAGGTTTCTTTGACGGAAGCGGACTATCGCCTGGAAGCGGATGCGACGACGGCGATGCTCTCCCATCTGGAAATGCAGATCGAGGACGGGAAAAATGAAATCATTTCACTTTTGAATCAGCGCATCGGCTTTATGCTGCCGGTGCTTAGCTGGTATCTCCAGACCGGTCTGGTTCCGCGCTTTCCCACGCTGATCGTCTGCTGCTTTGTGCTGGTCGCAGCGCTGCTGCTCTTCATCTCCGGCATTATCCTGTCGAGCCAGCTGGCCAAGGATGCCCGCGATTTTGAGTTCCAGCTACAGACTGTGCACCACTGGCGCACCCACAAAAAGGACTGACCCATCATGCGCGGGCGTACCTTCGCACAAATGCTCCGGCAGCATCCGCTCTTTGCGGGACTGTTTACGCTACAATCCCTTTTTGTCGTTTTGCTGCTGGCGGATCTTCTGTACCCGGCGGCAATACAGGAAGTCACATTGACCGCCGCCGATCTCACCCAGACACAGACCGCACAGCAGTGTACCCTGTCACTGCCGCGCGGTGCATATGAAATGACCATTTCATATGAATCCTCCGGCACCGCCCCCTCCGGGCAGATTCTGGCGGAGGTCTGCGTCTTAGCTGACGCAGTACAGAGCGATACCCTTGTACTGACCGATACCTTTCCCTCAGTGACAGGGCGATTCTGGGTCACGACACTGGGCAGGGCAGAGAATGTACAGCTTCTTGTGACCCCTGCAGATGGACAGCCGCTTACCGTTCAAAATATCACGCTGCGGGCGCAGCCCATCTGGAAGGCTGCCGCGCTGCTGGGCTGGCTGCTCGCCTTTGTTGCTGCCGATGCCCTGCTCCTGCGGCTCCGGCACACACCCGTCTGCGAATGGGGCACACCACTGTTGCTGCTCAGCGGTGTGCTGTTGGCAAGCCTGCCCTACTGCCGGGAGTTTCTTTTTGCCGGGCATGACCTCAATTTCCATACCTACCGCATCCTGAATTTGGCCCAATCACTGGCAGACGGGCAGTTCCCGGTTCGGCTGTTTACCCGTGGCTTCAACGGCTACGGCATCGCAACACCACAATTTTACTGTGACCTGTTTTTGTATCTCCCAGCGCTGCTGTACATCTTTTTCGTGCCTCTGCAGCGTTGTTTTCAAATCTATGTCATCCTTGTCAATGCCGCCACGGCAGCCGCAGCCCAGTATTCTTTTTCCCGCATCAGCGGCAGCAAAAAGGCGGCTGCCGTAGCCGCCTTTTGCTACACACTGGCGTCCTACCGCCTGACGAATCTCCTCGTCCGCGCCGCAGTGGGGGAGTACACCGCCATGGTATTCCTTCCGCTGGTCGTGCTGGGGGCTTGGGCTATCACCGTACAAGAGCGCCCGGCTCCCCGGGACTGGCTCCCATTGTCCTTAGGCATGGCTGGTCTGCTGCAAAGCCATCTGCTCACTGCCGAGATGTCTGCCCTGCTTTTGGTGCTTTACTGGCTTGTTCGGGTGCGAACGCTCTTTACCCGCGCACGGCTGGCAGCGGCGGTCAAGGCCGCCCTGACCGCCGTTGGGCTTTCAGCCTGGTTTCTGGTGCCCTGCCTTGATGCCCTGAAAAACGAGCGTGTCATGGTCAGCGGAATTCATCCGAGTCCGCTGCAGTCCACCGGACTCGGCCTGGCTGAGCTGGCCGGTCTGACCGCCGACCCAAAGACCGGCATGGTTCTGACCATAGGTCTTTCGGGTATCCTGATCCTGCTGCTCGCACTTTGGGGGTGCCTGCAGAAGGATGCGCAGCCCGCACGCGATGTGCTGCGCACTGCGCTGCCGTTTGCGGTGCTGACGCTGCTTTTCTCGACCTGTTATTTCCCATGGGATGTCCTGCAGTCGGTGCTCCCCGAAAAAATCACGGATATTCTGTACAAATTTCAGTTCTGCTGGCGTTGGCTCTCACCCACAGCAGTGCTGCTCGGTGTACTCGCGGCAGCAGGGCTGCAGCTGCTGGCCCGTGACCGCCGTCTGCAGGCCGCTGCCGCAGCACTTCTGCTCGGCCTGACGCTGGCCTGCGCAGGCAGCTTCTATACTGCATACACCCGCACGCAGGACCGCTACACCCGCATCAGCACCGACACAGCGACCGCATACCCCCTGCTCACGATGGGCTACGATTATCTTCCTGCCGGGACGGATCTGGAGATCTTCTCGAATATTCAGGCTGTGGCGGAAAATCCTGCCGTCACCGCTGACTGGCAGGGGAGCGGCCTGCTCACCTGCACAAATCCCACCGATACCGAAGCAGCCATTGCCCTGCCGCTGCTAGCCTACCGCCATTACACCGCTCAAGCGGCTGATGGCACGGTATTGCCCCTTTCTGCCAATGGCGCCCATTGCCTGTGCGTCACGGTGCCGGCCGGGTACAGCGGTACCGTGACAGTGCGTTTTGCCGAACCGCTGCTCTGGCGGCTGGCTGAACTGGTCACCCTCGCCACGGTACTGACTTTTGCCCTTTGGTGGCCTCTGCGCCGCCGCACCCCTGCGCGTGAGGCTGCCCTTGCCCGCTGAAAAACTTTCACAACCGCCCGCGGTGCCGCATTGCGGCAGATCTGCGGGCGGTTTGCGCTTGGCGGCCGCCTTGCTTTTTGGCTTGTAATGGGATATAATATCTTTATATGTGCGCACTGCACAGGAATTTGTGGGAACCAGTTTATATAAGGGAGTTAATTGTATCATGACGAAAGTTGCCGCTTCGATTTTGTCGGCCGATTTTGCTAACCTGCACAAGGACTGCACCCGCCTGCTGGCGGCCGGTGCCGATGTAATGCATTTTGATGTGATGGACGGCCATTTTGTGCCGAACATCAGCTACGGCGCGCCGGTGCTTACCTGCCTGCACGCCGCCCTGCCCGATGTCTTTTATGATGTTCACCTGATGATCAGCGACCCGGCCCGCTATGCGGCGGATTTTGCCAAGGCCGGTGCCGATCTCATCACCTTCCATCTTGAGGCCGTGCCCGACACGGTGGAGGAGGTCATCGCCGCCATCCGCGCCACCGGCTGTCAGGTCGGCATCAGCATCCGCCCCGGCACCCCCGTGGAGGCCGTCTTTCCGTATCTCAGCGTTGTGGATCTGATCCTTGTGATGAGCGTGGAGCCGGGCTTCGGCGGGCAGAAATTTCTTCCCACCACTCCGGCCCGCATCGCTGCTATCCGTGCCGAGCGTGCCCGCTTGGGCTGCAACACCCTGATTGAGGTGGACGGCGGCATAAACACCGTGACCGGCCCGCAGTGCATTGAGGCCGGTGTCGACTGGCTCGTAGCCGGAAATTCTCTTTTCCGCGCTGAGGACCCCGCTGCTGTGGTGCGTGTACTGCACAGCAAGTAAAGGAGCTTTTCCCCATGCCCAAACGTATGAAAGTCGAGCGCAGCTCGAATTACAGCTACTACAGCGATATTCTCTGGTGCTCGCTCCCGCTGGTCGGGATGTCATGCTATTTTTACGGTCTGCGCCCGGCACTGCTTTTTTTGGCGGCGCTGCTGACCGCCTATCTGTGCGACTGCGCGCTTGCACCGCTGCACGGCACGGGCTACCAGTCCCATGAGCCGTCCAGCGAGTGCTTTGCCGCGCTGATTGTGCTGATGATGCCCGCCAGCATCTCCTATCCCATCGTCATCGCCGCCGTCATTGTTGCCGTGCTGGTCAAGGAGGCCTTCGGCGGAGAGGGGCACTATCCGTTCCACCCGGCTGCCGTCGGTGTCGTGGTCGCCGGCATCTCCTGGCCTAAGAATGTCTTTTCCTACCCTGTGCCCGGCACCCAGCTGCCGCTCTTTGGGGAGGTAAACACCACTCTGGTCGAGGGCATGAACGCAACCCTGCGTGGTGGCGGTCTGCCCAGCGCCAGCACGATGAATCTGCTGACCGGCAATGTCTCGGCCGCTGTGGGCACAAGCGCCGCGCTCGTCCTGATGGCATGCGGCCTCTTCCTGCTGGTGCGGGGCCGCATCAGCCCTCTGGTCGTCATCCCGTTTTTTGTGTTTGTCATCGGCCTGCCGTGGCTTTTCCCGAATCTGAACGAGCTGCCGACCTTCTCCCTCCCGTGGGAGTATATCCGCCAGCGCGTCTATCTCGAAAAATATATCGTGCTGTCCGGCACAGCACTGTTCGGCGGCCTGTTCATGATCTGCGAGCCGGTCACGATGCCGGATCGCCCGATGAGCCGCATCGTCTACGGCACGATGCTCGGCATCATGACCCATGTGTTCCGCACCTTCAGTCCGTATGAGTACGCCGTCTGCTGCGCCCTGCTGATCACAGGCGCCATTCCCGAGTGGCTGGATCTCATCAGCCACCGTACCGAGCGCATCCGCTTTATGAGAGAGGAGGAGCAGCGTCTTGCCAATGCAGCAAAAACCGAGTAAGCGCCGGGGCGAGGAACGCTCCGAGACGCTGATCATCCCGCATATCACCAAGGAGATGGTGGAGACTGCCCGCCGCATGGCAGAGCAGGGGGCCACCCGCGCCGAGATCGAGCGGGCCATCGCCGCCATGCAGGCCGGAACCGCCGTGCCCCAAAAGCCGATCGTACAGCCGCAGGAGCAGCCTGCAGCGCCCCCGCGCAACACCGCTGCCCACAATGATACCGTCATCATCCCCACCAGCCGCCCGCGCTACACCCAGGCCGAGCGCCGCGCCATGCTGGAGGAGGTCCAGCGCCGTCAGGCCGAGCGGGAGGCTGCCCGTCAGGCCGAAGCCCGCGCCGAGGAGGCGCATTTCCGCACCTACCGCGACAGGGAATACGGCAACCCCGGCTTTACCCCGGCAGCACCTGCCCCCGCAGCACCGGCACGGCAGACCGCTGCCGAGGATACCCGCACCCTGCAGATGCCCGCCGTGCAGCCCACGGCCCCCGCACCGCAGGCAGCCCCGCAGCCGAAGGCCACAGCGCCGCAGCCTGTCCAGACTGCCCCGCAGCCCGCTGCCGCCCCTGCGCCAAAGCACAAACGGACCGCTCCGGGCAACAGCTACAAGGAGGCCGAGGCCGCGCTGAACGAGCGCATCCGCGCCGACCACATCCTGCTCTCCAACCCGGTTGTTGTGCGCGGGCTGGGTCTGGCCCCGGTCATCGGCGCCGCACTGGACGGCCAGCGGGCGCTGATGCTCTGCATCGCCGCGCTGATTCTGGTCACCTTTACCCGCGTGCTGGCTGTGGCAGTCTGCCACCTGACCGGCAACCGTTTCCGCCCGGTCATCTACTGCTATACCGCAGCGCTGCTCTACATTCCCACCTATGTGCTGCTCTACGCGCTGTTCGGCGCAGATCTCACGCTGCTGGGCATCTATCTGCCGATCCTTGTTGTAGAGCCTGCCATCGTCAAGCGCATGGAATTTTCCGAGCTTGAGCCGGTGAAGGAAGCGCTGCGCCACGGCTTTAACAATGCGCTCGGCATGTGTGTCGTGCTGCTGCTGGTCGGCTGCCTGCGTGAGCTGCTGGCCACCGGTGCCGTGTTCGGCCATGTGGTCATGCACAATGCGCTGCTGCCGCTGGCCGCACTGCCCGCGGGCGGCTTTGTCATTCTGGGCGTTATGGCCGCCTGCTGGTGCGCCGCCGCCAACCTGTATACCGATTACAAGCATGAGGAGGTGCGCCGCCTGTATGCAGACCGTAAACATTGAGCTGCAGCCGATCCTAAGCGGCGTGCTGCAATTTATCAGCTACATGGTGCTGGCTGTCTTTGCGGAGAATGTCGTTCTGGCCCGCGCGCTGGGCGTCAGCCGCCTGATGAAGCTGGTGCCGGACCACCGCACGCAGGTCTGGGATTTCTGCCTGCCGCTGCTGCTGGTCATGACCCTGTCCGCACTGCCGGGCTGGGCCGCACACAACCTGTTTTTTCCATGGCTGCGCGACATTCTGCCGGACTGGCTGCCGCTCTCAGCCCTGCGCCCCGTTGTCTACCTGACCTGCGGCGTGGCGGCCATGGCCGTCACATGGCTGCTGCTGGGGCTGCTGCCCCGCCGCCTGCGCCACAGCTGCCGCAGCCAGCTCAGTCTGGCCACCTGCAGCACCGCTGTGCTGGGCACCATGCTCGTCTGCGCCAACCAGAACTATACGATCCTGCAGTGCATCGCCTTTTCTCTTGGCAGCGGGCTGGGCTATGTCTTTGCTGTCTACATCGTCCGGGAGGGCCGCCGCCGTCTGCGCAGTAAGGCCGTTCCCTCGATCTTTCAGGGCCTGCCCAGCTCGATGATCTACATCGGTGTGCTGAGTCTGGCCATCTACGCTCTGGTGGGCCATACCGTCGTATTGTAATTTTGCTTTTGTGAGGGGGTCGTTATCATGTCCGAAGCCTGCTTTACCGCAGCCGATATTTTACTGCCTGCCGCCGGTGTTCCGCTGGACCCGTGGGCCTGCATCGCTGTTGATCAGTTCACCTCCCAGCCGGAGTACTGGCAGCGCGCCGAGCAGCGCGCCGAAAACAAGCCCAGCACCCTGCACATCGTCCTGCCGGAGGCCTATCTCGGCACCCCGCAGGAGGACGCGCGCCTGCAGAGCATCCGCCGCACGATGGAGGACTACCGCCACACCGTTCTGACAAGAAAAGTACATGGCTATGTTTATGTAGAGCGCACCCAGATGGACGGCACCGTCCGCCAGGGCCTTGTGGGCGCCGTGGATCTGGAGGCCTACGACTACACCAGAGGTGCCAAACCCGCCATCCGCCCCAGCGAAAGCACCGTTGTGGAGCGCATCCCCCCGCGCCTGAAGGTACGCCGGGGTGCCACGCTGGAGACCCCCCATGTCATGATGCTGGCCGATGACGCCGGCTGCACCCTGATCGAGCCGATCGGTCAGCGTAAGGACACGCTGCCCCCGCTCTATGACGGGGAGTTGATGCTGGGCGGCGGCCGCCTGCGCGGTTGGGCCGTGGAGGACCCGGCGCTGATTGCACAGGTCGATGCCGCGCTGGCCGGACTGGCCGACCCCGCTGCCTTTGCCCGCCGCTGGCCCGCCGCCAAAGGGCAGGAGCCGATGGTGCTGGCCGTTGGTGACGGCAACCACAGCCTTGCCACCGCAAAAGCCTATTGGGAGGAGCTGAAGCCCACCCTGACCAAGGAGCAGCGCCAGACCCATCCGGCCCGCTGGTGTCTGGCCGAGGTCTGCAATGTCCACAGCCCCGCCATTGAGATCGAGCCGATCCACCGCGTGGTGTTCGGTGTATCCGCCAAAGAGCTGTACGCCGCACTGGATGCGTGGGACCGCCAGCAGGGGAGCAGCACCACTGCCTCCGACCAGCGGCTGCGTCTGGCTGACGCCTGCGGCGAGTCCGCCGTTGCGCTGGCCAACCCGCCCGCACCGCTGACTGTCGGCAGCGTTGAGGCCTTTCTGGCCGATTATCTGCCCCGCCACCCCGGTGTAACGGTCGATTATATCCACGGTGAGAGCGTTGCGATGGCATTGGCTGCCGACCCCGCCAAGCCCGCCACCGCCATACTGCTGCCCGATTTCGCCAAGGCTGACCTGTTCAAGGGTGTTGTGCTGGGCGGCGTGCTGCCCCGCAAGACCTTCAGCATGGGTCATGCCGAGGAAAAACGATATTACAACGAATGCCGTGTCATCGGCTTATAAGGATCAGGTGAATTATGGAAAAGCCCGCCCAGACCCCGAACGGTGCCCCGCACCGTCGCCGCCGCCGTCGCCCTGCCGGGAACGGCAGCGCCCCGCAGGCACAGCAGCCCCAGCGTGAGGGCAAGGCACCCGCTGCCCGCAAGCCTGCACCGCAGAG
>OGZW01003839.1_pt1 | contig 10851 bp, 9 predicted proteins | sample 1577001 | NCBI WGS metagenome assembly OGZW01 (sample SAMEA3541519, study PRJEB24748) | human gut metagenome | biome: human gut; feature: human-associated habitat; material: faeces | place: China | collected 2012
TCTGCGTTCGTCAGAACACAGATTGTCGGAAAAACGAAGTTTTTCGACAGTCTCTAAAAAGTGCCTGCCGCCCGATACGGGAAGAGTGTATCGGACGGCAGGCTGCAAAAGGGGATAGTATGTAAGGAGAAATGATACTGTCAGAAAAGAGGAATAGCGTTATGCGGCGATACGCTGGATGATGGTAGCCAGCTCCGCACGGGTGGTGTTGCCGGCGGGTGCGAATACCTTGCCCGGGTTGCCCTTGACGAGGCCGGACTTGGTGCAGTATGCTACGCCGTCAACTGCCCAGCTCGAAATCTTGGCACTGTCAGCGAACTCGTTGATAGCGGCCTTGTCGGCGGAAACATCCTCACCGGACAGCTTGCGCTGACGGGTGAGCAGGGTCGCGATCTCTTCGCGGGATACGCTGCGGTCGGGCTCGAACTTGTTGTCGCCAACGCCCTTCATGATGCCGGTCTTGGCCGCCCACGCGATGGCGGTGCGTGCCTGATGGGTCACGGGAACGTCGGTGAAGGACGCGAGTTCAACCTTGGGCTGACCTGCCAGGTTGTACAGAGCAGAGGCGACTTCCGCACGGGTCAGAGCCTCGTCTGCGCCGAATACATACGGCTTTTCGCCGCTCATCAGCTGCTTGTCGGTGACGTACTTGGCAGCGTCGTAGTACCATGCGTTCTTGGAAACGTCGGTGTAGTCCGAAACCTGCTTGCCGGTCTGGCGGTTGTTGAGGATTTCGTAGCTGTCTACTGCCTTGAAGCTGTTCCAGTCGTCCGGGTCCTGCTTCTGGTAAGCGGTGCCCTTGATGGAATCCTCGGAGAACTCGATGACGGAGAATACCTGCTTATCCTCTTCATCTACATAGAAGTCGGTGGAGTAATCCGAACGTGCCGGCATGTACTCATAGAACTTGTTGCCGACCGTGCCGCCGGTGATGTAGGTGGTGCCGTCGCCGGTGTTGACCTTGATGTCGTTCTTGACGGTGGAGCGGATGTAGATGTGGTCGTGACCGTTGAGGAACAGGTCAACGTTCATCTTATCGAGCGAATACTCGCTGTCGTTGATGTAGTAGTCGCGGACATCGAGCGGATCGTGGTTGGAGGTGTACGGGCCTGCGTGGGTCATGACGATGCGCCACTTCTTGTCGGAAGCGTCGAGCACGCTCTTGCACCACTGAAGCTCCTTCTTCATGATTTCAGGCTTCTTGTCGGCCGGGGTGACTTCGCCGTTCAGGATAACGAAGATCGCGTCGCCGTACTCAAAGTAACCCATGGTGCGGTCGAACTCGGGGTAGCCGGTCTTTGCGCCGGACATATTGAAACGCTGTGCGAAGGAAATGAAGTTCCAGTCGCCCTTCATCTCGTGGTTGCCTGCGACCGTAACGGTCGGGTACTTCGCGTAGTAGTCATGCATGACTTCGAAGCATGCTTCCCATTCAGTGGACTTGTAGCCGTTCTGGGTGGTGTCGCCTGCGGAGATCATGAGGTCGGGGTTCGGGCAAACCTTGAGGGCCTGATCGATGGAATACTTGAAGCTCATGTAGTTCTCTACGGACTCGGACTGCGGGTCGGAGTAGAAGATAACCTTGAAATTCTTGTCATCTGCGGATTTCGGTGCGGTGAAGGACTTTTCGTCGCTCATGAACTCGCCGCCGTCGCCTACGCGGTAGACGTACTCAGCGGACGGGGTCAGGCCGGTGATTTCAACGCGGTGCGCTGCCTTTTCCTTGTAGCCTGCGGTTACGGACTCAACATAAGAGGTGCCGGACTTGCTCTCCCACTTGGAAGCGCCCTTTACCTTGTACTGGATAACGGTCTTGGTGACGCGCGGATCGGTCAGCCAGTTGAAGCGGAGGCCGCCCTGCTTGGTGTCCGGGGTGATGGTGATCTGGTCGGGGTCGCCCTTTACCTTGCCGTCGTCGATGTTCAGAACGATGGGTTCTGCGCTGTTGGTCGGCTTGGTGATGGTTTCCTTGTCGGTCTTGACCGAGATGTAGTAGAACATATCGCCTACCTTATCGGTCGGCAGGGAAGCGGTGTAGGTGTCGCCGGAGGCCTTCATGGCAACAGCGGTATCGACCTTGGCGGAATCATAGCCGTAGTACAGGGTAGCGCTCTCGATCTTGTCGGTGGAGACGATGCGCGCGGATACCTCAGCCTTGCCGTTGTGGGGGGCGGTGTTGAGGGCGCGGGAGACGATGCGCGTGCCGCTTACGGTGTAATCGACAGCCGGGAAGATAGAAGCGTTAAAGCCGCGCAGGACAGGCTGCTTGCTGCTTTCGCTCCAGTCCCAAACCTTGCTCATATCCCAGCCGAGACCCTCGTAGGTCGCCTTGCTGGTCATTTTTTCAGTGGAAACGTCCTCCCACTTGATGGGCTGCTCGGTCGGCTCGTTGCCGGTAAGCTGCGTGCCTTCCCAAGCGATGTTGCCGGTGATGTTGGTCGCTGCCTCGTCGTCGAGCTGGCCGACGATCTTGTCAACGTCCTGCACGCCCTTGATGACGCTCTGTGCGGAAACGCTGTCCTTGAGCGTCTCGCCGGCGTTGAAGGAGCCTGCGATGCCGCCTGCGTGGCCTACCGTGCCGCTCGTCGCGGTGGTATCGACCGTGCCGGCTGCGAAGCAGCGGGCCAGATAGCCGCCGCCGTCCTGAATGCCTGCGATGCCGCCCGCGTCATACGGCGCGGAAACATCGGCGTTGACGTAGCAGTCCTCGACATGGCCGACGATCGGGCCTTCGCCCTCCTTCAGCTTGCCGCAGATACCGCCCGCGGTATGCGAGTTGGACAGATCGAGGCACTTGACCTCGCCGGTAACGACACAGTCGGTGATCGTGCCGTAGTTTACGCCGGCCAGAGCGCCGACGTTCTGCTGACCGGTTACATAGCAGTCGAGCAGAGCGACATTCTTGATATACGCCTGGTCGTCCTGATTGCCGACATAGCCGAACAGACCAGCATATTTCTTTTCATATTCAATGCGAAGGCCCTTGATCGAGTGGAACTGGCCGTCGAACGTGCCGGTAAAGCCCTCGGCTTTTTTGGATGCGATCGGTTTGAAGCCCTTGACGCCGGTCATGTCGATGTCGGCGGTCAGGACATAGTGTCCATCGCGCGGAGCGCCGTCTTTCCATTTGCCGGCAAGATATAGGAGCTGGGCCGGGGTAGAGATCTCATAGCAGCCGGTTGCGCTGTTGTAGGTCGGCGGAGTGCCTGCGTCCTTCGCCGCGAATGCAGTTGCGGGAACCATTGACAGCACCATCATGGCGGACAGTGCGAGACTTGTCAATCGTTTTTTCATCATAGAACCTGACCTTCTTTCCGTATCGGTGATGCAGCGGAGCGCGAAACTGTGTTTTCGGCTCGGTCTGCACGGGGGAATGTGCGTTTCAGCGCGGGGGGATTGCCTGGGAGAGCCTCCTTTCTGGGCAGCGTCTTTGCACAATACGCTGTATTTTACAAATTCGCAAACGTTTGCGATTGGATATATTATATAATAATTCAAGGAACGCTGCTTGTCAATGACGCAAGTTACAATTTTTCAGAGCAAAAAATAGCACAAATGACCGATGAATATGAAAATTCATAGGAATTCAATTTACGCAAACGTTTTCTGGTATTAAAAATCATATGAATTTAATTGTGAAAGTGGATTTAATGGGACTGTTTGGTTATACTATCTAAAAATATTTTTCGTCGATTGTATATTCCGTACACGTTTGCGCTTGCGCATTGCGTCCCACCGCGCTATAATACTACCAGAATAAAAAATGAGCTGAGGGAACACGAAAGAGTGCTTCCCCACAAGAAAGAGGTAATGAAAAATGAAGAAGAATTTTCACAATTTCCTGATGGGTTCCGCAATGTTCGAGCTGGCAAACGATCCGGGCACCGCAAAGCTGTTCGCTGCTAACCGCAAGACTCGCTAAGAACTCGAAAAGCAATCAAAAGGCACGCCTCAGGCGTGCCTTTTTTCGTTATTTCCTATTTTTCGGGAACGTCAGCGTAATCCTGGTGCCGACATTCAGGGTGCTGTCGAGCGTGAGCGCCGCGCCGTGCAGGGCCGCGCCGTGCTTGACGATAGACAGGCCGAGACCGGTGCCGCCGGTCATTTTGCTGTGGCTCTTATCGACGCGGTAGAAGCGCTCGAACACGCGAGGCTGGTCGGCGGGGGCGATGCCGATGCCGGTATCCGAAACGCGCACAAAGGGTGCGCCGCTGCCGTTCGTGCCGGTTTCGAGCGTCACGCTGCCGTTCGGGCGGTTATAGGCGAGGGCGTTATCCGCCAGATTGAACACCATCTGCTCCAGCGTCCGCCGCTGGCCGGAAACGGTTGCGGCCGCGCCGCGGCACTCGATGGAAAGCCCCAGACGGTCGGCTTTGCTTTGCAGGCGGCTGCGCACCGTGCCGCAGAGCGACAGCAGCTCTATTGGCTCGAACGGCACTTCCTCGCCGCCGGCGTCCAGCTGCGACAGCCGGATGATGTCCTCGATGAGCGAGAGCAGGCGCTGCGCTTCGGTGCGTATCTTCCCGGCGAAGGGCGCGATGTCGGCAGGCTTCGCGATGCCGCTTTCGATGATTTCCGCGTACCCCATGATGCTCGTCAGCGGCGTTTTCAGCTCGTGCGAAACGTTCGCGGTGAACTCCTGCCGCTGCTGTTCGGCCTGCTCGCGCTCGGTGACGTCAACGATGAGCAGCACGGCGGCGTGGCCTGCGCCTTCCTCAGCGACCGAGCTGGCCGCGAGCGACCAGATACGGCCGTTTTTCTCCATTCTCGTGTGCGCGCTCCCGCCGCGGAGCGCCTGCTCGACCGCTTCGACATAGGCCGCGTCGCGGCACAGCGTCAGATAATTGCCGGTGGCCTTATCCTGCGGAAAGAGCTGATGAATGACATTGTTCGAGAACAGAATATCGCCGGAGGAGGAGAACAGCACCAGACCCTCGTCCATGCGTGCGGTGATGTCATCGAATTCGGCCTGGCGGCGGCGCAGCTCATCCATCTGGATGTTGATGCGGCGGTTCTGGCGGTCGATGCGGTGCAGCAGGGGGGAAAGCTCGTCATATGCCGCGTTTTTCAGCGGGTCGTGCAGGTCGAGCGAGGTAATCGGCGCGAGAAAGACATGGGTCAGGCGGCTCGCGAGCAGGGCCGCAACGAGCAGCGCCAGCAGCACCACGAGCACGATCCACGGCGATGCGCTCGAAAGCGCCCCGAATGCGCTGTCCGCGGTGGCGGAAACACGCAGAAAATCGCCGTTTTCGAGCCGCAGCGCGTAGTAATAGGTCTGCTGCTCAAGGGTCTCGGAAAGACGGCTGTCCTCACCGACGCCGGTTTCGGCGGCCTGTTGAATTTCGGGGCGGCCGAGGTGGTTTTCCATGCCGGAGGCGCCGTTCTGGTTGTCATAGAGCACGGTGCCATCACGTGAGATGAGCGTCAGGCGGTCGGCGCAGAGCAGGCCGAGCGAGCTGATGTCGGAAAGGTCGCTGTCGGCGGAAACGGTCGAGGCGAGATAGCCGGCCTCCTTCGCCAGACGGCTGCGCAGGTCGCGCGTCAGCCCGGCATGGACGGCGAGCAGGAACAGCCCGGCGGTCAACATGAGCGTGACGAGCGAGGTGAGAAAAATGCTTCCGAAAACACGTTTTCTCATCCGGATGCACCCATGCGGTAGCCGACGCCGCGCACGGTTTCAATCAGCGCACCGCTGTCGCCGAGCTTCTGGCGGAGCGTGCGGATGTGCACATCGACCGTGCGGGTTTCGCTCTCGCTGCCGTAACCCCAGATGTTTTCGAGCAGCACATCGCGCGTGAGCACCGCGCCCTGATTTTTCATCAGCAGCACGAGCAACTGATATTCCTTGAGCGTCAGCTGGACGTCGCGACCGGAAACGCATACCGTGTGCGCACGCTCGTCGATCGAAATCGCGCCGGCGGTCAGCGGATGGCTGTCGGCGGAGGGCAGCTTGTCCTGCGAGCGGCGGAGCACGGCGCGGATACGCGCGACAAGCTCCATCATGCCGAACGGCTTCGGCATGTAATCGTCCGCGCCGCTGTCCAGTCCAACCACACGGTCATATTCGCTGCTTTTCGCCGTCAGCATCATCACGGGCAGGTCGGCCGTTTCCGCACCTGCGCGCAGACGCTTCAAAATATGCAGACCGTCTTCATCCGGCAGCATAATGTCGAGCAGCACGAGCTGCGGCAGCTCTTTTTCAAGCGCCTGCCAGAAATCGGCCGCATTCCGGAAGCCCTCGGCTTCAAAACCGGTGGTGTGCAGTGTATAGAGTACAAGCTCGCGGATGCTGTCGTCGTCCTCCACAAGATAGATCATAAACCCTTAAATCCTTTCTGTGCGGCTTTGCCGCTTAATCGTGCTCGCCGGTGAGTGAGAACACGACCCACTCCGCAATATTGACCGCGTGGTCACCGATGCGTTCAAAATACTTCGCCACCATCAGCAGGTCAAGGCATGTCTCGCCCTCCTCGGGCTTTTCGGCGATGAGTGCGATGATCTCACTTTTCACCTTGTTAAAAAGCGCATCTACTTCGTCGTCCGCTTTTTCCACGGCGCGCGCAATATCAATGTCACGGCGCACAAACGAATCGACGCTGTTCGTCACCATTTTCACGGCAGCGCGCGCCATTTCGGCAATGTGCAGACTGCCCGGCAGCACCTCTGCGCGGATATGCTCGACCATTTCGGCAATATCCGAAGCCTGGTCGCCGATACGCTCCATATCTGCGATCATCTTCATCGCGGCAGAGATGAGACGCAGGTCTTTCGCAACAGGCTGCTGCTGTAAAAGCAAGCGCAGGCAGATTGCCTCAATCTCGCGCTCCTTGCGGTCGATTTCCTGTTCCGTTTCGTCCACGGCGCGGCGCAGCGCTTCGTCTCGTGTCACAAGTACCTTTGCCGCCTGCGAAATGCCGTCTTCGCACAGTGCGCCCATGCGGATAAGCTCTGTATTGAGCAGCTCCAGCTGCTCGTCCAAACGATTTCTCATTGTAGTCACGTTCCTTTCTGCAAGCCTTAACCGAATCTGCCGGTGATGTAATCCTCCGTGCGCTTATCCTTCGGCATGGAGAATAAGCTCTCCGTCTCGCCGTACTCGATGACCTCACCGAGCAGGAAGAATGCCGTTTTGTCCGAGATACGCGCCGCCTGCTGCATGTTGTGCGTGACCATAACGATAGTATAATCCTTTTTCAGCTCCACCGCAAGGTCTTCTATCTTGGAAGTGGAGATTGGGTCAAGGGCGCTGGTCGGTTCGTCCATCAGCAACACCTCCGGCTCCACAGCCAACGCGCGTGCAATGCACAGTCTCTGCTGCTGTCCGCCGGAAAGCCCCAGCGCGCTTTTCTTCAGTCTGTCTTTAAGCTCGTCCCAAATGGCGGCGTTTCTTAAAGAACGCTCCACAATGTGTTACTGTCACAGTATCTCCTTCTTCAAAATCTACCACGATGTCTTCTTTCTGGATACCAAGTGGTGCCATCTCTTCATCTGTAAGCGGAACCGGTTTGGATCCAGGACCTACAAATCCTGTAACACCTCTTGTGTTTCGTACCACATACCAGGTATCATCGTTCATGATCATGTGGATCAGAACATATCCCGGAAACATCTTTTTCTGAGACGCTTTCTGTACGCCGTTCTTCAATTCGACAACTTCCTGCATCGGAACACGGACCTCAAGGATCTCATCTTCCAGATGACGGTTCTCGATCGTTTTGTCAATGTTGGCTTTTACCTTGTTTTCATACCCTGAATAGGTATGCACAACATACCATTTTGCTTCTGCCATAAACTCACCTTTCCTGCATTACCATTTATCAGTATCTTATCTAACTAATAAATCTACCCCGAATTTTACCAGGATATCACAGATCGTGATAATCGCTCCTAAGATAACGGAAACAACTACGACCGCAGCTGTCTGTTTGGTAAGTGTGGTTTTGTCTGGCCAGATAATCTTATTAAACTCAGCTTTCAGACCTTTGAAGAAAGGAGTTTTCTTCTCTTTTGTCTTCGCTTTGTCTTTAGATTCGCCCATAACATTCACTTCCCTTCAACGACTATTTCGTCTCTTTGTGTAATGTGTGTGATTTGCAGAATCTACAGTATTTCTTTGTTTCCATGCGTTCCGGATGAGACTTCTTATCCTTTGTCATGTTGTAGTTACGATGCTTGCATTCTGTACATTCCAGTGTAATTCTTGTACGCACAACTTCCACCTCGCTTTTTATGTTCTAATTTTTAGTTGCATGACAGCTTGCGAGGCTGTCGTGAAAGCTTCACGCCTGAAACTTTCTTTGTTAAAAATAGGCATAAAAAAAAGACCTATACTTCCATTCGCTAGGTTAGTGTACCATACCGAAAGTATAAAGTCAAGAAATTAAATAATTTTTTACGAAAGCCTTCGGACTGTCCAGGTGCATCCGGAATCTGCTCTCATCCAAGCATATTCCCGGCACACAGGCTAAAATTTCAGCCGCAGAATGAAATCCGCGGCTGAAACTTTTTATTTATCTGTCACTTTTTCCAATGTGATATTCTACCTTCATACCACGCATGATAGTTCTTGATGCAATATCTACAAAGTTAAATCCAAATGCAATTGCAACGCAGGTTGCAAAAAGTGTGATCGTCTGTTCCAGAAGCATATGCATATTCCCACTTACGCATGCGTACATTACATAGTACAGATTCGGTCCAGGAATCAGCGGGAATACAGACGCTGTCAGGAAAATTGTTGATGGAGCTTTATTTATCCGTGACATGATAAATGCATAGAATGCAACGAATGTCGCCGCAATTGTAGTTGCAAGGAAGTTACTTGGACGCACCTCATAAACAAGTGCATAAATCAGCCATGTAAAAAATGCTCCGATTCCGCAGTAAACCACCTGCATGCCCCGGATCTTAAACCACAGTGCAAATCCCACGCAGGCTGCGGTACAGGAAATCAGCTGTACGATCAGATTCGGGGTAAGGATAAATCCTTCCGCCTCTACACCACCAAAAAGAATCATCGGTATTGCCGTACCAAATGCGATTCCGGACGCACCAAGCATAGAATTCATGATATTGATCGATCCGGAAATAAAATCTTTCTGAAGCAGATCACGGATTCCATTCGTCGTACTCAGTCCACTGATCAGGAGCATGACAATTCCGATCATGATACGCTCCTCATGATCCGCAAATCCAAATTTGACAGATAACAGAATGATCATCTCTGCAATAAACGATAAGATCAGGTTATATGCCATCAGGTTCTTCTCACGTTCGGCAAGCCAGTTTCCTACTGCAACGATCACAATTGATACAATCACCGCAATGATCGCATCCCTTACATTACATCCAAAGAATACCGCGAATCCGGTACCTCCTAAAATACCGGCCGCATAATGGGTGTACCACTTCTGCTCCGGTCTTCCCATCACCTCTTCAAACTGTCTTCTCAGTTCTTTTGCATCCGGCTTTTCTTTACAGACTTTACGGCACAGATTATTCAGATAATCCAGCTTGTCAAAGTCACATTCCCCTATTTCTACCAGCCGAATCTGTGTAATAATCTGCCCTTCCGGTGTCTCTACCGTAATCTGGATATTGCTTGGTATAACAAAAATATCATACTTTACAAATCCATAACTTCTGCAAATACGGTACAGACTGTCCTGCAGACGGAAGTTCTCTGCTCCACATCTAATCATAGCTTCCCCAATGTCCAGGATCCCCTGTACAATTCTCTCGTAATCGTATTTCACACTCATTTTCCTTTTCCCAAAACCTCTCTCTTTTGTTCTTCTTTCAAGGCCAGTTGTTCCGCCCTCCCGAACACTTCAGCCATACGAAGTAATGATATCATGATGTATCAAAAAGTCAACTAAATTCGGAGAATTTTTTCTAACCATGCCCATTCAATCTCATTATACCTTTTGTGTTTTGAAGATATTGTACTATGTTTCTGCGATATTCGTCAAGACATCCACCCTCCAATATGATATAGTGTTATTTTGAAAGGAGCTTTTAAGAAATGAAAAAAAACACAAATTGTATGCAGACCATCTACGCTTGTTTTATTGGTTACATCGTTCAGGCTATCGTAAATAATTTTGTTCCTCTTCTTTTTGTCACTTTCCAAAATAATTACCATATTTCACTAGAACGAATTACCTTTTTGATCACACTCAACTTTATCATTCAGCTGTTTGTCGATCTTCTATCCGCATTCTTCATCGACAGGATCGGATACCGCATTTCGATTTTAATTGCGCATATTCTTTCTGCGGCAGGACTGATATTACTCACCGTTCTTCCGGAAGTTTTTTCCTCCCCTTATACCGGACTTGTAATCGCAGTTATCATTTATGCGATCGGCGGTGGACTTCTCGAAGTACTGGTAAGCCCGATCATTGAAGCCTGCCCTACTGATAACAAAGAAAAAGCAATGAGTCTCCTGCATTCCTTTTACTGTTGGGGGCATGTGGGCGTTGTTCTGTTATCAACCGCATTTTTCTGGTTTTTCGGAATATCGCACTGGAAAATCCTCGCACTTATGTGGGCTGTCATCCCAATATTTAACACTTTCCTCTTCAGAAGTGCACCAATCTACTCCCTTCACGAAGAAGGTGAACAGGGACTTTCTCTCAGAGAATTGTGCACATCTAAAATCTTCTGGATGTTAATGCTTATGATGACCTGTGCCGGTGCCAGCGAACAGGCAGTCAGCCAATGGGCATCCACTTTTGCCGAGACAAGCCTGCACATTTCCAAAACACTCGGCGATCTTGCCGGTCCTCTTACCTTTGCAGCTTGTATGGGGGCTTCCCGACTGCTTTACGGAAAATACGGAGACAGGAT
>OGZW01003842.1_pt1 | contig 10845 bp, 7 predicted proteins | sample 1577001 | NCBI WGS metagenome assembly OGZW01 (sample SAMEA3541519, study PRJEB24748) | human gut metagenome | biome: human gut; feature: human-associated habitat; material: faeces | place: China | collected 2012
AGTTGATGCAGTTGGAGCGGTAGCGCTTGGTGGCGTACTCGCAGGCAAAGTTGGCTGCGCCGCCCAGCACGCGCTGGCAGCTGGCGGCCTGCTCGCGGGCGGAGCCGTCACCGGGCTTGTTGGCGAAGATGGCCGAGCCGATGTTGGTATTTACCGCATCGGGCGTGTAGCCCAGCTTCTTCAAATCATCGTAGACACGCGCGATCTCAGCGGGCAGAGCGCCTGCGCGGCGCTCGGCGTCCAGCGCCTTGACGGCCTTGGCGTTCGGCACATAGGCCGGGTCCTTGCGGGAGAGGGTGAACTCCGCCAGACGCAGCGGGTTCGACCGGAAGGACGATGTCTCGCCCGAGGGGATCAGCTCATCGGTGGTGGTGACCGGGTCGGTGATGTAGCTGACGATCTTGACAAGCAGGTCCTCGGTCAGAGCGGGCTGCTCAGGCCAGTCCTTGATGTTCGGGCCGAATTTCAGCGCGTACTCCGGCTCGGGGCGGCCCCAGCCGTTGTAGACGCGCTTGTCGTAGACACCCTGCTCAAAGTGGTATTCGGGCAGGGTGTACGCTGCATCGGTCAGTTCACTGGCAGCGGTCAGGTAGCCGCCGTTGGCTGCGGTGGCCGCAATGGAGCGGGCGTCCATCAGCGCCACAGCGCTGATCTGACCCTCGCCGGGCTTCGAGCCCTCACGGTTGGGGAAGTTGCGGGTCGTGTGGCGGATCGAGAATTCGCCGTTGGCGGGGGTATCGCCCGCGCCGAAGCAGGGGCCGCAGAAGCACTCGCGGAAGATGCCGCCGGCGGAAACAATGTCGGCCACTGCGCCGTTTTTGACCAGTTCCAGATAGGTCGGCATACTGTCGGGGTAGACGCTGAGCTTAAACTCGCCGTTGCCGCAGCTCTTGCCGCGGATGATGTCCGCGACCGCGCAGATATTCTCATAGGTGCCGCCGGAGCAGCCGGCCACAACACCCTGATCCACATAGATGCGGCCATCGTCGCAGATCTTGCCGACAAGGTCCATCTCGACCTTGCCGCCCAGCTGCTTGTTGGCCTGCGTCTGGGCAGCCTGCAGGATCTCCTTTGCGTTGGCCTTCAGCTCACGGATCGGATAGGCATAGCTCGGGTGCATCGGCAGGGCGATCATGCACTCGACCGCAGACAGATCCAGTTCAATACAGCCGTCATAGTAGGCCACATCGGCAGGCTTCAATTCTTTGTAGGCCTCCGGGCGGTTGTGCTGCTCGAAGTATTGTTTCGTAACATCGTCAGTCTGCCAGATGGAGGACCAGCAGGTTGTCTCGGTGGTCATGACATCAATGCCGTTGCGGTAGTCGGCGGAAAGATTGGCAACGCCGGGGCCGACAAACTCCATGACCCTGTTCTTCACATAGCCGTTGGCGTAGGTGGCAGCCACCAGCGCCAGCGCGACATCGTGGGGGCCGACACCGGGGTTGGGCTTGCCGGTCAGATAGATGGCGACCACACCGGGGTAGGCCATATCGTAGGTGCGGCCGACCAGCTGCTTGGCCAGCTCGCCGCCGCCCTCGCCGACGGCCATGGTGCCGAGGGCGCCGTAGCGGGTGTGGGAGTCAGAGCCGAGGATCATCCGACCGCAGCCGGACATCATTTCCCGGTTATAGCTGTGGATGACCGCCATGTTCGGCGGGACATAGATGCCGCCGTACTTGTGCGCGGCGGACAGGGCAAACTGGTGGTCGTCCTCATTGATGGTGCCGCCCACGGCGCAGAGGCTGTTATGGCAGTTCGTCATGACATAGGGCAGCGGAAATTCCTTCATGCCGGAGGCGCGGGCCGTCTGGATGATGCCGACATAGGTAATGTCGTGGCTGGTCATCGAGTCGAATTTCATGCGCAGATCCTGCATGGAATCGCTTGTGTTATGGGCTTTCAGGATGCCGTAGGCGATGGTGCCCTTTTTAGCCTCGGCCTCGGTCACGCCCGCCGGGGCCGTGGTCCGGGGGACGCCGTTTACAAGAAATACTCCATGGTCGTGCAGTTTCATGGGAGAAACCTCCGTTTTGTTTAGATAATAGATAAAAGATAATAGATAATAAAAAGTGTGGAGTTTTCTCCCTTTGGTCGAAAACAAAATTTTGAGCGGCGCGCCAGCGGCGTGATCCACCAATTTTATTATCTTTTATCTATTATCTTTTATATCTTTTACAGTCTGGCAATAACCGCCTGCGTAAACGCCTTCGTCCCGGCAGTGCCGCCAATATCGGCGGTCACGACCTTGCCCTCGGCAACCTGGGCCAGAATGGCGGCATTCAGGCGGGCAGCCTTTTCCGTCTCGCCAAGGTCGCCAAGCATCATCGCAAAGGCCATCAGGATCGCACTGGGGTTGGCCTTGTCCTGCCCGGCAATGTCGGGCGCAGAGCCGTGGACGGCCTCGTAAATGCGCGTGTTATCGCCGATGTTGGCGCTGGGCGCAAAGCCCAGACCGCCCACAAGCCCTGCGCAGAGGTCACTGATAATATCGCCGTAGAGGTTCGGGGCCACCAGCACATCGAACTGCTCCGGCTTCTGCACCAGCTTCATGCAGAGCGCATCAATGATGCAGTCGTCTGCAGTGATTTCGGGATAGTGGGACGCCACCTCGCGGAAGGTGCGCAGGAACAGGCCGTCCGTCAGCTTCATGATGTTGGCCTTGTGGACCGCCGTGACCTTTTTGCGGCCGTTCTTGCGGGCATAGTCAAAGGCAAAGCGGCAGATCCTTTCACAGGCGGGGCGGGTGATGAGCTTGACGCCGTTGGCCATCTCATCGTTGACCATGTACTCGATGCCCTTGTACAGATCCTCGGTGTTCTCGCGCACGATGACAAGATCCACATTGTCAAAGCGGGTGGGTACGCCCGGCAGCGTATGCACAGGGCGCAGGTTGGCGTAGGTGGAAAAGCGCTGGCGCAGCTGCACATTGATGCTGCGGAAACCCTTGCCGATGGGGGTAGCCGTGGGGCCCTTGAGCGCCCAGCCACAGGCCGCGATGGCGTCCAGCGCGCCGGGGGCGATCAGCTCGCCGCTCTCGGCGGCATATTCGGCACCGGCGGCATATTCCTGCCACGCAATGCCGGTATCCAGCGCGGCGGAGACGGCGCGCACACTCTCGGCGATTTCACGGCCGATGCCGTCGCCCGGAATCAGAACTGCTTTCATAAAAATACTTTCCCCTTTCCCTGTGGTCCGCACAGGCAGCGCCCTGTTTTTTCTGTCATTGCCGCACAGAATTGTGCGTTGCTGCCTGCAGTATATCTACCATATTACCCGGTTTATGCGCAGTTGTCAACGCGCATTTTTACACATTCAGCATCAATCTGCCCACAGGCTTAATTATTTAAAGTGCCGTCTTGTTTAATCTGGCAAAATTTTAAGTTTATCTTGACGAATCTGCGATTATACTATAAAATCAGTTTATCGGTACAGGGTGTAAATGCGGTACCGCAGGGAAAGTCATGTATAAACATGCAAAGTGTATAGAGAGAGGGGTATCTGCGATGTATTATCCGGACATCCCGGCCTTGGAGCCGGATGAGCTGAATCTGCTCTGCAATGAATATTTAGAGCATAATGCCACGCTGGACCCGCATCTGGCGGACCAGATGGGCGTCAAGCGCGGCCTGCGCAATCTGGACGGCACCGGCGTGCTGGCCGGCATCACGAATGTATCGAACGTCATCGGCTACGACAAGCGCCCGGACGGCACCATCGCGCCCATTCCGGGCCGGCTGGTCTACCGCGGCATCGACATCGACACGCTGGCCGCCGAGGCCGATGCCCACGACCGCTTCATGTTTGAGGAGGTCATCTGGCTGCTGCTGTTCGGCTCTCTGCCCACGCAGGAGCAGTACGCCAAGTTCCGCAAGCTGCTGGAGCATCACCGCGAGCTGCCGCAGGGCTTTGCCGATGACATGATCTTAAACTCGCCGTCCCCCAACCTGATGAACAAGATGGCGCGGAGCGTGCTGGCCATGTACAGCTACGATGAGCACGCCGAGGACAACAGCCTGCCCAACATCCTGCGCCAGAGCATCAACCTGATCGCCGAGCTGCCCACGATGATGGTCAACGCCTACCAGATCAAGCGCCGCGTCTACGACCGGTCGAGCATGTACTTCCACCTGCCGACCGAAGGGCAGAGCACGGCCGAGCATATTTTAAGCACCTACCGCGCTGACCAGAAGTTCACCCATGAGGAGGCGCGGCTGCTCGACCTCTGCCTGCTTGTCCACGCCGACCACGGCGGCGGCAACTGCTCGACCTTCACCTGCCGCGTGCTGTCCAGCTCCGGCACGGATACTTACGCGGCGATTTCGTCCGCCATCGGCGCGCTGAAAGGCCCCAAGCACGGCGGCGCAAACCTGAAGGTCATGCACCAGCTGGACTACATTCTCGAAAATGTCGAGAACCCGACAAACGACGACGAGGTCCGCGAACTGCTGCGCAAGATCCTCCGCAGGGAGCGCGGCGACGGCAGCGGCTTGATTTACGGCATGGGCCACGCGGTTTACACCTTGAGCGACCCGCGCGCACAGATTTTGAAAACCCACGCCAAAAACCTTGCCTATAAAAAGGGCTATGATGAGGAATACGAGATGCTGTGCAGCATCGAGCGGCTGGCCCCTCAGGTCTTTGCTGAGGAAAAGCACGGCCCCAAAAAGGTCTGCGCCAATGTGGACCTGTTCAGCGGCCTGATCTACCGCATGCTGGGCATCAGCGAGGATCTGTACACCCCGCTGTTCGCCATTGCCCGTGTGCCGGGCTGGTGCGCCCACCGCATGGAGGAGGTCGAGTTTGCCAACCGCATCATCCGCCCCGCCTACCAGTATGTCGGCAAACCGCAGGAGTATGTGGCGCTGGAGGAGAGATAAGTTTTATGTCCCGGTGTGCAGCACCGGGATTTTTTTGTTTACAGCAACAGCGGCGGTCAGGGGATTGACCGCCCTGCCGGGGTGGATGCAGGGCGGCGGCCAGCTTTATTCCGGAGGGGAACTGGCTGTTCACGGTCCTTGTCGGCGTGGTTCTGTTCAGCTTTGTGGGCGTTCTGTTCTTCAACCGCACAAGGCTCATCGCACACGCGCACGACCTCAAAAACAGGCGCACCAAAAGGTCAAAAGGTTCGGCAAGAAAGATGAACCGCATCCCTTTGCGATACCGCTTTTGCAAGATTACAGCTTCGTCCCTTAACAAAGACTTTACGCTAAATCTGTTATACTGCAACAGTCCCCTCAAAAATACAGACAGGAGAAAAAATTGACCTATGATGAAAAAAAGATATTTCGCTATTCCCATTCTTGCAATCGCACTGCATTTTTTTCTGTCCAACCTGTTGTATTTCCTTGTGGAAAGACTTGTTTTGGATGTTTTTCATATCTCCTCACAGCAATTTATGAAATACTCATATTGGGGCGAGATTCTGATTTACGCCGTCCTTATCCTCGTATTCTTCACCCTCTATAAACTGCTTTGGAGGAAAGAGATAAACGAACCGCGCACAGCGACAAATTTCAAAGATGCGCTCGGCAGTCTGGCCGTGGGATTTGGCATTTGCGGAATCTCCGGTCTTTGGATCATGCTGGCAGAGCAGTTTCCCTCGCTGCAAAAAAGCATTGAGGCAATGAACGCCGGTGCTGAAAATATTGCCGGCGGAAATGCATTTGGAACATTTATGATTGCGGTGATTGCTGCACCTGTTGTAGAAGAAATTCTATTCCGCGGCATTGTGCTTCGCTCCATACGGAAATTCGCCCCCGCTTGGGGCGCGATTCTACTATCATCCGTACTCTTCGGCGTTTATCACCTGAATATCGTGCAGGCTGTCTATGCCACCCTTATGGGCATTGCCGCAGGAATCCTTTACGAGAAGAAAAGGAACCTGTTGTTTCCCATCCTCGTGCATTTCGCAAACAACCTCATTACTATGCTGCAGGGCTTTGCGCCATCCGAAGTGAATGAACTGATCAGCATTTTTATTCTGATCATGATCGCTCCGGCAGGGTATATCGTCTGCCGCTCACCCCGACAGGACAAAAGAGCAGATAGTATGTAAGGGGTTTATACAATGTATAAAGCATACGGAAACGCCGCATTTTTCCACGGTGAGTTATAATTTCCGTCATCGGTTTACCGCAGAAATCATGGACCAGGTCTTTGCGTGGATACTGGAAGAGGTGGCGGAAGCGGGATATCTGTCCTCCAAGGCGGTTTTCATAGACGGGACCCACATCAAGGCCAACGCCAACACGAAAAAGCGAGTAAAGGCCGCGATCCCAGCGGCCTCGAAGCACTACGCGAAGGAACTGATGGAGGAAGTCAACGCAGACCGGGAAACCCGAGGGAAAAAGCCTTTTGAAGACGACGATGAGCCTCCAAAGCCACCAAAAAATGACAGCGATGAAGTCCTTCGCTACATCTATGAATGTGGATACACCGCCGAGCAGATTGCCAGTGCGATGTCCACCGACATCAACCTGGTTGCGCTAAAGGTCGCGCACCTGGCAACACTCGGCTATAATCTGCACGCACTGGAACATAAGAGCAACTTTTTGAAATAACGTACCTTCGAGGAGCCTGTATTGGCTCCTCTTTTTGTTGCAAATTGTGCAGGCGGCGCCTGCATAATTATCATCCTAACATCTGTATGTGGTAGAGCTTCACTTTTTCCTCGAACGTCAGTCCCGGATCTGTTTGTTGTAAAATAAAAATGTAGTTGCAAAAAGGACTTGCAAAAAGCAATCTTTCTTTGACATCAAGACTACCGTCTCAACGGTATTACCAGATTCCCACAAAAGCTTCCTTACCTCTTTTCCATCACGATATATCGGAAAGTTAAACTCAATAGACTTTAGCGGCATTTCCGATTCACCATGCGGATAAATTTGGATTTCCTTTATAATATAGGTTATTTTGTGTTAAAAAATCTTAGGTTTTTAAACAAATCATCTTTACCATCTTGAATTGATCAGAAACTGCCATACTGACCTTTGTGGACAGCTTTAAACTGTTTTTAGGGATGTAACGATAGTATGGTTCCTCCGTAATCACTTTCACATTACCCCCGATTTTTGCTGCCAGTTCTTCCGCGGAATCCACATAAAAGAACATCTGTGCATCGGCATGGCCGACCTGTTTCATATATTTTTTCTTCATCATGGTCATGCCTCTTTTGTTCACCGTATCAAAAACAACTTCCATATTTCCAAATTGCCCAATCATACGCAGAAGGGCAATGACCTTATGTTCCTCAAAATAATGAAATAATCCGCCTGCAGTAACGAGAATAGGAGCATCAAGTACATCATTGCGAACTTTTTTGATCCAATCCTTTGCAAAGGCATCCCCGGAAATATATAATTCCCTCTCTGGTTCGGGAAGAAGATCTCGCCGGTATTCGATCACATGCGGCAGATCCACGGCATACCAGTGTGCCTTTCCGTTATCACATCGGTGATAGGTTGTCTCCAGACCACAGCCCAGCTGGACAATCACACCGTCCGGTTTGCGTTCCAGAAAAAACCGAATAATCCGATCCATATTAGCAGACCGGGAAGCAGAGGCCAAAAGGGTATACTGGTTCTGCATATTCTGTTCAATCAAGTCTAACGGCAGCCTATTTTTCAATTCCAATGCCTTTTTATCATATAAAATTTGCGGGCAATGCTCAGCAGCATAAATTCTTCCCAGCATAGGGACAAACAGGGTATCCTCTACGACTCCTAACTTAGACATAGCCAAACCTCCTGTTTTGATACATTACTTTCTGCCGACAAGCAGCCGGGAAGACCCCAGCATCATCATGGCAGCCCGACGGTGGGAGCCAAAAGCTTCCTGTGCAGTGTCAACGAGTCGTACTTCCTCATACCCCATATCTCGCAGTTTCTGCGCAAAACCTTCCATGTCACCGTACATCTTTGGTTTCATATCATCGTTGAGTGCAAAGACGCCGCCTTTTTTCAATACCCGCAGGCTTTCCAGCAGCAGTTTCTGCATATCAGCACCCATAACATTGTGATAGACATAGTTGCTGATGACTACATCAAAACTCTCATCAGAAAAATCCAGCTGCTTCGCATCACCGTGCTGAAATACACAGCGGGAAGCCACGCCCTCCCTGGCAGCATTCTTCTCGCAAAGTGCTTTGCTGTAATTATACACAGCGCCCCAGTAATCAACACCGATCACTTTTGCTTTCGGCCATGTCAGAGCTGAACGGATTGTCAATGCTCCGGAGCCGCATCCTACTTCCAGAATCTTCCCCTCACCGTCATAGTCCAGATGAGAGAGAACGACTCGATGAACCTGTTCCATAATTCCGCCACCGCCAAAGGCATACTGCCGCCTGATCCATGTGATCCAGATCAGAAAAACCAAAATTGCGATTGTGATAACAGTAAACAGAACACCAAGAACAGCGACATGTAATACATAAAAAGAGAGGACAGCCAGCACAGCGGCCAAAACTCCGATTCCGCCAATGATGTAAAAGACAGGGTTGGACATCCAGCTTCCATAGTCTTCTCCGTGGGTGCCAAGTCGGATATTTTCCTGCTTACAATGGTTCTTGTTCATTACATTTCCTCCTTCTTTACGCAAGTTTCCAATTCTGGCTTTCTGTCTGCAGTTTTACCATATGGGCATATACACCATTCTTTTCTTCCAGATCCTTTGGTGATCCTTCTTCTGCCACGGTGCCATCAGAAAGGACAACAATTTTATCTGCTCCTGCTACGGTACGCATCCTGTGGGCGATGACCAGAACCGTTTTATCTGCAATCAGACGGGAAAGGGCTGTCTGTATCAGAGTTTCATTCTCCACATCCAGGGAAGCAGTGGCTTCATCCAAAAGAATGATCGGCGCATTTTTCAGAAATGCACGGGCAATAGAGATACGCTGGCGCTCTCCGCCGGAAAGTTCACAGCCATTTTCCCCGATCTTGGTATGCCATCCATCCGGCAGTTTTTCCGCAAATTCATCCACATTGGCAAGTTTCGCAGCCGCAATGACCTGTTCATCTGTGGCGTCTTTGTTTCCGATTCGGATATTCTCCAGAATCGTATTGTCAAACAGTGTAACATCCTGAAATACGATGGAATACAGAGAAAGCAGTGTTTCCGGGTCAATTCGGGATACATCCATGCCTCCCACGGTAATCTTTCCTCTGTGAATATCCCAGAACCTTGCTGCAAGCCGGGATACGGTTGTTTTTCCGCCGCCGGATGGGCCGACCAAAGCCGTAACCTCTCCCTGTTTTGCCGTAAAGGAAACATCTTTCAATACGGTTTCTCCGGTATTGTAGGCAAACCCAACATGGTCAAAGACAATATCATACCCCTGATTGGAAAGCCTGTCACTGCCTTGCTGGATCGGATGATCGAGAATCTCATTCATACGGGCAATGTTGGTTCGTGTACTGATGACTGCCGCAAGATTCTGGAGTGCGCCCTGCAAAGGGTCATATAAACGGGATACTACCAAAAGGAACATAAAGAATGTAAGCACGGAGAGGCTTCCCTGCATGAGCAGAACAGCTCCCACCAGCGCAACCGTTGCAATACCAAGCTTCAGTACCAGTGATGCGGAAACCACAAAAGCAGCAAGCCCAAATTCATTGAGGATGGAACGATGCTCCACGGCATGGATCTTCTTTTCCAGCCCCTTTAAATATGCCTGCTCCGCGTTGTTCGCTTTCAGGTCACGAACCGTTTCAATGCACTCCTGTATCCCGTCTGCGCAGGCCATCTTCACATCCATCGCTTTCTGATTCAGATTTTCCTGAATCTTTGCGGAAAATCCCACAATCGCAAAGGCAACCGGCAGAACCCATAAGGCAGCCAGTGCCATTTTCCAGTCCGTAAAGAGCAGACCGATGGAAATCAGAACTGTAGAAATGATCGAACCCGCAAGCTCAGGGATAAAATGTGAAAAGCTCTGTTCCAGGAAGGTACAGTCCGCCATAATGGTGCTGGTAAGATCGGCTAAATCCTTTTTCCCGAAAAAGGAAAGGGGAATCTTACGCAGATGCTCTGCAAGGGTAATGCGGCGAATACCGCTTTCTTTATAAGTGGCAAAATAGGTCGCATTATATTGAAAGAAAGTGGTCAGCAGAATCAGGCCGATACACACCACGCAGCCTGCCACATAAAATGGAATTTTCCCACCGGGAACACCTCCGTTCATCAGATCGCTGACCATGTAATATAAAAGACCTACCGGAAACATCAAAGACAGATTCTGAAGGACGCAGGCCAGGCAGCCTTTGATCAGGTCTTTTGCTCCCTGTTCAGACAGGGCATATTTTTTCTGCAGTTTTTTGATCATATCACTGCACCTCCTTTGTTACCTTCCATTGCACGGAGGTCTGGTAATTTTTCCACATACGGCTGAACATGCCGTCTTTTGCAAGCAATTCACGGCTGTTGCCGCACTCGGCAACCTGTCCGTTGCAAATGACAAAAATCTGATCCACATTTGTTACGGTAGAAAGCCTGTGGGCAATCATAATCACGGTCTTTCCCTCGGAAAGTTTTGAGAAAGCAGCCTGTACGCGGCTTTCGTTATCCGGGTCAGCAAAGGCAGTGGCTTCATCCAGAATGATGATCGGTGCATTTTTCAGCATTACACGGGCAATGGCAATTCGCTGCTGCTCGCCGCCGGAAAGATAGACACCCTTTGTACCGATAACCGTATCCACACCCTGTGGGAGTTTTTCCAGAATATCATCGCACTGTGCGTGATGAAGGGCAGCCAGAACTTCCTCACGGGTAGCTTCCGGTTTTCCCATACGCACATTTTCCAGAATGGATGCCTTGATCAGACGGCTGTTCTGAAATACGAAAGAC
>OGZW01003846.1_pt1 | contig 10838 bp, 7 predicted proteins | sample 1577001 | NCBI WGS metagenome assembly OGZW01 (sample SAMEA3541519, study PRJEB24748) | human gut metagenome | biome: human gut; feature: human-associated habitat; material: faeces | place: China | collected 2012
GCATCCGCCGATGTCCCTGTGGGACCGGGCGGCGCAGTTCTCTCCGTTTGCCGCGTTGAGCGGACACGAGGACGCGATCCGCGAGACGGCACGCCTCACGACGGAGCGCGCAGAGCTTTCCGAGAGCCGCAAGGAGGAGTTAAACGAGCAGCTCGTCTGGCTGCGGGAGCACCCGGATGCGAGAGAGCGGGTGACGGTGACCTATTTTCGCCCGGACGCGAAAAAAGCGGGCGGTGCCTATGTGACAGTCACCGGAGCGGTAAAAAAGATAGACGAATACGAAAAGACGCTTTGGATGGAAGATGGAACCGTCATAGCGATTGAGGAACTGTCTGCGGTTGAGATACCGGGGATGGATCGATATGAGGAAGAATAGAAGGAGCAGCATGAAGATGGAAACACAAAGATACCTGTATGAGACACATATGCATACATCGGAGGCAAGCGCATGCGCCGGCAGCACGGGTGCCCAGATGGCGCGCGCCTACAAAGAGGCGGGTTACACCGGCATTATTGTAACGGATCACTTTTTTTACGGAAATACTTCGGTGGACCGTTCCCTGCCGTGGGAGGAGTGGGTACGGCGCTTCTGTCTCGGATATGAGCACAAATTTTCCTTTCTTACCATATTTTGTGGTAGCGGCTTCATTCTTCAGCACACTGACGGATTGTATCTTTTTCGGATTGAGCTTCTTTATCACATCGTCAGACACTTCCAGCCCGTCCATAATGACAAGCGGAGACATTTCGGAGGCTTTGGAACTACCCACTGAATCTATCTTGAAATCTCCTGTAACGAACAATTCATCCATAGGATTATGGAGTTTAATAGTAGGCACATCTACCGATTCCTCGCTTTTCTGGACTCCATACCCCACTACTACGACATCATTGTCGCCTGACTTCGGCTTGTTGTTGGTTCCCTCCAGCATGAATGCCACCGGGAGAGTAAATTTCACGCTGACCGGCTTTCCGTCCTGTATGCCCGGCTTCCATTTCGGCATGGTACTGATTACGCGGATGGCTTCTGCATCCAGCCATGGGTCGACCGGACGGAGCACCTTGAAATCGCTCAGCGAACCGTCTTTCCTTACCACAAACTGCACGATGACACGCCCCTGCTTACCGGCTTCCCGTGCCTTTGCAGGATACCTGAGATTACGTGCCATAAATTCCAGACCAGCACGCATACCACCCGGATATTCGGGCATCTGCTCCACTACGCTAAACGTCTGGTCGTTCGACACCACAGCTTGCGGAGCAGGTGCTACCACCTTCACATCTTTCTTTGTATCGCTTTCAGTCAAGACAATTGTCTGGTCGGCTTTCTTCAGACAGTCTTTGACCGACATGGTAACCGTACTCATACCGATGTAGGCCACCTGGATGCTTTGGTCGGTGCCGACTTCCAGCGTGAAATTACCGTTTTCGTCGGTAATGGTACCGTTGGTCGTATTCGCCACAAGTACAGTTGCCGCGATGATGGGTTCTCCTTTCTCATCCACCACCTTCATCTTCAGTTTGGTCTTTTCGGCGAGGTTCGACACATTTTTATCGGCATACGTTTCCAGAACTGCCGATAAATCACTAACTTTGACACTTGAAATCTCGTCAAGTGGTTTGGAGATTTCAGGACGGGCAAAAGCAACTACGGTAACGGCTGCCAACGGAAGTACATAAAGGTACTTGGCACGTGCCCACGGATTGGATTTTTTTCGAATCATCATAGTGATACGTTTTTTAAGTGAACTGTGATTAAAGCTGTTGGCAATAGAGTAGAGCCTTGCGCCAACGGCTTTTTTTATTAATAGCATTTGATATTCTTTCGCGTTGATTCCCTGATGGAGAACTTCTTCGTCGGCTTCGTATTCGTGGATGTTCTGCAACTCCTGTTTGAGCAGCCAGATGGCCGGATTGAACCATTGCAGCCAGGCACAGGCTTCGGTCAGCAACAAATCCCATGAATGACGGTAATGGATATGGGCCATTTCGTGCACCAGAATGTGATGTCCGCTTTCCTTCAGGTCCGTTTCCGAAATCACGATGTAGCGCATCCAGCTGAAAGGAGCCAGTTTACGACGGTGAACCACCAAGCGGATACCGTTGTCCAACCTTTCACACCGGCTGTGGCGAATGAGATAAAGCATGCGTCCCAGCGACCAGAGGTGACGGACGATGACAAAAAACAACCCCGCAAAATAGACTAACACCAGCCCTTCCTGCCAGTGGAACGGGCGACTTCCCTCTTCCACCACTACCGCTTCGCTATTCCATTGGTACATCAGCAACAAGTCTTCCATCGACATCACTTGTGCATTTACCGGCGAAACCTGTTCCACCGTCACCTTCACCAAAGGCAGCAGACACGAGAGCAGCATCACTCCCAGCAAAGCTATCCGGTTAAAACGGTGGAAAGTTTCCTTGCTGAGCAGCAGGCGGTAGAACAGATAGAACATCGCCAGGCAGACAGCCGACTTGAGTATATAGACTAAAAAGGTTCCCATAGGCAGACGTGTTTTATTGCGGTTTTTCGTTCTGCCCCTCTTCCACCTGACGGATGAGTTCTTTGAGTTCTTCCACTGAAATGTCTTCCTCTTTCACCAGCGAGGAAACAGCCCCCAAGAAAGAATTGTTGAAATATTTGGAGATGACCCCACGCAGGGTTTTCCGCCGGAATTCCTCTTCCGACACTACGGCATGATACTGGTAGGTATTACCAAACGCGGTATGCGACAGGTACCCCTTATCTTCCAGTCCCCTTACAATGGTCGACAGGGTATTGAAATGCGGCCGGGGTTCTTCGTAAAGTTCCACCAGCTGTTTGACGAACATCGGACCTTTCTCCCAGAAAAATCCCATGATTTCTTCTTCTTTGGCAGTAAGTGTTTTCATATCCGTTTCAATTGGTTACCACAAAGAACTAAAACTTTTAGTTGACAAACTAATTTTTATAGTTAATATAACTAAAGAGTATAGTTATATAATTATATAGAGCTTGCAATACCTTAAAACGGCTTTCATAATACTATTTCCTTATCAGTTCTGCGGATATCATTTCGGCTTGCTTTATCACCGTTTCCGTAGCCAACATCTGCATGTCTGGCGGATAACCATAACGGCGCAGCAACCGCTTGATGGACACACGCATTTTAGCCCGTACATTTTCTTTAATTTCCCAATCAATAGATGCATTGTTACGTATAGTTTCTGTCAGGACCACAGCAAGTTCCCTGAGTTTATCTTTACCCATCAACTCCATAGCGCTATTATTATCAGCTACAGCAGAGTAAAAAGCATATTCATATTCAGACAATCCCAGTTCCTTAGCCGCATTGTCATGCGCTACAATATGTTTGCTCAAACCTATCAGTTCATCAATGACCTCTACCGCAGTAATTACCTTGTTATGGTATTTATTAATAGAAGCCTCCAGCATCTCCATCAGGCTTTTTCCCTGAACCAGATTATGCTGCATACGTGTTTTTATTTCATCATTCAGTAATTTGCGCAAAACTTCCAATGCAAGATTCTTATGCTCCATACCTTTCAGTTCCATCAGAAACTCTTCTGAAAGAATGGATATATCCGGTTTTTTGATGCCTGCCGCATCAAAAATATCCACCACCTGTTCCGAAACCAAAGCCTTATCTACCACCTGACGGATAGTTGTTTCGATTTCTTCATCAGTCTTATGCGAAGCAGATACATCAAATTTGCAAAGTCTGGCCTTCACCGCCTGGAAGAAAGCAACCTCTTCCTTTACTTTCATTGCCCTTTCATGAGGAATGGCAATGGCAAAAGCTTTAGACAATGCATTGACTTCGTTCACAAACCGTTTCTTGCCTTCATCCAAGCCAAGAATAAAATCCTCAGCCTGCAAAATAAATGATAACTTTTGAGAAACATCTGCCGTGAAATAAGGACGATAATCAAAGCCGTGCAAAAGCTGTTGCACCACCTCCAGTTTTTCTTCCATCAAAGCAACCGCCTGCTCCTGCTGTTCTGTAGGATTACCTTTTCCCCCCGAATCCGAATAGAACGACAAAGCCTTTTTCAGGTCGGAAGCAATGCCCAGATAATCCACTACCAGGCCTCCCGGCTTATCCTTGTACACACGATTTACACGAGCTATGGCCTGCATCAGATTATGTCCTTGCATAGGTTTGTCAATGTACAAAGTATGCAGACACGGAGCATCAAATCCCGTAAGCCACATATCACGTACAATCACCAGTTTCAATTCATCATCCGGATCTTTCATCCGCTCGGCCAACAAACGCCGCTGACCTTTTGTAGTATGATGCCGGGCAATATCAGGTCCATCAGATGATGCCGAAGTCATGACCACCTTTATCACACCCTTTTCCAAGTCATCCGAATGCCACTGCGGACGCAGGTCAATAATGGCATTATACAATGCCACCGCAATACGACGGCTCATGGCCACAATCATAGCTTTTCCCTCAAAAACTTCCTGACGCTGTTCGAAATGCGTCACAATATCCCTTGCTATATTCTTAATACGGGCAGGATTTCCTATCAAAGCTTCTAATTGCGTCCATTTGGCCTTGGCTAACTGCACATCATTCATCTCCTCGGTTTCCAGTTCCCGGTCGAGCGATTCAATCAACTTGCGGCCTTCTTCACTCAGTTCCACCTTTGCCAGACGGCTTTCATAAAAAATACGCACCGTAGCTCCGTCTTCCACTGCCTGTGCAATGTCATACACATCAATATAATGTCCGAACACAGCCGGCGTATTTATGTCTGCCGTTTCTATCGGTGTGCCAGTAAATCCTAAATAAGTGGCATTGGGCAAGGCATCACGAAGATACTTGGCAAAACCATATTTTATTTCCGAACCAATCACCTCATCAGCTTCATTCTTCACCTCAACCGTTTTGGCTTTAAAACCATATTGGGTGCGATGTGCTTCATCAGCAATCACGATAACATTGCTCCGCTCCGTCAATGTTTCATACACATTCTTCCCCTCTTCCGGCTGAAACTTCTGAATGGTTGTGAAAATCACTCCTCCCGAATTGACACTCAAAAGACCTTTCAGTTTTTCCCCATCTTCAGCCTGTACGGGCTTCTGCCGTAAAAGCTGCTTACAGTCTGCAAACGTACCGAAAAGCTGATCATCCAAATCATTACGGTCTGTAATGACCACAATGGTCGGATTGTTCAGCATGCGCACCACTTTCCCTACGTAAAACACCATCGAAAGCGATTTTCCCGAGCCCTGAGTATGCCATATCACTCCCGCCTTACGGTCGCCTATGGGTTGACTCTTCACATCTTTAAGTCCATAATTTTCAGGCGATTCACGCATAGGTCCATCGCACGCCTTATTAATACCTGTGGCACGTATCGTTGACTCAATAGCTTTATTTACCGCATAATACTGATGATAGGCGGCCACCTTCTTCACGGTTTCTATCTTCGTGATTTTTGTTTTCAGATCTTCCGTTTTTGTTTTCTCGAACACCGTAAACGAACGCACCAAATCCATCAAAGTCTCCCTGTTCAGCATGCCTTGAATCAACACCTCCAACTGACTGACCAAACGGGACGCTTCCGCCTTTCCATCGGCACTCTTCCAGGCCATCATGCGGCTGAAACCTGCCGACAAAGACCCGGCTCGTGCCTCCAAACCGTCAGAAATAACAATCAGCTCATTGTAAGTAAACAAAGAAGGAATGGCCTTTTTATAAGTCTCAACCTGCCGGAAAGCACTTTGAAGTGTAGCATTTTCATCTGCCGCATTCTTCAATTCTATAACTACCAAAGGCAAACCATTGACAAACAATATCAAATCCGGCCGTTTGTTTCGTCCGTTCTCCACAATGGTATATTGATTGATCACCGCAAACTCATTATTCAGCGGGTTATCAAAATCAACCAGCCAGACCAACTCTCCCCTCTCGGCTCCCTCCCGGTGTACTGAGACCGATACCCCTTCCGTCAGCATACGATGAAACAGCTCGTTGTTGGCCAGCAGGTCAGGCGAAGCAATACGCAATACCTCATTGACCGCATCTTCACAAACCGCTGCTGGCAATTCGTGATTGATACGCCGCACCGCTTTACGTAAAGATTCTTTTAGCACGACCTCTTCAAGAGACGTACGCAGCGGATTCGGTCCATCAGGAACAATATCCGGACCATAAAGTGATTTATAGCCAAGATGCTCAAAAAGCTGGATGGCGAAAGATTCTATTTGGGATTCGTTGAGTTGTGTCATTTAATTAGAAAATCAAAATCTTCTTCAATAATCAATAGTGTCAATTCATCTTCATCATTAAGAACGTGATTATTGCTTTTAAAATCATTCCAGTATTCTTTAAGAACGGTTGTTATATGCCCAAACTCAGAAGGATTTTTATATCTATATTCCTCAGCTATAGTACACCAATATCTTACATTTCTAAAAACATTTGTCCAATCAGCCTTTACCTCACTTTGTATCATATTCATCTTTATATCCTCTTTCTTATGGATAGGTATATAAGGAAAATCGGACTCAGATTTTACTTTTACTGAGAATTCAGAAACAGAAACAGGAATACAATTTCTTAACTCCCCTCCTGTTCTGCTATTCCTGTCAAACCAACTTTTGGCCTGCGCTATAAAACCATTATTGAAAATAAAGATGCTCTCCCTGCTTATAGACTTTTCCCCTCCAAGCAAAGATTTAGTATAGGTTACTTTAGCTTCCATAGCTTTTTTAGAGAGGTTTGAAATACTTACATACCCCATTCTAAGCTCTACAACCAACAAACGTGTATTTATACCACGATTATTTTCGTATGTAGAAATACCTATTACTGCATCTCCTGTATGAAAGGATTGTTGTTTTCTTTGTACCTTCTTCTCATACTCATCAATATCAAGACATTCTATCTCAGGATTGAATTTATACTTACCCTGATAATCTTTGTCTGATACATCATTCAAAGTAGAGCCACAAAAACGGAAAAGCGAATGTTCCTGCACTATTTTGTTATTATAAATCCACTCTTCCATATCTGCCTATGTTATCTAAAGCAATATTAAACGATTCAAAAATCTCACCTACATCATGCCCCAAGTCTTTAAATATATATTGATGACTTTCGGGATTTTCCGGTTGAGCAACATAGAAGTTTGTATTTTCCAATACCCCTTCTTTATTTGCAATGTCATGTATTGCAGCCACCATATCCGGATTATGACTGGCGATCATTATTTTCAATCCTAATTCTTTGTTTAATAATACCAACAAACGTGCAAATTCTACAATCCATTGCGGATGCAGATGAGCTTCAGGTTCGTCAATCATTAACAGTGTTTCATCATTCAAAAGTCCGTTTTCCAATAAGCGTTGTAAATATGAGAATGTTTTAAAACCTGTGGCTGCATCTTTAAGAAGGATATTAACTTTTTTATCTTTGGAGACATATCTCAAACTATTAGTTTTAAATAAATCACCTTTTTCCAACACTGTTTCTCCTTCTAAAATTCCTTTGACTCTTAACATGAGCTTTTTCTCTTTTAATGAAAATTCATCAATTTGTTCTTCATTAATCATAATATCACGTAGAGCTTTCCACAGTATATTTTCTGTATCTCCCATTTCTACAGCCATAGGAGTATCAATATATACAGCTTGCTGCATATTGAAAAGAGTAGAGATATGCTCCTTCTCTATTATATCAACATCATCCTCTTCCAACTGAATGAAAGATGGAATATCGTTTTGAATTTCAAAGTGTTCATTAATTAAATCAAAAAATTTATTTCTATCCCGTTCTTTGATATCTTTTTTTAATTGACTTGATAATTTGTTTATCAAACGTGTGTTCTGTTCTACAAAATACTCAATAGCTTGATTAAGATCTTTATCCTCAACATCTATATTCAAATAATTAAAGATTCTAGCCTTACGTGTATCTGGTAAATCCATTGACATAGTTTCAGAAAGAAACCTCTTTGTATTATATAAAGCTTGCAAAAACAACCTTTCTATTGTTTCAATTTTTATATTTCTTTTATATTTTACAAAATCAAATTCATTTGTTATTTTAATCAGATTATACAATGATGTTTTATCCAATAAATCATCATTACGAATCAATCTTTCCAAATCAACACACGCAATTTGAATTCGATTTAAAATATGCCCTATTTTATCTTTATATTCTTCAAACAGGAATGTTTCAAACCCTTTTGCACCATTAATCAAATAGTACAGCCACCTTGACAGTGTACTTTTACCACATCCGTTTATACCAGATAATACTGTTATGCCATCAAGCTTTATTTCTGCTTCTTTTATTGCGTGATAATCACGTATTATATATTTATATTTACTCATTACTTCAATGCTTTATAAGATTAATATTGACCATTGTTGTCTAAAAACAAAAATACTAAGTTTTTCTATATTAGTAATATGCTAAATAAAGAAAGTGATAATATTATATATAAATTATACATGTCAAACAATTGACTATTAATCCACTACTGAATAAAATCTCTGAATAACACTTATTACAACACTGATTTTTCAACAACGTATGCATCGTATCTGACATGCCGTAAATAAGTATCATAGCAAGAATAGTCGAAAAGTTAGATGGCAAAAGACTATATTGAAGATTTGGTAAGGGTAGACATAATTCATTTCCACTTACTTTTATTTTTCAAATAATTTCTTGACTTTTTCAAAAATATTTTCGTTAAATTCTTTCTGACCAGATTCAGACTTTTCTATATATTCTTTTATATCTTTGAGTAACATTTCTTTTAACAAAAAAGGAGAAACAGAATCAACAATTATATAATTATCATCTACATGTGTTGTTACAACCCCTAATGCTGTAGAAGCTATAATATATCCATACAAGTAATCTGAAGAACCTGGAATAATATCTGATGTTTTAAAACGTAATTTCGTTTCATTTGAAAGTATACAAGCTAATAATACAATATTTCCATAGAAAGAACCTACATTCACGTACCTTTTAACTAACATCTGCATCAACTTGTGATCCTTCTCATCTATTTCAACAGGTGCTGAATCAGAATCAATACGCTTCTGACTATTCTGACTTACCGCATTTTTCGTTTCACTTGATATAACCTTTATCTCATCCAATTTAGATAAAATAGAATCTATACTTCCTGACAAACTCTCCGACATTAAAGAAAATTTATCTACAGATATAGATATTCTATCTGAGGCCCCATCTATTTTCTGATACTGGGCCTCTCCCTGATTATTGGAAACAATTGCATAAATAATAGCGACTACAGAAAGGAACAATGAAGATATAGTAGAGGCAAAGGATATATAGTCCACAATCTGATCTGTATTATTGTTATTCACACAAACATAAGTTATCAGTTCTATAATTATAAAAATCAATAAACCTGATATATAATAGATGTGTACTTTACCTTTTTCATCATTTTGACGATATTTCAAAAAAAGAAAAATGATAGCAACTATAGCCAACAATACCACCGAGAGCGTAAGTATCCCTGAATTTATTAATTTATCCATTATCATAATTCATCTATCTTTATTTCATTAGACATTAATTTAGGTAGTATATTATCTTTAGTTTTATTTATAGTCCTTATTTGCAACTCATTTATTTTTATTTTCTCAAAAATAGGTTTTATCCTATCACAAAACTCATCAACAATATGTTTAGGGGGAATCAGTAAACTTAAAGATTTAAAAGCCGATTTACTAATCTCCATAAAAGTTGAACCATTAGCATAACTATGTACCATATCCATATTCGCCTTGAGCCACAAATATATAAACTCTTTTGCATAACCTTTATCATCAATTATTGCAATATAGCCTTGATTGATAGCTAAAGGAAGCTCCGCATAAGCTAATACTCCAACCGGTGCTCTTGATGACATTAACAATGTACCTGCTGGTAGAAGTCCAGAACTAATCTGCTTCAACCCTTCTTGTGTTATTTTTCTTTCAGTATCAAACAGATAAATTCCATTTAATGTAGTAACATCTTTAGGAGAAGTCCAAGGTATGCTACCATCCCAATATTTAGGTTCTTTAGTACTAGGAGTGGTGCCACCTTTTACAGATAAAATATCGTCCAACGTGCCTTCTTTCCAATCTTCTTTGACTTCTTCAATAAACCATTTGCGGAATAGTGTTTCTGCCATTGCTTCAAGAGTTTTATTTTCTCGATGAATCAAATCTATTTTATCATCTAAAGAACGGAGAATAGAGGCTATACGTTTTTGTTCAGTAAAAGATGGCAAAAAAATAGAAAAACGACCAAGACTACTTGCACTAATATTTTCCTGTGCACTATTACTATCAATATTATTTTGGACAAATAATTGAAAACTATCCTCACATAATGCATAATATACAAAGTCTGCACAAAACCCCTCCTTTGCATTAATCTTAGCAACCCGTTGATTTATATATGCATGTCCATCAACCTTCAACTTTCCTATCTTTCCTATTGTAGCACCAGTCATAGCCACAACATAATCATTCTGTTTGATAAGAAACCTTCTCAATTTGGATTTATCATATTTCTCTAAATCAACATGTTCACAATCTGTCAAATTTATAATAGGAGGAGTTATATCTTTTATCTTTACAACTTTTTCTCCTTTTTGCCCAAAATCTAAACTTTTAAAAGCAAAGCCTGGAGTTATATCAGCAATTTCTCCTAATTTATATTCTTTCCATTCTTCCATACCCATTAAATATTATACAGAGTATTCTTTAATGTTACTATAATGAAGTGATTTAAACTTTTCTTTTCCTTGCACATTTTCTCAATAGCATAACGGAA
>OGZW01003849.1_pt1 | contig 10835 bp, 9 predicted proteins | sample 1577001 | NCBI WGS metagenome assembly OGZW01 (sample SAMEA3541519, study PRJEB24748) | human gut metagenome | biome: human gut; feature: human-associated habitat; material: faeces | place: China | collected 2012
GAACAGGTGAAGTTCACCGTACTTGCCACCGGCTTCGGCATCAAGGATGTACCGGTCAAAGAATTCTGACATCATAGACATATTAATAGTTTTCCCAAATCTTCGAGGACGAGTTATCAATGTCACTTCTGAACCTCTTTCTAAGAAATCTTTAATCATTAAAGTTTTATCCACAAAGTAATAATTTTCTTCTCTAAGTTTTCTAAAACTTTTAATTCCTGTTGGTATCTTTTTCACGGTGATCACCCTTTCGGTATTATTATAAACTATTTAAGTATTCTTTACTATTTCAATATAAAATTTATTTAAAACCATCTATTTTAAAAATTTTTTATTTCTACTTATTATCTTATATTTTTTAACAAGTAATTAAAACAAACTTCTTTAAACAACACATTATTTTATAACTGCTCAGCTATCATTTTCATGTTATAATTGTTTTATCTATAAATCATAGTAATAAAAAAGATTTGAGGTATAATCATGACAATAAAAAAACATTTAAGCCATACATTAAAAAAATAAAATTGATCAATAACTCATTGCTTTCTTTAAGGCAATCACATCAGTATATTTTAAAGATCCTTTAGTAGCTATAGTAAAAAAAACAGATTTCTAATATTTGTGAAACCTGTTTTTATTTATACTATTTTAATTTCATGTCAGAATCATTTGAATAATATAATCATCATACTCTTTTTACTAATTTTTTAGAAGCAGCCACCATAATTATTGTTCCAAAAAATAAACATCCAATTCCTAAATAATAAAATATTCCTTTAGAAAAGATACCTTCTAAAATAAGACCTAAAGAAAAAATAATTTGTCCCAAACAATTACTCTTACAATAATCTCTAACAGATTCATTTGTATATTTCTTGTTCATTCCTTTTGTTAGAAACGAGTTCCCATTTGCTATTAAAAGAGCTAAAATCATTAAAACCACGCCAAGTCCTGTAATAATGCCTACTCTTACAATCTCTGCAAAATTATTCATGATATTTTTCCTCCTTTTTGAACCTTTTCTATTTACTTAATTATATCATAGTAAAGAAAAAACTTAACGATTTCTCGTTAAGCTTCTAAATATTTAATGACTTTATACATTGGCATCCCAATGACATTTTCTAAATCTCCATCAATCTTTTCTACAAACTTCGAAGCAATTCCTTGGATTGCATAAGCACCCGCTTTACCTTGCCATTCATTTGTATCAAGATAATCTTCAATTTCTTGATTAGATAATTTTTTAAATGTAACAGTTGTCGCATCTGTAAATGTTGTGATTTGTTGATTTTTAATAACACATACTGCTGTAATAACAACTTGCTTATTATTGGATAACATATTAAGCATTCTTTTAGCGTCTTCTCGATCTTTTGGTTTTCCTAACATTTCATCTTGAAAGGTTACCATGGTATCTGCTGAAATGATAATATTATTTGGATATTTTATTTGAAGTGGTTTGGCTTTTTGTAAAGCAATGTTTTCTAGTCTTTTAAAAAGTGTTAAACTTTCGTCTAACACTTCTTCTGTTTCTACAAAATCTACTGTGTAGTCTATTCCATATTTATCGAAAAGTTCTTTTCTTCTTGGAGAACTACTTGCAAGTATGATTTTATTTTTCATTTTTTTCAGTTTTTTCTTCTTTTTTAACTGGTTTTGGAAGTAATGCTTTTCTAGAAACATTAACTTTACCTTTTTCATCAACTTTAGTAACTTTTACTTTGATGACATCTCCTGCCTTACATACATCTTGCATTTTGCTTGTTCTTTCATAAGACCAATCAGAAATATGTAAGAATCCATCTGTACCTTCAAATAAAGTAACGAATGCATAGTTATCATTTACACGTGCGATTGTTCCATCATAGATTTCACCAACTTCAGCTTTTTTAACAATTCTTTCAATTAAAGAAACAGCTGTGTCGATTGCTTCTTGATCACTATGGTAGATAACCACTGTACCGTCTTGATCGATATCAATTTTAACATCATTTGATTTTTCAATGATTTCATTAATTGTTTCTCCACCACGTCCAATAACATCTCTAATTTGTTCTGGATCAATATGCATAACATGCATTTTTGGTGCGTATTTAGATAAATGATCACGTGGTGCAGGAATTGCTCCTAACATACAATCCATGATTTGAGCACGTCCTACTTTTGCTTGTGCTAAAGCTTCTTGTAAGATTTCTTTTGTAATACCATCAATTTTGATATCCATTTGTAAAGCACAAATACCGTTTTTAGTACCAGCTACTTTGAAATCCATATCTCCTAAGTGGTCTTCCATACCTTGGATATCAGTTAAGATTGTATAATCGTCACCTTTTTTAACAAGTCCCATCGCAACTCCAGAAACTGGATTTGAAATTGGCACACCAGCAGCCATTAAAGCCATTGATGAAGCACAAATAGATGCTTGTGAACTTGATCCATTTGATTCTAAGACTTCAGAAACAACACGGATTGTATATGGGAAGTCTTTTTCACTTGGAATAACTTGTGCTAAAGCTCTTTCTCCTAAAGCACCATGTCCAATTTCACGACGTCCTGGAGCACCCATTCTTCCTGTTTCACCAACTGAATATGGTGGGAAGTTATAATGATGCATGAAACGTTTTTGATCTTCTAATCCTAAACCATCGATTTTTTGAACTTCTCCCATAGCTCCTAATGTACATACAGATAAAACTTGTGTTTCACCTCTTGTAAATAAAGCAGAACCATGAACTCTTGGTAATAAATCAACTTGTGCATTTAATGGACGCACTTCATCAATTTTACGACCATCTGGTCTAATTTTTTCTTCCGTAATTAAACGTCTTACTTCATTTTTTTCTAAATCATGTAAGATAATTCCAACTTGTTTCATCACAGATTCTTTTGTTTCTTCATCTGCATATTCTTTTTCATCATATTGTGCAGTTACACGATCCATGATTTCATCAATGGCAGCATATCTTTCAAGTTTTCCTGGAATAGATACAGCAGCAACCATTTCATCATTACATAAATCTGTAATTTCTTGAACTAAAGCTTCATCTAATTCAAATAATGGAATTTCAATTTTTTCTTTACCACATGCTTCAACAACTTTTTCTTCAAAAGCAATTAATTCTTTAATAGCTTCATGTCCAAACATTAAAGCATTTAACATTGTATCTTCATCAACTTCTTTAGCATCTGCTTCAACCATGTTGATAGCATCTTTTGTTCCTGCTACTTCTAAGTTGATTAAACTTCTTTCCATTTCTTCAGGACCAGCATTGATTGTAAATTCACCATCAATTAAACCAACATTAACACCAGCAATTGGTCCATTGAAAGGAATATCAGAAACACATAATGCAAGAGAAGCCCCTAACATTGCTGCCATTTCTGGAGAAGCTTGTTGATCTACTGATAAAACAGTATTAACAACTTGTACTTCATTTCTAAATCCGTCTGCAAATAATGGACGAATTGGTCTATCAATCATTCTTGCAGTTAAAGTTCCATGTTCACTTGGACGTCCTTCTCTTTTTAGGAATCCTCCTGGAATTTTACCTACAGAATATAATTTTTCTTCATATGTAACTGTTAGTGGAAAGAAATCTACACTTTTTGGTTCTTTTCCTGCAACAGCTGTTGATAAGATGACTGTATCATCATATCTTACTAAAACACTACCATTAGCTTGTTTTGCTAACTCTCCTACTTCTACTGTCAGATTTTTCCCGTAAAAATCTGTACTAAACACTTGTTTACTCATTTTTTCACCTCTTAATTTTCTGCATTATTATAGCATATAAAAAATGTTTTTAAAAACATTTTATGTTATTCATGGTAAATAAATGATATAATAATGAACGAGGTGATTTTTATGAACGAAAACGAATTAAAAAGTATTGAAAGATATTTTAATAAATTCAATGAAGATGCTGCTTCTTTCAATGAATTTGAAGCAAATGATTTTATTAAATTATTAAAAAACAATGGTAGAAATGATGATGCAATTGAAGTAGGAAATACATTTTTACAAATGGCCCCTTCTTTAAAAGGATATATTAATCAATATGGGTATGCTTTATATAATAAGTTTATTAATATTGATGATGAAAAAATCAAAGAAAAAGAAAGTCTCTTCTTTGATATTCTAGAAGACATTTTAAATATCTGTAAACAAGAAAAATACTCTCCTGTTGAACCAGCAATCAACAGAGCTATCAAATATTCTTTAAGCCAAACACCAATCAATTATGATTTAATGATTAAAATGCTTAATAAATTAGATATTAAATTATTATCTGATAAACCTTTTGTTAATAAAGAAGGTAAAGAATTTGAATCATTTAAAGAAAGATATTTTAGATTAAAAGTACGTGCTTTATTTGAAACAAAACAATATAAAGCCTGTGTTGAATGTGCAAACCAAGCATTAGCAACACCACTTAAATGGCATTATAATGCTTTACAATGGATCAAATATTATAGAGGTTGTGCTTTATTAGAATTAAAAGAATACGATGAAGCTAACAGAGAATTTATTTCTTTACATAATCGTATTAAAGGTGTTAACTTCTATGAAGTTTTATATAAAACAAATGTTACTGTAGGTAAAACAAAAGAAGCAAATGCTTATTTACTTTATGAATTCTTTGAAAAAGGATATAGCTTTGAACAACTTCCTTTATATCAAAGATTAAATGAAGCTGTTGAAAATAATGGTAATGAATTATTAATTAAAGTTGTTCATTCATTTGTAAAAGCTTTATGTGATGAAAATCAAAAAGAATGTCCTCTTACAATTGATGAAAAATATCAAGGTAAAGATTCAAGCACACTTTATGATGAAATGTATGATTTAATCATGTCTCATCTTGATAGTTTAGTAGTTCGTAAATCAGGTAAAGTTGTTTACTATAATGAACAAAATCAATTTGGTAACATCTCTGTTTATGATCACGATCCAATTTTCTTTAGACAAGCAGATTTTGCTTATGATGAAGAAGTTGAAAGAAACGAACGTGTCAACTATACAGTCTTACCTACTTACGATACTAAAAAACAACGTCTTACAGAAAAAGCTATCTTAATTACAATTGATGATAGTGATTATGACTTTATCAATAGATAAGCCTATACCAAACAAAAAGATCTTCATAATGTACTATGGAGGTCTTTTATGTTATCAAATATTCAACTTTTTTTACTTGCTTTTCTTCTTTCTTTTTTTAATTGGTTAATGACTTTTTTAGGTTCAAGCCTGGTTTATTTTGTAAAAAACAAAAGTCAAAAATTGATTAGCAGTGCTTTAGGTTTAGCAGCTGGAATTATGATTGCAGCTACCTTCTTTTCCTTATTACTTCCAGCAATCAATCAAGTCCAAGATCATTTTTTTCTTCTCTTTTTAATCCCTATTATCTTTTTTATTGGGGGACTTTTTTTAAGACTGTGCGATAAGTTTTTACCTCACGAACACATTATTTCTCATCAAAAAGAAGGTCCTCAAAATAAACTTTCTAAAAACAAGCTTCTTTTACTCGCTATGACACTTCACAATATTCCCGAAGGTTTAGCAGTCGGTATTGCCATTGCAGGTGTTAAAAGTAATTTATTACCTGCACTTATTTTATCTATTGGGATTGGTATTCAAAATTTTCCTGAAGGAACAGCAATTTCTTTGCCTTTACATGAAAGCGGCTTATCTCGTTTTAAAGCCATGATGTATGGACAGTTTTCTGCCCTTGTTGAAATACCAAGTGCCCTATTTGGTTTTCTCTTTGCCCAAGTTTTTAGTAGCATTCTTCCTTTTGCTTTAAGCTTTGCTGCCGGAGCCATGATGTTTGTTTGTATTGAAGAACTTATTCCTGAAGCCAACGCTTTAAAAGAAATCGATGTAGGTACCATGAGTTTTATGGTAGGCTTTATGATTATGATGATGTTGGATGTTCTTCTTGGCTAATTATTTTTTTATGACATATAAACCATTTTTTTCTAAGATACAATAAAGCACATCTTCTATATGAGAAATGTGTTTTTTCTTTAGTTCATTTTTTAGCCACGATGCATCTTTATTTAAAAGCTGTAAAGCTTCTTCATTGATTGTACCATCACTAATTAAAGCATCTGGTAAATAAGTTTGACTATCTTGTTTTGTAATGACCGAAAGTGATCCATTGGTTTCTAATACCGCAAAATCAACTTTAGATACACTATCAATATCACTTACCCTTAAATGATGACAAAGATCATCAATGCTATATCTCAGTTTTTTCATGTTTTGATATTGAATTTTTCCTTTATAAATAATATAACAAGGTCTTCCTTCAAAAAAATCTCTTAGTTTTTTAGAACGCATGCGCCGACGTCGCTGCCGCCGTGGCCGGGGTCGATGATAACGGTCATTTTGCCGTCGATCTGCGAGGTGCGCGGCGGCTCGACCGGGTCGTTCGGCTCGCCCTCGCTCGCGGAGTAGCCGCGCACGCGCGTGAGATAGTTCGCGCTGACGTAGCGGCCGGTTCCCTTGGAGGTGTCCATGAGGTGCGCCCAGCCGTTGGCAAGGCTGTCCACGACGACCTCTGCGTTCGCGGAGAGCTGACCGACCTTTTTCGCGGTCGAGGACGCGGAAGCGCGCACCGCGAGCTTGCTCTCGACCTTTACGCGGTACCAGCCGGTCGTGAACGGCTCGTCGGGCTCGGTCTTGCCGTCATAATCGCTCAGACGCTTGAGATAACCCGCGCTGACATAGCGGCTCGTGCCCGCCGAGGTGTCCATGAGATGCGCCCAGCCGTTCGCAAGGCGGTCTACGACGACCCTGTCGCCCTTCGACAGCTGGCCGACGGACGGATAGGTGGTAGCAGGGCCGGAACGCACGGTGAGAGAGGATGAAACATTCACCTCATACAGACCGGTCGCAAACGCTTTCGCTCCCATCCGGGGTACTTTCAATAATTCCTTGCGTGAACTGAAAGGCCCGTTCTCGGTGCGGTAATCCACAATGTTTTGAGCCAAGGCAGGACCTAGTCCCGATATATAAGTCAGCAGATGGCGGCTGGCGGTATTGAGGTTCACACCTACCAGGTTCACACAACTTTCCACTGTCTGGTCCAATGACTTCTTCAATAAAGTCTGGTCCACATCATGCTGGTATTGTCCCACTCCGATAGATTTGGCATCTATTTTCACCAGTTCGGCCAGCGGGTCCATCAACCGGCGGCCTATGGATACGGCTCCACGCACGGTCACGTCGTATTCAGGGAACTCGTCTCGGGCGGTTTTCGAGGCCGAGTAAATGGATGCTCCGTCCTCGCTTACTACAAATACTTGCAATTCACGGTCATAGCGTTGTGAAGTGATGAATTGTTCTGTCTCACGGCTGGCGGTGCCATTGCCTATGGCGATTGCCTCTATCTGATATTGTTCTACCAATTTCACGATGCTGCGGGCTGCCTGTGAGTATTCATTCTTAGGCGGATGCGGATAAATGGTTTCATTGTGCAGCAAAGAGCCTTGGGCGTCCAGACAGACTATTTTACATCCGGTACGGTAGCCGGGATCAACTCCCATGACCCGTTTCTGTCCCAAAGGAGGAGCCAGCAGAAGCTGTCTCAGGTTTCCGGCGAAGACGCGGATTGCCTCCTCGTCGGCTTTCTCCTTGCTCAAGGCTGAAAATTCGGTTTCGATGGAAGGCTTCAGAAGCCGCTTGTACGCATCACGCACTGCCTCGCCTACCTGGCGGCTGCATTCATTGTTGCCACGGACATACATTTGTTCCAGCCGTCCGGCGCACTCTTCGTCATCAGGACTTATACTTACTTTCAACAGGCCTTCCGACTCTCCCCGGCGGATAGCCAGCAGACGGTGGGAGGAACAGCGTTTCAAAGGTTCGCTGAAATCGAAATAATCGCGGTATTTGGCGGCTTCTTCCTCTTTGCCTTTCACCACTTTGGAGGTGATGACAGCTTGTCGGGAAAATTGGTTGCGCAGTTGGTTGCGGGCGCGCTCGTCTTCGCTCACTTGTTCGGCTATGATGTCGCGCGCGCCTTTCAGCGCATCCTCTTCGTCTTTCACATCTCCTTTCACAAAAGCGGGGAGACGGCTGTCCAGATGGTTTTCGCGTTGCAATAACAGTAAGGTGGCAAGCGGTTCCAGTCCTTTTTGCCGTGCCGCTTCGGCGCGGGTTTTACGTTTCGGCTTATAGGGCAGATATATGTCTTCCACTTCGGTGGCATCCCAACTCTGTTCAATGCGTTTGCGCAATTCTTCTGTCAGTTTGCCCTGTTCTTCTATGGTAGAAAGAATAGTTTCTTTTCGCTTGGCCAGTTCACACAACTTGTCATTTCTGTCTTTAATTTCGCCTATTTGTACTTCGTCCAGTCCTCCGGTTGCCTCTTTCCGGTATCGGCTTATGAAAGGGATGGTAGCTCCCCCGTCCAGTAGAGATAATGTATTGTCTACTTGATGTACGGAAACCTTCAGGGCTGCGGCAATCATTTTATTGAATAGTTCCATGTCTGTTGTTTTCTTTTGGGGGCAAAGGTATAAAAAAGGTATGGGTTTTTCCGTATAATTTGAGGTTGAAAACAGTGTATCTTATCCGTTCGCTCGGTATTCTCTTGATTTTAAAATGACTGCATCGATCCAGGAAGTCATGGAAACATTGTGTTTATTGGATGACAACTTATCATGGGAAAAGAAAATAACTTGGTCGAATTTATAGAAATGCTAAAAGAAAAGACCGGTTGTAAGATAACATTATGACCAACAGCAGAAAAGAGGTTTCTCAATGAGAAAATAGTCCATAATGGGTATAACTAATAATATTGTAAGAATTTGATGTACAATCGAATAAAAAGCGTAACTTTGTGGAAATGTCAAAGAAGATTATGACTAAAAATACAGATAAACAAGCAATTGATAACTTGGCAGATAATTTCAATGGTTATGCGGCACTGCTTCGTAAAATCAAGCAGCGGGTATTGGTTGCCCAACAACGAGCGATTTATGCCGCCAACGAAGAAATGCTCCGAATGTATTGGGATATTGGAGGTATGTTGCGGCAAAGTCAAGATGCAGATGGTTGGGGCAAGAAAACCTTGCAACGCTTGTCCGTGGACTTGAAGAACGATTATTCCGAAATAAAGGGTTTTTCTGTGCGCAACATGCAGTGTATGATACAGTTCTTCAACGAATACAATCAAGAACTTACGATGGTGAAAGGTGCTGATTCTTCAATTGCGCAATCAATGATTGCGCAATTAGGCGAATATAATTTTTCCTTTCCTATCAAACATCTAGGCTGGACGCATAACCTGATACTCTTACAACAAGTCAAGGATATTCGCGCACGGTATTGGTATATGGTGCAAAGTATTACATCGCATTGGAATACACGCTATCTGCAAGAAGCTATCAAACTTGATGACTATGGCAAGCATGGTGCGTTGGCAAACAATTTCACTGAAACCCTGCCTGTTCCCGAAGTAAACGATGTGAAATCAATGCTCAAAGACCCGTATATATTCGATATGCTGACCTTTACCGACCAATACAATGAGCGTGATGTAGAAATCGGTTTGGTGAAACATGTAGAGAAATTCCTTGTGGAAATGGGCGCAGGTTTTGCTTTCATGGGACGACAATACCATATTGAGGTGTCAGGAGATGATTACTATAATTGACATATTGATGTACAATACCTTCCTACACCGCTATTTGGTGATAGAGTTGATAGATACGGAGTTTATGCCGGAATATATCGGTAAGCTGAACTTCTATTGTTCTGCTGTGGATGACATCCTTTGCCGGGAGGGGGATAATCGAACCATAGGTTTGCTACTTTGTAAAAGCAAAGACCGTATCAAGGCTGAATATGCTTTGCGTGACATTCAGAAGCCAATAGGCATATCCGACTACGAATTAGGGCAAGCCTTGCCGAAAGATTTCCGTGGCAGTTTGCCTACGATTGAGGAAATAGAGAAAGAACTGGAATCTGATAGCCACTAAACATATACGTTACATATCTGAACGGATATTCCGAACTTCAGGGAACACCGGGATTGCGCCCTATGACAAACTATAACCTGAATGGTACGTACATACTGAAACAGAAGTATATTTTCGGTCTGTTCTACACGCATACATCCGATTACTTTGCCCAAACACCTTATCAGGCAACAGGCCGACTGGCATTGATATACAAAAATACCAACTGGAATTATATGCGTATGATAGGTGTGAATGTCATTTTGCCGCTCAGCATGGGAAACTGGTATGATGCAAGACTCACGCTTGTAGGCATGCAGGCACGGCAAAAATGCGACCGTTTTTTTGATGTACCATTTGACCGCAAAAAATGGCTGTTTATCGGCACACTTGACAACAGCTTCAAAGTAGGCAAGAACCTATCCTTTGAATTGATAGGAAACATACAGACACCTTTCATTCAGGGAACGTTGGATCTTGCCAGTTCATTTAATCTCACAGCCGGAATGAAATGGAATTTTGCCAAGGACAGATGTTCGCTTACGGCACGTTGCAGTGATATATCCAACTCCAGTATGCCGGATATGAAGGTTCACTTCAAGGAACAATATTTGGATATGGATAGCGGATACTATACCCGTACTGTATCTCTGAATTTCACATACCGTTTCGGTGGTTATAAAAAACAGAAAGTAAAAGGAGTGGATATATCACGATTTGGACACTAAAAAAAATGAAAAACAAATAGTGCAACGTAATTTGTATTAGATGCTTACTGATAATGGTTTATGCTATCAATGCTCTATTAATCAATAGTTTACTGGTGGTAAGCCGGAAATATGGTCGTAGCCTTTAAGGGT
>OGZW01003858.1_pt1 | contig 10819 bp, 9 predicted proteins | sample 1577001 | NCBI WGS metagenome assembly OGZW01 (sample SAMEA3541519, study PRJEB24748) | human gut metagenome | biome: human gut; feature: human-associated habitat; material: faeces | place: China | collected 2012
TTGCCCAGCGTAGTGCCGTAACCTCTCTCAAGTGGTTCAACTACAAACTTGCCGTATCTCTTGTCTTCTGAAATCTCTGCGATTTCAATGTTTGGTTTTTCAAAATCGAACACTAATAGCCCCTCCTTTTTGGGTTTCTATCAAATATCGAGGGTTAAATCCAGCAAAGTATACCTGTCCAAAATAAGACAGGCATACTTTTCAATCTTTCATATATTGATGGATTATTTGGAGTACAACTCGACGATAAGCATCTCATTTACTGGAACATCAATTTCATCTCTGGTTGGCAGTTCCTTAACGGTACCGCGCAGATTTTCCTGATCAGACTCCAGCCATGCAGGAACCATACGACCAGCGGTTACTTCCAGAATGTCTTTGTATCTCTGAGCAGATTTGAACTTCTCTTTGATCTCGATTACATCGCCAGCCTTAACCTGGTAAGATGGGATGTTTACCTGCTTGCCATTAACCAGAACGTGCTTGTGATCAACGATCTGTCTGGTTTCTTTACGTGTACGTCCAAATCCCATACGGAACAGAACGTTGTCCAGACGGCACTCAAGAAGGATCATCAGGTTGGTACCAACCATACCGTTCATCTTGGAAGCCTTTGCGTAGTAGTTACGGAAAGGTTTCTCTAATACGCCGTAAATGAATTTAGCTTTCTGCTTTTCTCTTAACTGCATGCCATATTCACTTAACTTCTTGTTTGCTCTTTTAGATTCTCTGTTAGATTTTTTATCAATTCCTAAATAGATTGGATCCATACCGAGGGATCTGCATCTTTTAAGAACAGGAACTCTATCTACTGCCACTTTAATTACCTCCTAATTAAATCAATCAGACTCTTCTACGCTTTGGTGGACGGCATCCGTTGTGTGGAACTGGGGTTACATCCTTGATGCTGGTTACTTCCAGACCACATGCCTGAAGGGCACGGATTGCTGCTTCACGACCTGAACCAGGTCCTTTAACCATAACGTCTACTGACTTTAAGCCATGTACAAGAGCTGCCTTTGTAGCAGTTTCTGCTGCCATCTGAGCTGCATAAGGAGTAGATTTCCTTGAACCTCTAAATCCCAGACCACCGGCACTTGCCCATGATAAAGCATTTCCTTCTGCATCTGTCAGAGTTACGATTGTATTATTGAAAGATGACTGAATATGTGCCTGTCCGCGTTCAACGTTTTTCTTAACGCGCTTTTTTGTCACTTTTTTGGTAACTTTTTTAGCCATTTTAAACTAACCTACTTTCTTTTCGCTTTCTATAGTTAACTTGATCTGCTTTGCAATTTCCTGCTCAGGTCTTATTTCTTCTTGTTTGCAACAGTTCTCTTAGGACCTTTTCTTGTTCTTGCGTTTGTCTTAGTCTTCTGACCACGAACCGGAAGACCTTTTCTGTGACGGATTCCTCTGTAGCATCCGATCTCCTGAAGTCTCTTGATGTTCAGAGCGATCTCTCTTCTCAGATCACCTTCTACTGTATAATGCTCGTCCATTACGTCACGGATTCTGCTTACTTCTTCGTCAGTCAGATCTCTTACGCGAGTATCCGGATTAACCTTTGCATCTGCAAGGATTTTGTTAGCGCTTACTCTACCGATACCGTAGATGTAAGTCAGACCAATTTCGATACGTTTTTCTCTTGGTAAGTCTACACCAGCAATACGTGCCATGTAATTATTCCTCCATTTTCTTTGAGAATGTTATGTACAGCCCGCCATCCGGGTATGATAACGTCTGAAATGATGTGTACATTTTCATTCTTCCTTATATTGTCCCTAATTGAGGCTTACGGCAAAACCGTCCGCCCAGCCGCACAAAAACCGTACAGCCTTTCCGTATTTGCGACGGTACTCACAAATCCGGTATTACAAGCAATATATCATGGTCTGCGACAGTCAGCCGATATCTTCTGACACACGGGACTGTCGTCCCTTTCTCACCCATATATATTGTTATCAGCATAAACAACGCCGCCTGGCGGTTCATACTGCAGCCGCACTTAATTCAAATAAACAGTTCTCAGTTTGTTATAAATTAACCCTGACGCTGTTTATGTTTCGGGTTCTCACAGATGACTCTGATGCTTCCCTTTCTCTTGATGATTTTGCATTTTTCGCAAATCGGTTTTACAGATGATCTAACCTTCATGGTTCTGCCTCCTTTCACCAATGTTACCCCTAAAATCAGGTGCAAATGGACATAAAAATTGCGTAATTCCGCAAAGTCCGAATATCAGTATAGCACCTGTCTTTTTAAATTGCAAGCCTATTTTTCTTTCTATATAATGCAAAATATATTTTTGTGGAATATGTACAGAATATATGCTATTATATGTGCATAATTATCGGTATTGTAAAGATACCAGGCTCAAAAGCCATAAAACCATGCAATACTTACACAGGATGTCCGTAGGCAGCATCTGGTAGATGACGTTAAGAATCATATGGACAATAACGATAATGGCTCTTTGCTTGTCACGGCGTTTCACAAAAGATTCCTATTTCTTTTTGCAGTAAGGAGATCTGTCAGATTTTACAGCTGCATGAGTACACTGTACTAATACAGGTTTGAGATAGACTCCGGCACATAGAAACTGAACAGACATCTTGTGACATCACAAAAATAAGGGAGAAAAATATGATTTTAAGTAAAAAAACAAAACATGGATTATTGTCTATGGGGCTTGCTTTCGGCATACTGACCTCATCCGTCGTTTCGCCTGCATCTGTTTCTGTTCTTGCCAGCGACTATTCTGCCAGAAATGTGCTGTCTGATGCTTATATCCAGTCACAGTTCCCGGCACCAATATCAGAAGAGAACATAACCTCTGCCTCTGTCCGAAGCGAGGCTTTGCAGCTTCAGAGCAGCAAAAGAGCATTTGATCTTGATCTGTCCGGTCAGTCATTTGATGGTTCCGGCGGAATCGATTACTCCAAAAATGCCAAGTACATGGATGTATTGAAAAATCTGAAAACGACTCAGAACGATCAGACGATCATCCTTCGTTTTAAGACTTCATCCGATGGTCTGCTCTTTGGTGCCGGTAGCGATGCACTGACCACCACCGGTAAAAATATGACGGTCTCGATCCGTGACGGCAAACTGCGTCTTGTGATGCGTAATACAAAAAAAGCAGATGGTGCACCTGCCGGCGGCCTGAAGGGTTCTTTCAATGTCAGCCTTGCCGATGGAAACTGGCATACCGTTGCTATCAGTTTCCTGCCGTCTCTTAATTATGTCAATGACAACGTACGCATCGCCGTAGACGGCACGGACCTGAACTATGCTTCCAACACCTGGGGCAGTTCCTGGAAAGCAGGCTTTAACCAGGGAGCCGGGGCAGACTACAACCTGCTTCAGATCGGCGGCGGTTCTTATGTCGGTGTCAACAACAACGACTACGCTTCTGCCAATTTTAACGGTAAGATTGATTTTATCACCGTGATCGACAAAGCCTACAGCATGGATGACCTGAAATCCATCTCCTACGAACAGGTCAGCTCGGTCACTGCCAAACTCAATGCCATGCGTCAGAGCGGAACCGGCAAGACATGGCTCTTCACCGGCGGTACAGAGGCGGTTGCCGATTTTAAAAACTCCTCTACCATCCGTAACTGGATTGGGCTTTTTGAGGATACCATGCGCAGCGGCGGCAGCTATATTGAAAGAGGACGTTTCGTATTCAATACAGCCCGTCGCGGTTCCGATGTTGCTTCTATTCTTGCAGATTACGACAGACAGATCGATGCTTACCACACGGAGGCAGTAGCCATCTCAGTTGGTGCCGAAGACTACAGCAAAGGCCAGGCAGGACTGGATACCTTCAAAGAAAATCTGAAAAAACTGGTGGATAAAATCAATGCTTCCAGAAAACTTGCCGTTGTGATCACCCCTTATCCATCCAAAGACCCTGTGCAGAATACAAACATTGCTCTTTACAAAGCTGCCATTGATGCCGTTGTCTCTGAAGATGCAAAAATCGTAGATTTCTCTTCTATCGCAGTTTCCAATATCAACGATGACGGCACTCTGACACTGGAAGGTCATCAGGCGGCTGCAAACCTTCTGAAAAACGCACTTGGCTTCGGAAGCACTACAACTTCCTACAATTTTCACCTGAAAAACCTCGCACCAGGCTCTTACCGCACAGAAAAGAAGGAAAATGCTGATCAGATCACCGCAAAAGCAAACGGCACCACTCTGGAAGTTCATGCAGGCGGCGTTTCTGACTCCGGTGCAAAACTTACCTACACGCTGACGGACAGTAACGGACAGATTTTCTCCGGCAGTGCTTCTGCTTCTGATTTCACGGTATCCGGTCTGAAGGCAGGAGAAACTTACACTTTGACGGTCAGCGACAACAGCCGCTCCGATGGTATAACGGAAACCTATAAACCGGTCAGCATCAAGATTACGGATGGCTCTACCGGTACACTTATTTCTGAAACTTCCGATTCTGAGTACGATTTCTCTGATCTGCTGAAATCCGAAAAAGCTTTAACTTACCTGTTTATGGGCGACAGTATCACACATGGCGTTGTAACAAACGGCTACGACAACGTACCGCAGCTTTTTGCCAAATATCTGGATGAACTCGGAAGAAAAGATGACGTTGTGATCAATACCGGCGTTTCCAACGCCACCATCGCAACGACTCTGGATCAGATTGAAACGCGGCTGAAACGCTACCAGCCGGATGTCGCTGTCATTATGCTCGGCACAAACGACTGTGCAAAAAATGGTGAAAACAACGTCGCAGCTACCGGCTCCACCAGCAACGGTGCGATCAGCGTTACCGAATTCAAGAATCGTTATAAAACTCTGATTCGTGAAATCCACAAAAACAATGCCAATACCCGCATTGTTCTGCGTGTTCCATGTGCAATGATCAATTATGGTCAGCGTCAGGAGACTTTCGAGGCGTTCTTTGCTTCGATCCCGGAAGTAGCAAAAGAAATGAAAACAGAAATACCGGGACTGGAGATCGCTGTTGTCAATCATCTTGAAAACTGGAACAATTATCACGATACGGTTCGCAATGACAACCTGAGCAATCCAAACTACGCAGATGCAGATAGCCTCAACTGTGGCTGGTTCTCACCGGACGGCCTGCATCCAAACGGACGCGGCAACATCGCCATGTTCCAGCAGATCATCAAAGAGCTGAACCTGTATCAGGCAAATTCCGAACTGGCAAATTTCTCTTATGCACTGAGTGACTGGACAGATGCCTCCAATATCAAAGTCGTTGCAGAGCAGAAAGATGATCAGGCTTCCCTTGCCATGAATCAGTTTGCTTCTTATACAAATGGGCTGCGTGATGTAACTCTGACACTGACCGCCCAGAACGGAACATCCATTTCCAAAACAACAGCTTATGATGCAAACGGCAGCATTTCCCTGGATACATTGGATAAAACAAAAGATTACACCCTTCGTGTCACCGGAACTGATAAAACAAACAGCAAACAAGTAACGTTCGCTTCTGAACTTACAAAAGAGATCACACCGGACCCGATTCCAGATCCGGAACCAAAACCAGATCCGGAACCAAAACCAGATCCGACTCCGGATCCAACACCAACTCCTACTCCGGATAAGCCGACAGACAATCAACCGTCCAACCCTGGCACTTCCGATACAACAAAGGTTTTGAAAAAGGGAGACATCGTTGCTGTTGGCAAGTACTCTTATCAGATCACGAATACCGCAAAAAAAACCGCTGCCTTTGCAGGTCTTGCCGATGAGAATGTGAAAAAAGTATCGATCGCCGCTTCCGTGAAGATCAACAATACTGCATACCGCATCACTTCCGTCAAGGCAAATGCCCTGAAAGGCAAAAAGAAAATCACCAGCGTAACGATTGGCAAAAATGTTGCCACAATCGGTGCAAAAGCATTCTCCGGATGCAAAAATCTGAAAAAGATCACTGTGAAAACAACCACTTTAAAGAAAGTCGGAAAACAGGCATTTAAGGGAATCCATAAGAAAGCGGCAGTAAAAGTGCCAAGAAATAAAAAGACAGCTTACAAGAAAAAATTCCGTGGGATCTTTTCAAGTGCCAAATAAAAAGCCCGGGCGTCGGCGAGCGTCATCCGCGGCGTGAAGTCGGCGATACGGCCGTTGCAACGGGACTTGATGTAGCTCACGACACTCTTGTTCCACCCTCTTTTATTGGCGTTGGTGGAGGTGTTCTCATATTTCATATGCACGAGCAGCGTCTCGCCCGGATGCTCCTCCAGGAAACGCACGAAGCGGTCGAGCACCTGCGAAAGCAGGAAGGGCGACAGCTCCTGCCGACCGGACGCGCCCGGCGTATAACCGCCGCGGGCCGGATCGCCCAGCACGGAGATGCCGTGATGAATCGGAAGGTCCTTTACGGAAGCCGAAGACGCGCAGGGACGCAGGTCGAACATGCGGACGCCCGCCGCCAGCTGCTCCTCGATGGAAAGTTCCTGCGCCTTGGTGACTTTCGTTGTGTTGGTGTTGCCTAACCAGGAAAGCAGCCATTTGAAATGGTATCTCTCTTGCGGCATACCGCTCTTATATTCGTAGTGCGAGCCGTAGATCGCGCAGGCGTCGTGCGATCCGGGAATGGAGATCTGCGAGAGGAAAGCGTTATCGGGCAGGTATTTCATCCAGTCGGACCGGTCCGAGGCAATGTGCTGGGCTTGGGCCGGCATGTCGCCGACCGAGAACGAATAGCGGTGTCCGGCCCGGAGCGTCGCCGGGGTGGTGTAGCTGTAAGTCCGCCCTTGGGTCGTAACGGCCGTCAGCGTCAGGCCGCGGATGTCCTGCGGCAGCATAAAGGCCGTCACCACGATTTTCGAGCCGGTATTGATCCGGATATAGGGCGCATCGCCCGTCGTCAGATGGAGCGCCAGCACGTTGGAACGCCTGTCGGGATCGACCGTGCTGACGTTGGCGGCGATGTCGTGGGTAAACTGTCCGGCCACGGCGTCGTTCGCGCTCGAAAGGACGAGTTTCTGCACCTCGACCGTCTCGGAAAATCCCACCGACACGGCCACCGTGGTCATCAGCGGACGGAATGCAAACGAAACCACCTCGCCTTGGGCCACATCCTCGGCGCAGGCCGACATGCAGGCATACTGCATGTTGCACTCCCCGTTGTTGCAGGTCTGGACGGCAGGGACCGCCGCCACGACGATCGAACCGGCATTGGCCCGGATCGCCCCGGAGGGATAGAAGGCGTAAAAATCGTGCAGCCCTTCGCCCCAGACCATCCCGGTATCGCTCAAATCGGCCTCGCTTTCGGTCGCCCCGGAGACGCGGACCTCGACCGTCGCCCGCTGCGGAGTCGTCTGCGGAGAGATGACCTCCACCCGATCGCCGCTGCGCCAGTAGATCGGCCAGGAGCCGTTCGTCAGCGGGCCGTATGCCGTACGGGTTTCAGCCTCCGGCGACTCGTCGCCGTCGTCGATCGAAAGACGGCAAACGACGGGGTTCCCCGCCGCTGCCGGTTCTTCGGGGCGGGTCCATGCCGTCGTTCCGGCATCGTCCTTCCCGCATCCCGCCAGCAGAAGCGCCAGTATTGTCATTCTTTTCTTCATTATGTAGAATCCTCCCGATTTATTCCATATGCTTCCATATTGTTACTTATTTGTTACAAAAATATTTCATTTCTGCAACAACCGTATTGTAACAAAGGAACCACATGGAATCTACAGGGAACTCTTTCCATTTTTCGCTCTCTTTTGTCCGGTCTGCCGCTTTGTCCCGCAACGCAAAAGGAACCCAAAGGTTCTTTCGTCCCTGCGGGTTCCCTTCGTATTTTCCTTCCGGTTTAACCTAAACTTCCTTACTAATAGCAGAAGCTGTGTCCGCCGATCTTTTGGTCCAGTCTCGGCGTCAACGGTTCCGTAGAAAAATATAACGTATCATTTCTTAATATATGTGTATTTCCATTCAATACCTCATGAATCGAAGTGTATTCCTTCTCCGTGGGGTTTGCCCGCTCTCTGTTCTTCCAGGAACAGAACTGCGTCGGGTTTCCCTGACTGAGCACGTCATACAAGGTATCTGGATATTTTTCGGAAGCCATCCGGTTAAAAACTACCTCGACCACGGCTTCCTGCCCTTCTGTCGGCTCGCCCTGCGATTCCAGCCAGACGATTTTTGCCAACAAATCTATCTCCTCCTGCGTCAATGTGATATTCCAGCGGTTCTCTGCACCGGCCGTCGTCTCTGCCGTCGCAGGCTTGCTCTCTGCCGCCTCCGGCGCCTCTGCTTCCTCCGATGCTGCCTGTACTTTGGCTTCCGGCGTCTCTGCTTTCTCCGATGCTGCCTGTACTTCTTGTGCCGCATCGGACGGTGCCGCACTTGCTACCATTGTTCTGGGGTTCTTTGTGATTCCTGTCGCTTCATCTGATTCTGTCGTAAATGAATATCCGGATAAAACACGGCACACACCCGCAACCGGAACCTCAGTTCCGTCTGCCGCAGAAATTACATACGCGCTGCTGATCTCTTCTCTGCTCTCCCGTATCGTGTTCTTCTCCTCAATGTTGGCCGCAACCATAAGACAAATGCATAAAGTGCACAGCATTGTCACGTCCAATATTTTTCTGTTCATTTTGCTCCTTTCCTCAAGAATGATACTCTGTGAGCTGCTCTCGCACTCGTTGTTTCATCATACTAGATTCTTCCCAAAAGTCAAATTTCCCATTCACAAAATTCCAGAAAATTTTTCTTTACATTTTCCCAGAAATGCGGCAAAAGCGTGTTCTGTCGTATCCAATACTTCCGAGGAATGCTTTGATGTGTTAAAATAGAACTGCTCAAACTCACAAAAAAAACATCCCGAAACGGGATGTTTTCTATATTCCTTCCAATATTCCTGCGCGGTTTCTGCTGTCGCAAATCCCGCCATTTTTGTACCTTTTCCGGCACAATCTTCCTCGGCTACCGTGTGAGAAACAGTTCTTCAAACACCGGGATTTTGTGTTCCGGATCCGCCTGAAAGATCGCAACATGCGCATCGTCTGTGCTCCTGTCGGCAAATGCCGGATATAAAAACCCGCAGACCGGCCGCCCCGGCTCGTACTCTCCCACCAACGGAGCGACTGCACCGATCAGATATTCATATACCTCCTCCGACTCCCCCTGCCGCTCCTTGTCCGATGCCTTTACCGGCACATCATAGCGGTCGTGAAAGACCAGAATCGCATACGGCTCCCTGCTACGGTACCGGGCACCCACAAGCTCATAAAACGTGTACAGCAGCGCATCATTTTTCAGTCCGCACTCGCGCATTCCGTACAACAACTGGCGCATTTTCCTCTGTTCTGCGCCATCCCCGAATGCGTAGCTGCGCAGGTTTACATTGGTTGCTGCAAACGGAACCGCTTTGGCAATCGCCAGATTTTTCTCCTTTTCCGCCGCAGACAGATTGAGAAAGTTCACATTAAAACTCTCATCGATCTCTCCGTCCGGCTCCATATAGCCGCCTGCCACACGCGTAAAGGAAGTACGGCTGGGCGTCATTCTGCGTGTCAGCTCCAGCATATCTTCTCTGTTTATCATAATTTCTCCCGTCCCGTGTTTTTATGATAACATTTCATTGCCGGCACATCCATGCTTGTCTTCACCACACTTATGTTCTGCGCAGGAATGCTCATGCTCATGATGAGAACATCTCACATCGGGATTGTAATCTAATTTTCCTGCAAGATAAGCTTCTACCGCTTCATCTGCCGCACCGGACACTCCACCATACAGCTTTATGCCGGCAGTTGCAAGTGCGCTTTGCGCACCGCCTCCGATTCCGCCACAGATCAGCACATCCGCACCCGCCTCCGTCAAAAATCCGGCAAGTGCCCCGTGTCCCTGTCCATTTGTGTCGACAATCTGGGATCTTACCACCTGGCTATTCTCAATATCATATAATTTAAACTGTTCCGTGTGTCCAAAGTGCTGAAATATTTCTCCATTTTCATAGGTAACTGCAATTCTCATCTGATCTGTTTCCTTTCTTTGAATATCATCTTTTCCGACGGACGTTGAGGTGCGCCTGCATATTTTATTGCAGCAAAACAGGGCAGTTCCATCACACAATCGATAATTCCCACCTGAAATCTCCAATGTCTTTCCATTTACGATGCTGTCTGCCATTTTGTATCTGGCTGACTCATAAATTTCGGTCACTGTTGTGCGGGCAATCCCCATCTGCTTCGCACATTGTTCGTGCGTACACTTCTCAAGGTCTACAAGACGAATCGTTTCATACTCATCCATCGTCATAATGACTTTTTCCCTTGCCGGAACACCATTCGGGCAAAAATTATCATATGCCGCTTCCATACAGATTCTTCTTGCTTTTGTCGGTCGTGCCATCTTTTCTCCTCATGCCTATTTCCGTCATATGTCAAAAACTATTATACCGCAATTTTCCTTTTTTCACAACTCCCTATGAAAATTGAATATACTGACCGTCTGCCGCCATCACAATGCGATCCCGTTTACAATCTGTAAGAATATGTAAAACGCTCGTATTGTAATCCCTCCTTTGCATATACTATCCTGTAGGAGGTGAGATCATGATCGCCTGGTTTCTTTATCTGATCTTAACTGTAAAAAAAGATTCTTCGGCTCAGAATTGAGCCGGCTGTTTCATCGTAGGATACAAATAGAAAAATATAACGGGAAAAAGATTCTTACAGAAGGGAAAAGAAAGGATATGATATAACATGAAATGCAGCACAGCATGAAAAAAACACCGAATTTACGGTGTTTTTAGAGCAGGGGATGAGAGAATCGAACTCCCACCAAAGGTTTTGGAGACCCCTATCAT
>OGZW01003862.1_pt1 | contig 10811 bp, 9 predicted proteins | sample 1577001 | NCBI WGS metagenome assembly OGZW01 (sample SAMEA3541519, study PRJEB24748) | human gut metagenome | biome: human gut; feature: human-associated habitat; material: faeces | place: China | collected 2012
GGCGATTCAACCTGCATAAAACGAACGCTGCGAATGAGGAGCTGGTTATCAGTCTTAATTACGGACGCGGAGTCCAAGAAAGTATTCGATATACCGATTGCTCCATCATTATACAGCTTAAGCAACAAGATGGATAATTCCTTACTGGCTGTAAGGGATATTAACCATAAATATATTGTAGTAGGGAAAGATTTGTCTATGGATATCGAACGGGAAGGAGCAGTACTTCTGAAAAATGAAAATGAAACATTGCCATTAGCGAAAGATGTAAACAAGGTCAATGTATTTGGCTGGGCTTCTACACAGTGGCTTGGAGGTGGCTCTGGCTCTGGACAGATTATAAGTACTGATGAAACAATTCTTACAGCGCTTAAAAATTATGGAATTGAATATAATGAAGAACTGGAAAAAATGTATCAGGATTTCTGTGGTGAAAGAGAGTACAAAAATGCACTGATAAGCTGGCCGAAAGATTTCAGCCGTCTATATGAGCCGGATATCAATGATGGAGAATCCTATACAGAAGAATTATTGCAAAATGCAAAGGATTATTCAGATACAGCAATTGTTGTAATTGGTCGCCCGACTGGTGAGAGTAATGATAATCCGCAGAAGCAGTATAAGATCAATAAAAAGGATGGAGAAGTTGTTGTAGACGATACCAGAACTTCTTTAGATTTATCAACGGAAGAAGAAGCATTACTTACTTATGCAGGAGCGAATTTTGAACATGTGATCGTTGTGTTAAATACCGGAAATGTAATGACGCTTGGACAGATTGAAACGATTGATGGAATTGATGCATGCCTGCTCGCCGGATATACAGGACAGTATGCAGCGAGTGTACTGCCGGAAATCCTGTGGGGAGATGTAAACCCGAGTGGACATACAGCGGATACATGGGCTTATGATTTTAATACAGCAGCCAGTTATGCAAATGCTGGGGAAAATGGTGTAGGAAGTTATTCTAATGGAAAAGGACTTTATCCGTATAATGGAACCAGTAATGGTAACCTTGGAGAAGAATTTCAGTATGATCAGGTATCCTATGAAGATTATGCGGAAGGAATTTATGTTGGATACAAATGGTATGAAACTGCAGATGCAGAAGGCTATTGGAACCAAGTAGAGAATGATCATGGAAAAGGATACGAAGGGGTTGTACAGTATCCGTTTGGATATGGTCTTTCTTATACAACTTTTGACTGGGAGCTGAAAGATCACAGCGTAGAGATAGCTAAAGATGGATCAGTATCGGCTACAGTAAAAGTGACAAATACAGGAGATAAAGCAGGAAAAGATGTTGTAGAATTCTATTATACAGCTCCATATGAGAAGGGCGGAATCGAAAAAAGCGCGGTAGAGCTTGGTGATTATGCAAAAACAAAATTACTTGGACCGGGAGAATCAGAAGAAGTTGTTGTAACTGTATCAGCAGAGGATATGGCAAGTTATGATGCTTATGATAATAATAAGAATGGTTTTGCGGGGTATGAGCTGGATGAGGGTACCTATACTTTTTCTATCAGAACAGATTCCCATACTGTAAAAAATCAGTTTAATATTGATCTTAAGGATAACATTCAATATCAGGAAGACGGAACAACCGGAAATACGGTATCGAATAAATTTACCGGTGCAGACGCAGTAGACGGAGTCAGTCTGGATGGTTCGGAAAGTGAATCAGGAATTATATATTTAACACGTTCGGATTTTGCAGGAACATATCCAAAAGAAAATACCAAAACAAGGGAAATGGCAGAAAATGTCAAAAAACTGAATCTGTATACCGATGAGATGGCAAATGACTGGATCGATCAAGAGGCAAATCATCAGAACATGCCGGGAAACCAATCCCGGCAATTGCTAATAATAAGATATATAAACGATTCATGCACCGAATATTTTTCTATAACTTATACAAGATGACCGTAACAAGATCATTAATTTTCTTCTATCAGTGCCTGAACATCGAACGCATAAGGGCAAGAACCATCCTCATTGTTGGGATATTTCTTACTGAAATACTCCTTAAGTACGTCAGCAGCCTTCTCGCTGAAAAGCGTCCAGACAGGAGCAGGATAATAGTCAATACAAGTAATGGTCTTCACTGTATCCAAACTCATTGATGCATACCATTTATCTAAGGCATCTATCATCGCCGTATACTTTATCGGCTCACTTCCCGATTTCGATATAAGCTCGGCGAAGTTTCTGTTTACTTGAGAGGCAGCTGCCATAGATCCTCCTCTGATACGCGATTGGAACAAGCTTTTTTGGATATGCGTATGCATACCGTTCATATAGTCAGCCTCGGCAGACACGTTCAAACTCAGCAAGGCATTCACGCCGATGCTTAGATCTCCATGAATTTTTAGCGTATCGGTACCGTCTTCCAGACTGAAAGTATAATCCAGTTCAGCGTTACCTCCCACATTTGCTTGGGTTATATATGCCGGTCCGAATTTCTTGTTCAGCTCATCCATCTTTTTCTGTAACAAAATATAACTCTCCGCATCTTTTTTAAGTACCAAGGTATCTATCGCATCCCTGACTTTAATAAAGGAACTGGACAATATCATCTTTTGGGCATCGAGTTTATCTTTTATTGTTTGCGAATCGTCATTATTCTCCGGAGTCAGCTTCTCGTAATCTTTCATTACATCTTCCAGATTTACCGCATAATTGCCAATCCTGGCGGCAGACGTAACGCTGTAAACGTATGTGGAATCGCTACTGCTGCCAAACATATGAAAATTTCCGTTCAGCCCAAGCTTGAACATACCATAGGCAACATTGACATGCACCGCCGCATTAATACCGCGTGCGGCGGAGTCACATTGCAGCAGATTTTGATATGAATTTATGATAGTCGCTTCCTCTTTCTGTTGCACATAGCTTGTGGGATTAAGTTCGAACTTGCTGGCATATTCTTGAAATCTTGAACCTTCTTTATAAGAATCGAGCTTAAGCACCTGTCCCATAGTCAAACCGTACGAAGTTCCCCCCTTCGCAACTTTCATGCCAAAGCCCAACGGTATAGAACCACCGAATTTCGACATATCCAACTCCCCGTTTTCACCATCGGCACCCACCGGATTTTGGTTGACGGTATATTCAATCTTGTTTTCACCGGATGCGATGATAATTTTAGCAACACGTAAATCATTGCTCGTATTTGCATCCACCACGAAATTAATCTCACCGGAACCCTCTCCGTTATCATCCAACAGCCCTATCCATCCGTCATCTTCCTCATTGGCGTAAACCACTGAGGCATTCCAATGTGAATCCGCATCCAGCTTGATAGTTTTCAGGGTATTGGTATAATCCAATGTAATCATATTTTCTGTTCCTTCCGGTAAGGAAAGACCAAACTTCTGGTCATCGTCTGAACATGATGCCAAAGACACCGCTAAACTCAATAGCGAGGCAGCCATAAATAGACCGTGTTTCATAAATACTTTGTTCTATTAAAATGTGTAATAAATGATATAAAAAACGATTGCGTTTTTTCTTTGAACAGGATTTATTCTATCACAAACGAATAAACGACCTTTGACGTATTAAGATTAAGAACCTCAAACGTATAAGTTCCATTCCAAGTTGTAGATTTCAATTCCGCCTCGGCACTACCGCAGGCATCTTTCACTCGTTGGTCGCATTCGTTTACAGAACCCTCAAATGTAAACTTGGATTCAATCACTCCCAAAGCCTTCTTATAGGCACGTTCAATCGTCCCTAGGTCAGTCATCGAGCTGCTCTCAATACTGCTAAACCCCATTTCATAGGTTACTTGGGTTATAGCCTCATCCTCATCATTGCTACAAGCAAAGAAAGTTAAAGAGACTATCCCCATTAAAACACAAACAATAAATCGGTCAAATCTTTTCATTTGTTTATTCATACTTTATCTAATTAATGTTACCAACTACACGCCAACAGTCAATTGTTTATTTTGTGGAGAGTATGTACTTCTATAAAGTGTTTTGTATTATTGTACCAAAAAACTTTCTGCTTTTTTAAACAGTCTTTCTTATGATCCGGTATATTTACTCCACCAATTCTCCATGGTAAATAAACCACTCTTTATAAGAGAAGTATATCTATCAATTACAGGAACGTTAATACTTTGATAAACAGTATTATACTGAAGTATATAGAAATATATATTGGAAGTGATTGTTTCTCATTTTATGCAACATATTTATGTTTTTGGTACAAAAAAATCTGAAAAATATTTCGCTTATGTCTTAATATTTAGTTTTTTTTGTACTTTTGCAAAAAATATATACTTCTCTTATAAAGAGATGTAGTTTTTAAAGTTGATGTCGTATCTATCAATCAATATTATATAAATATATATTTTTATATAGACATTAAAATGAGGTTATTTGCCTTATCCACAACAGATGTATCTAAAGAGCTAAGATAAATTTGGGTGGTTTGTTCCGAATCATGTCCCAATGCCTCACTGATGACAGATAGAGCAATATTTTTACTTTGGGCAATACTGGCCCATGCATGGCGTGCAACATAAGTAGTAAGTGGGATATCCAAACCAATCTGCTTGCCAATCTGCTTCAGATTTCTATTGATACGATGAGCCGCATTCTGGTATTGATGCCACTCGTCCACACCATTGTTTCGAATAACCGATAGCAAGTAGGGTGTATCAAAGGTATCATATTTATCGATGAGTTCCTGCATGGGTTTTTCCCATTTGACGAACAACAGCTGACCGGTCTTATTTCTCCGATAAGTAAGAATCCCATTTTGCAGGTCTTTCTTTTTTAAGAATGCCATATCCACAAAGGACATTCCACGTGTATAAAAGCTGAATAAAAAGATATCCCTGGCAAAGATCAGTGATTTTTTCGTCAATTTTAAATCTCGTATTTCCCGGATCACATCCAAAGAAACGGCACGTTTCTTTGTTTTATCAATACCGGTATATACATGCTTGAAAGGATTTTGCTGAGTAACAAAACCCTGCTCCACCGCACGGTTATAGATAGCTCTGAGATTACGCATATAATAGGAACTGGTATTCGGACAAATACCGGTTCCTTTAAGCCAACTTTCATAGGCTATCATCAGATTGGAGTCCATGTCTTCCAGCGGAATATCTGCTCGGTCATTCAAAAAGCGTTCGAAACTTCCCAAGGCATTTCGATAGGTATCGGCAGTACGTACTTTTCCTATTTTCTTCAATTCAACCAACAATTCTTTCCCATACAAAAGAAAGGTACAACTTCTTTCATGAGTAGAGTAAAGTTCTACGATACGGTCGGCTGTATAAGGTTTATTTTCCTGTTTCAAACGGTTGATACATTCTTTTATTTTGAACAGATCTGCATCGATATGTTTTTTCAATGCTCTCAGATAGAGTCTTCGCTCTTCATTCTTTCCGGCCGAAACATTTATCCGTTTCAAAACTGTATTCCATTCACTCGGGAATAGTCTATAACCGGTACGAAGTTTCCGAACCTCACGATGATGAATTATTTGATAATGTAGAGTCCCCTCTTTTTGGATGGTAGAAGACGGACGGAATTTTACTTTTATACTAGTCATATGCATTCAGTTTTAAATTTTATGTAGAGTTAATAAACAGACAAACTAACCACATACGGTTCAATCTGTTTTGTGATTTCAGATGAATTATAAGTTAGATATGTAAAAAGTGACTCCGGAGCTTTTACGGGAACGGTCCGGCAGCGTTTCTGCCGGCTTTTCCGCATTTCAAGTCTTCTGAAAGCAAACGTTTCCCCACAGAGCGTACGCTTTCTCGTTATATTGCTATAACCATATAGCCATATAAAAATCTGTTATACCGCTATCAACATAGCTCCGTCTATCCCTATTCCGATATTACGCCCTACACAAGTCGCCATATCATGATATGGCGTTATCCGACTGTTTCGATACATTGCCGCCTTTTGTCATCCTGAACTCACGGCAGATAAGATTCGGAAACATCAAATAAGGACTTTTATCCTAAAACAATATAATAATTTGATAATAAAACCCTTACGAATGAAAATAAAAAAAAAGAGATTAAGCCCGAAACAGGACTTGATCTCCATTGAAAATCTTTCATAAGAACTTGCTAAGGTCAAGTAAATTAAGCACTTTTGTAGCTAAAGAGTTATTTAAAATCATGCAGGAAAACGCGAGTGGGCGATGGATTTTCGCCATCTAATCGTTACCTGCCCATTTTTTTCTGTTGAAAACTGCGAATGCGCTGACGCATATTCTTTTTCAGACAGTCGCTGTATACCCATGGCTCTATACCGTGATAATCGCCCGTATTCAATACATTGAGGATGTTAGGCAAATAAGAACCGTCAAACCCTTGTAGCACAAGTACCTTGTAATAAGGATCAACGGTCACCGTAATGGTATCGTTAAGCATTGCCGGAGTAGCATCTGTACGCCAATTGACCGGATTGATGCACATCACATTGGGAGCACTGACTACGGACTTTATGTATTTGACATCCGAAACGGAATTGTAACAAATGGTGACTCCTGTGTCAATAGAGTCTGTTGCCGGTTTAATCCACGGTGCTTTCTCCACATCAGCAGGAGTAACCTTGTATCCCAACACGTATGCGGCAATCATCCGCTTACGTTCCTCTTCAGACAAGTGCTTCATCAATTCCACAACCGACTTTCCACCCTGACTGAATCCTGCCAGAATAAATGGACGACCTTGGTTATAATTTATGAGGAAATGGTGGAAAGCAGCTTTTACATCTTTGAAAGACACATCCATATATCTGCGCGCAATGGTATCTTCATTGAGTGTTGCCCACGAATCAAGGGTAATATGTCTATAATGAGGAGAATAGAAGTTATTTCCCAATGCCATGTATTCAGCTACCTTGGCCATTTCGGTTTCCATGTGTACACGATGTTCGGGCAAAGATGGGTCTGCATAATGAGAAATAAGACTGTCGGATGTTTTCCAATCAAACTCCCAAGTAGAAGGAATGTAAAACACATCGACACCATCGCCTTGGTCATTACGTTCGACATACCACATTTTCGATTCATTATAATCGGGAGCAGCCGGAACAAAGACCGCTGCTTCCCGGATTCCTTTCTGTATCTTGTCGCATCCGCAAACAAAGCAAACAAGAAGTAAAAGTGCACTGTAAACGACCTGCTTCATAAACTATTTCTTACGGTCGTAAATATCGCGAAACTCTCCTTTAATATTCTCACCTGTTTCCGGATCGAGGGTTTCATCCGAGTAGAGATAGAAGCAATCGTTACTTTCAAACAAGATTTGTCCTCTCACAGTGCCATTGATGATATAATCATTGTTATCTTTCAAATTCCATTCAAATTTCTGCTCCATGTACTCACCTTTAAACGTCATAGTGATGAGTGCTTTTCCATCTTTATAGAATGTCTGCATGCCTTCAGCACCTACCTGTGTAGGCATATCTTTCCACTCCCCGTTTGTCTTTTCCTGTGTTGTACGATAAATCCATTCACCGATAAGACGTTCTGAGTTGCTCACCTTCCGATCTTTATCTTTGTTACAACTGCTGAAAGAGAGCGACACCATACATAAAAGAATTAAAATAAAAAATTTGCTGTTCATATTGATAAATTTAAAATTTGATTAATACATAACGCGTTGGCGGAATTAAATTTATAAAAGATCAATGAATAACAAGTTTGTATTTTACTGAAATTCAGCACTTTAAAAGTAGTAAACTTTTAACAAACAAATATTATATACATAACCAATGTGCAAAATTGGCAAAATTCCTGAACATATGCAAACCGGTAGCCGGTAATTTAATCAATAACGAAAATATACCAAGAAGAGCTATTCTCTAGTTCTCAGATCTTGATATTGTAGCGTTGAATATGATATCAGAAACAGCCAACATTGACAGTGAGTCTTTGTTGTTTGCAAAGTTGCTGAAATTAAGAGTAAGATCCCTAACATTATATCCCGTAGACAAGGCAATAACACAAATAGCAAAATAGTGACACAGGGATAAACTCGGCACAAGGTTATCTGGGAGTACCCTTAATGATTTTTTCAAATTTGTTAAAATTTCATTGACAGATCTCTCTTTTGATTATTTTTTTTGTAGATCTACAGTATTTTTAATAAACTTGCCATTGTTTTTAGTTAAACGGATAATTATAGCTCATGATTTTGGGGATTGCGAATTTAAAATTATTATAACTGACCGACTGATTAATATTATCATCCAATTATTTTAAAACAGTTTCTTGCTTTGTATTATTATATAAGATATATGAAATTAACAAATTTATTTTCCCGGATATTGACTGGGATGTGTTTGGCAGTCTGCTTGACAGCCTGTGAGAAGAATTATTATACCGAGGTTGTGGAAGAGGCTGATAACGAGGAAATTCCAATGAGGGATTTGCATGTAGAAGCATTGTCGCAGAGTTGGTTCGCAACCAGGGGAACTGATTATATCTCGCCACTTTTTACTTATCTGGCTCCAAGTATCAGTAAATATTATAAAATGGGAGACCGGTTTGAAGATATGGTACTTGCCTTTGATAATCCGGCTGCCGGGCAAGAAATCCATGTGACAATGAAAGCTTCAGCCCTCAATGAAGAGAGAACGGTATCCATGCTGACAACCGGAGACGAGCGTATCGAAATGTTTTTTCCTATCAAATGGAAATATGAAAAATTTTCTTCCATAAAATCAGCAATGCCTATTACGATGGAATGGGAAATCAGAATGAAAGGAAATATAATTTGTCAATATTCCAAACAATTTAATGTATCTCCCTTTCAAGAAGATCCATACTCTGTTTATTGGGAGCTGGATACTCCAGATGCTAAGGATTATGTTGCATATTTGAAAACGTTGGATTGGGGTGAATATCCTATTAGAGAAGATGGTGAAATATGCTATTTGTCTTTTGAGCCTTTTTTCTTTGGTTATGTTTCACCCAATAATCCTATGGTAAGTAGACTGAAACAGGAAGCAATGAGTGATATCGCAGACATAAAAGATGGATTTTTTGGTTATCAGTGGGGAAATGATTATGTCAAGGAGCAATTGGTTGCATTTTATTGGTTGATGAATAAATATGGAGTAGTATATTCTTTTGAGGGAACGCTCCTGTCTACTTTTGCCGAAGTGTTTAATAATGGCCAGGGATATTGTACCACGCTAACTTGCGCAATGGCAAGCTTTTGTCTGAGTGCAGGAATAAGTATTGAATTTGTCGAGATACCCGGACATATGTATCTTGTGGTTCTCGATCAGGAAGGTAATCCTTTATATCCTATGGATTGTACTGCTATTTGGAAACTGGACAAAACTTTACCTTTTGACAAACAAATAGAGATGAGCCGCGAATATTTTGAATATATGCTGGAACTGAGCAGGGCAGAGTATGAAGAGAATTTTCCTTTTATAGAAGCGCAGAGCCCTCGCTATTTTGTTTTTCCCATGACATCTATGGGATATAATAAGAGCGGCATCCCTTCCATTGACATGCCTTACATTTCCGGCAATGCACGTGGTGTTAATGAGAATATTCGTGTGACTTGCCGCAAAGCAGTGGAGCGTCCGAATTTTATCGGGGCAATTATTTCGCAAAAATTTGCTAAGGCCAAGAATGTTTACTAATTTTGTAATTGAAGAATCATTTGAAGTTATGCAGAAAAACGCAAGCGAGCAATGGATTTTCATCACCCAATCGTTACCTGTCTATTTTCTATGCTTCGTTTATCCTTTGATATTCAAAAAGTTAACAAGAGCTACACTATTTTTTCAAAAAGATCAAGAACTTTCAAAAAAAGATAACGGGCTTTTTAAAAAAGAACAAGAGCTTTTTTTAAAAGATAACAAGCTTTTTTAAAAACGTCTTGATCTTTTTACCCTGCATGAAATGCCGGGAACTTTACGATCACATTCCATAGAAGTACAAACCCTTTACGCATACTTTTTCTTCTCAAAAAGCCAAAAAACATCCTACTTTACATCAAGCCGGAATATCCTATAAAAAAGAATATATAACTGACAACAAGCATGTTATATGGAAAGATACTTCAAAACGTAGTGAGGGCATGAGGGATTAGTGAGAGCATAAGTGAGAGCAACTATTTTTACCACAACTACACAAATCATTCATGGTCAACATGTTACACATACAGTGAGAGTATGAGGGCATAAACGCTCCCAACTTTTTTGGATTTGGGCTTATAACGATGAATAAAATAATGTATCAAGCTATTTTATAACATTACTTGCTTATTCCAAACTACAGGATATTTTCAGGCTTGTCCGAATATTACCTCACCTCTTTCCGCCCTTCATACTACTTTTGCCGAAACGGCGCGGACGGCTGAAAAAATAGATACTTCCTCTACTCACCAACTGATAGATAAAATCGGTCTTGTCCACATAAACAGATCTGTTTTCACGGATTTGACTAAAAATTTGTATGCCGATAGGATATTTCATATTTTAATTATTTAGCACATAATATTGTGAAGATAAACCAAACGAACCGATTTCATCCAATCCTGATTGAACATTTTTTATCGTGGACAGCCTAGCATAATAAAAAGGGTGTTTCATTTTGAACTGAGATTCCGAAAGAACCAACAGCACAAAAAGAAACACCCGAAAGACGTTTACTATACCCCCTCCCTTTGCACTTCCTTACGGAAGCATCGCGGCGTGGTAAAGTGGTAGAAAATCATCAGAAACGGATACGGAAACGGGTCAGTTTATCCGGATAGGTACGAAGAGAGAAAGTACACCCATGTTTTATCAAAACTT
>OGZW01003867.1_pt1 | contig 10798 bp, 8 predicted proteins | sample 1577001 | NCBI WGS metagenome assembly OGZW01 (sample SAMEA3541519, study PRJEB24748) | human gut metagenome | biome: human gut; feature: human-associated habitat; material: faeces | place: China | collected 2012
GGAAATGAGGTGGGAGTTAGCCTGCAATTCCTTGTTGTTGGCCTCTATCTGCTGGAGCACGGCATCAATGCCGGACGTTTGTGCGCTCATCCCCGCAAAAGCGAGGATGGCGGCGCTGAATATGAAAAATCTTTTATTCATTGTCTGACGTTTTAGGTTGTTGGTTATGGTGCATCATCAGGTAAACAATCGGAATGATGAAACCGTTCAGGAACGTGGATGTTAAAAGGCCGCCCAAGATAACCTTTGCCATCGGGCTTTGTATCTCGTTGCCCGGCAGGTCGCCACTGAGAGCCAGCGGGATAAGTGCCAGTGCACTGGATAGGGCGGTCATCAGGATTGGATTCAGACGGTCGAGCGAACCGCGGATAACGCTGTCGTAGACGCCATAGCCTTCTTCCTGCTGCAAGTGGTTGTAATGGCTGATGAGCAGCATTCCGTTTCGGGTGGCGATACCGAACAGTGAGATGAAACCGATGATGGCGGGGATACTCACTTCTCCCGTTGTGATGAGCAGGGCGAATACACCGCCTATCAATGCCAGCGGCAGATTGATAAGGATGATGGCACTCTCCTTCACACTGCGGAATTCATGGTAGAGGAGCAGGAATATCACCACGATGGACATGAACGAAGTAAGTGCCAGCGTGCGGCTTGCTGCCTGCTCGCTTTCGAATTGTCCGCCGTATTCGATGTGGTATCCTTCCGGCAGTTTGATTTGTGCGTCTACCTGGGCTTGTATATCATTGACTACACTTCGCAGGTCGCGGTCGGCCACGTTGGCGGAGATGACGATTTTACGCTTTACATTCTCGCGGCTGATGGTGTTCGGACCCATGGCCGAGCGGATTTCCGCTACATAGTTCAGTGGAATTTTCTGTCCGTCGCCCGTATCAATCATCAAGTTGCGTATTTTTTCCATTTCGTCGCGTAGGTTGTCTTTCACGCGTACGGTCAGGTCGAAGCTCTTTCCCTTTTCGTAAACTTGGGAAACGGCTTCACCGGCCAGGCAGACATTGACAAACTCCGAAAATTCGGGCAGTGAAATGCCGTATTTGGCAAGCATTTCCCGTTTGGGTGAAATGACAAGTTGCGGACGCTCAATCTGCTGTTCCACGTTCAGGTCGGCAATACCGGGAATCCCCTGGATGGCACTCTTGATTTCATTGCCCAGAGTGAACATGCGGTTCAGGTCGTCGCCGAACAGTTTGATGGCGATGTTCGCCTTTGTACCGGATAGCATGGCGTCTATACGGTGGCTGATAGGCTGGCCTATTTCCACGTTTGCCCCTACAATGGTACCCAGTTTTTCGCGGACTTCTGCCACGAGCTCGCTGCGTGAGCGGTCTTTCAACTCAAACGGTGCCTCAATCTCAGAGACGTTTACTCCCAGAGCGTGTTCGTCCAGCTCTGCACGTCCCGTTTTACGGGCCACGGTCTGTATTTCGGGGATGGAAAGCAGCAGCTCCTCGGCACGGTGCCCCATCTTGTCGCTTTCTTCCAGGGAAATGCCTGGAAGCGAGGAGATATTGATGGTGAACGAACCTTCATTGAAAGGCGGCAGGAACGAGCGGCCCAGGGTGAAGAAACAGCCGAGCGCTACTACAAATAGTCCGATAGTACCTCCCAGTACCCCTTTCTTATGCCCCAATACGAAAGTCAGTGCAGAACCATACCATTGCTTCATCTTGCGTGCTACGGCAGAATCGCTGTTTTCGTTGTTTTGTTTTTTCGTTTTCTCTTTTCCCAATAGATAGGAGCAAAGTACCGGCGTTACGGTCAGTGCCACAACAGTTGAAGCCGCCAATGCCACAATGAACGCAATACCCAGTGGTACCAACATCCTACCTTCCATACCACTAAGGAAGAACAGTGGTACGAAGCTGACAATGATGATCAGCGTTGAATTGAGGATAGGCATACGCACTTCTTTCGAAGCATTGAACACCACTTCCAGAATAGGAAGTTGCTCGCCGGCAGGTTTCAGTCGGTTTTCGTGCAAACGCTTGTAGACATTCTCCACGTCCACGATGGCATCATCCACCAGCGAACCGATGGCGATAGCCATACCTCCCAGGCTCATGGTATTTATCGTAAAGCCCATATAGTGCAGGGCAAGGATGGAGGCAATCAGTGACAACGGCAGTGTCACCAGCGAGATGACTGTGGTACGTATGTTGGTAAGGAACAGGAAAAGCACGATGACAACGAAAATACCTCCCTCCAACAACGACTTCTGAACGTTTCCGATGGAACTTTCGATGAAACGGCTTTGACGGAAGATGTCTGTGGAAACCTTTACGTCCGCCGGTAGATTCTTCTGCAGGTCTTGCAGGGAAGCTTCCAGTTTGTCTGTAAGCTCCAGCGTGCTTGTGGCGGGTTGCTTGGTGACTGTCAGCAGTACGGCATGCTTACCGCGTTCCGAGGCGGTACCCAGTTTAGGAAGTTTGGCTCCGACTTGAACGTCGGCAATATCTTCCAGCAGGATAGGGGCGCCGGAGACTCCGTTGCTCCGCACCACGGCCTTGGCTATCTGGTCTACCTTGTCGGTAGAAAGTACGCCGCGTACGATATATTCATTGCCATATTCATAGAGCACTCCACCATTGGCATTCAGGTTCATTTCGCGGGTGATGTTCATCACTTCGCTCAATGTTACGCCGTAATGGCGCATCCGTTCCGGGTCCAGCTGCACTTGATATTCCTTGATGTCGCCACCCAGTACGGCAACTTGTGCCACACCGCCCGTAGAGAGCAGGCGGGGACGTATGGTCCAGTCGGCAATGGTACGCAAATCCAGCATAGAGGTCGAATCTGCTGTCAGACCTACAATCAACATCTCGCCCAAAATGGACGATTGTGGGCCTAGTGTCGGCTTGCCTACGTTGGCCGGTAAGGATTCGCTGACGACTGCCAGCTTCTCACTGACAATCTGCCGGGCAAGATAGATATCTGTATCCCAGTCGAATTCTACCCAGACTACAGAAAAACCGTTCGTTGAGGAAGAGCGTACACGGCGCACACCCGTTGCACCGTTTACAGCCGTTTCTACGGGAAAAGTGACCAGCTGTTCCACTTCCTCTGCTGCCATACCATTTGCTTCGGTCATGATGACCACGGTCGGCGCATTGAGGTCAGGGAACACATCCACTTCCGTATGCATGGCGGTATAAGTACCGCCAATCAGCAACAGCACCGATGCTACCAGCACCAGGATGCGGTTCTGAAGAGAAAAACCAATTATTTTGTTTAACATCTTTTTATTTACTATTTACAATGTACAATTGGGCTGCGCAATGTCAGCCGCACTTGCTGTTTTATCTAATATTTCTTGTTTATCTGACTTTACACTCCCCATTCGTCACGTAACCCTTATACTGCATAGCGAAATGGTACTTTGTAAATTGTCAAATTGTACATGAGATTAGTGTTCATGGCTATGTGCCGGAATAGCATTCGTTGCCGATGCCAGCTTCACTTGATAGGCTCCTTGGGTTACGACGCGATCGCCTGCTTTTATGCCGGAAAGGATTTGTACACTTTCGCCATTGTCGGCACCCAGGGTGACAAGCTGTTTTTTGTAGCCCTCTTCATCCAGTTGCAGGTAGACAAAGAAGCTGCCTTGTTCCTCGGTCAGCGCACTGTGAGGAAGAGACAACACGTTCTCCATTGGTGAGGATAATAGGAATACTTCTACAAACGAGCCGGGAATAACGTCTCCCTTATTGTCGAATTCAAAAGTTACGGGTACATAATATCCGTTCTCACCCGAAGCCTTTCCATAAGAAAGCATGCGCCCGCCCAGTTCTTTCAATGTATATACCTTATTATTATAAGGAGTACAGAAGTTGGCAGAACCGATGCTGTTTAGGTAAGGATAGTACTTTTCGGATACATCCGCACGCAGGAAAAGCTTGCGGTTCTGGGTGACGCTTACCAACGGCTGGCCGACGCTGACGTAGTCCCCTTCTTTCACCAACAGATTCTTCACATAACCGCTGATGGGAGAAACAACAGCCTGGCCGCTTGCCGAATGGTTCTTTGCGACTGCCTCGTAACTGATACGGGCATTTTCGTAAATCTGTTCGGCTTGCGCGAATTCCTTTTCAGATACGATTTTGTTGCCTACAAGCGCTTTCATACGCTCGTATTCTTTTTTGGAAACCTCGTAGGCTATCCGGGCTTTCTGCACCGGGTCTCCGTCGGCCATGTTTTTGGATGACAATACCACCAAAGGAGTACCTTTGCTGACACTCATTCCTTCGATAACTTTTCCCTTGAAGGAAACCACGCCTGCTACTGTAGCTACGGCTACGCTCTCGTCTCCCTGGGCTGCCATCACCTGGCCGCTGGTCTTGATGACTTGATGGAAACTACCCGGTTCAACAGTGCTGACTGCTACGCCGGCAGCTTGCGCCTTTGCTGGTGGCAGGATGATTTCATCGCTTCCTCCGGCATGGTTTTCCTGCTCTTCGTGCTCATGGTTGTGTTCCTCATGTTCGTGGTCATGTCCCTCGTGGTCATGTCCGTCATGATTGTGCTCTTCTGTTTCGTGATTATGTCCTTCGTGGCTGTCTCCGGACTTGCTGTTACAGGAGCCTAAAAGGAATAATCCCAAGACTCCCATGAAAATAACTTTTTTCATGATGATATTTGTTCTTACTTTTTGATTTTGAATACAAAGTTAGGGCATAGGGCGTGCAACCAAATTGCATTGTTCCTTATGCCGGATAGAAATCTGTCCCGGTGATGTTCCGGTAACAGTTAAGCAAGAAGAGACGGAGGGGCACGAAGTCCCGTAGCACATATGATAAATGTGCTATGAAGAGATTCCAGATAGATACACTCCTGCCTGCTTATGTCAAACTCGGGTAGGATGAGTAACTTGGAAAAAGGTTCAATGAGTAGGGTAACTGCCCACAAGGCATCCGGATGTGAACACACATCATTGGAAGAGCTGGGCGTCTGTTGTACAAAGTGGGTTGTCATGCATCCCGTGTCGCAACAGCAGTGCTCGTTGCCCGGGCTATGACGGTGTCCGCAGCAATCGGCGGTGATATCATTCTTCATGCATATCATTCCGTCGGCATGATGATGGTGGGGAATGACGGGTATCACCAGCATTATCAAGCTGATGAAAAAAAGAATATAGGTTATGTACTGTTTCTTTTTCATTCCTCTATCTTTGGACGGATGCAAAGATAGAGGTTAAGGACTTAATTACCAAATAGAAAATGCTAAAAAGGTTTGAATAACATATTCAATCCCTCATTCATGCTGGGGTGGGTGAAAATGAAGTCCCGCAGGAAATGGTAACGCTGTCCCGTTTTCATGATTGATGCTACGGTATTGATTACTTCTGGTGCATCGGCACAAAGTAGGGTACAACCCAGAATCCGTCCGGTATGGATGTCTACAATAGCTTTGAGCATACCGTCTATGCTGTGTAGCGTACGGGCACGTGGAATCATGGCAGCAGGGATACGTGCCACATGTATGGAATAACCGTTCTTCATCGCTTCCTCTTCCGTCAGTCCTATATGTGCCAGCGGTGGGTCGGTGAAAATGGCAAAGGGGATTGGATACCGGTCTTTTGTACTCCTTTTTTTGTTTTCAAAGAGTTGATTACGGATGATACGGAAATCATCGATGGACAAGTAGTCGAACTGTTCGTCTCCTTTTACGTCCCCCAGGGCCCATACGTGTGGGGCTGTAGTCCGTAATTGGTTGTCGACAACGATGGCTCCCCGCTTGTCTGTTTGTATACCCGCTTTTTCCAGATTCAGCTCTGCAGTCATAGGCTTGCGGCCGATGGCTACCAGCAAGGCATCTCCTTTCAGGTAGTAGGGAGTGCCGTTTGCACTGTCCGTATAGGTCAGTGTTATTCCTTCGGCTGTGTCGTACACGGATTGGACACGGGCGTTCAACCGGACATTGATACGCTTTCGGTTCAATGCTTCCAGCATGGAGGCGGCAATGTCGCGGTCCACTTTAGGCAGAAAGCGGTTTCCCGCTTCCAGCAGTGTGACATGGCTTCCAAAGCCTGCATACATAGTGGCAAACTCCAATCCGACAGCACCGCCGCCGATGACGAGCAGGTGTGCGGGCAGTTTGTTCGATTGCAGCAAGGTCTCACTGGTATATACGTACTTGCTCTCCTTGAGTCCGTCGATGGCAGGCAGGATAGGGGTGGACCCGGTGTTGATGAATATCTCTTTTCCCTCAAGAATCGTTTCGTCCTTGCCGGAGACTATACGGATTGTATTTTCGGACAAGAAAGAAGCAGTTCCGTCATAGAGGGTTATATTAGGCTTGTTTTTTACATTTTCATAATTTTTCTCACGCAGGAAGGATACAAGCTTGTCTTTCCGCGCCACGGCAAGTGCATACAGTTTGGACTGGTTCTTATAATCGTCATAGTATCTTTTTTCCGCATATTCCGATTCGTGAATCAGAGTTTTGGTAGGGATACATCCTACGTTTACACATGTTCCTCCGTACATCTGAGGGGAACGTTCCACGATGGCTACTTTCCAATTCCGTTCGGCCAGTTCGGCGGCCAATAACTTGCCGCCCTTGCCGAATCCTATTATGATGGCATCATATTGTTTCATTTTAATATCTCTTAGTTAAGTGTTTAGTAAAATGAAAACAATATGTATCGGCCATTTGTTCGGACGCCGGGTTTAGCAGATGCTTATCGTTCCAGTTCGCGGAGGGAGTCCATTTTCTTCTTTTCAAGGAATTCGTAGATGCCGCTCAAGTGCTCTTTCACTTGTTTGTTGCCGAATTCATATACCTTGCTTACCAGTCCGTCCAGGAAGTCACGGTCGTGGCTGACGAGGATAAGGGTACCGTCAAAATCCAGTAACGCTTGCTTCAGGATATCTTTGGTTTTCATGTCCAGATGGTTGGTCGGTTCGTCCAGTATCAGCAGATTCACCGGTTCGAGCAAAAGCTTTATCATGGCGAGGCGTGTGCGCTCTCCACCGGAAAGCACCTTGACCTTCTTCATGGACTCTTCGGGGCCACCGAACATGAAGGCACCCAGCAGGTCGCGTATCTTGTTGCGGATTTCCCCTTTTGCCACATCGTCGATGGTCTGGAATACGGTCAGGTTCTCATCCAACAATGAGGCCTGGTTTTGTGCGAAATATCCAATCTGCACGTTGTGTCCTATCGTGAGGGTGCCTTCATGTTCTATTTCCTTCATGATGCACTTCACTAACGTTGACTTTCCTTCCCCGTTCTTACCAACGAAAGCAACCTTGTCTCCCCGTTCTATGGTGAGGTTGGCATTCTTGAAGACCACATGGTCACCGTAACTTTTCCCTACTCCCTCCATGATGACGGGATAATTGCCTGAGCGGGGAGAAGGAGGGAATTTGAGGCGTAACGCTGAAGTGTCTTCTTCATCCACTTCCAGCAGTTCCAGCTTCTCCAGCATTTTTACGCGGCTTTGCACTTGCAGGGTTTTGGAGTAGGTGCCTTTGAACCGTTCGATGAATTCCTTGGTTTCGGCAATGAACTTCTGCTGGTCGTCGTAGGCTTTCTGTTGCTGTTCGCGGCGTTCCTTGCGGAGTTCCAGGTATTTGGAGTAGTTTACTTTGTAATCGTATATCCGTCCCATGGTCACTTCAATGGTACGGGTGGTGATGTTGTCTACGAATTTACGGTCGTGGCTGATGACGATGACAGCCTTTCCATTGCTGATAAGGAAATCTTCCAGCCATTGTATGGATTCTATGTCCAGATGGTTGGTAGGCTCGTCTAGCAACAGCACGTCAGGCTTTTGCAGCAACAGCTTGGCAAGCTCGATGCGCATGCGCCATCCGCCGCTGAAGTCACTGGTCTGGCGGTTGAAGTCTTCGCGTACAAAGCCCAGTCCGAGCAGTGCTTTTTCCACATCCTCCTCGTAATTGGTGGAGTCGATGGCATAGAACTTTTCGCTCAAGGCGGAGACGTTCTCGATAAGTTCCATGTAACTGTCGCTTTCGTAGTCGGTACGCGTTTCCAGTTCCTTGTTGAGGCGCTCTATCTCGGCTTCCATTTCATGCAGGTGGGCAAAGGCCAGTGCTGCTTCCTGGAATACGGTACGGCCGTCTTCCGTCATAAGGTGCTGCGGAAGGTAAGCTATGACACTGTCTTTGGGGGCTGAGATTTTTCCACGGGTAGGCTGTCTTACACCTGCCAGGATTTTCAATAATGTACTTTTCCCCGCTCCATTTTTACCCATCAGGGCGATGCGGTCTTTCTCGTTGATAACGAAAGATATATCACTGAATAAAGTTGTGCCGCCAAATTCCACGGCCAGTCCGTCTATGGAAATCATTATATGTTTTTTTAATGAGCTGCAAAGATAGTGCAAATTGAGTGCAGAATTTTCATGCTTGCATGAAAAAGTTATGCCGGGATGCAGCTTATCTTATTTAAAGATAGTGCAAATCTATTATTTTTTATATCTTTGCCCCTATATAAACAAAACGCATAGGTCATGGAAATAGAAAAAGTGTCAGGAGATTACCGTCCGCTTATTCTGGTTGCGGAAGATGATGATAGTAACTTTAAACTGATAAAGGCTATTATCGGCAAGAAATGCGAGATACTATGGGCAAAGAATGGTGAGGATATTGTAAATTTGTTCGAAGAGAATCGCGACAAGGCGGAAGCTATTCTGATGGATATAAAAATGCCTATTATGAACGGGCTGGATGCTACGGTGATTATTCGCAAGAAGGATAAAGAACTTCCCATCATCATGCAGACCGCTTACGCCTTTACTGCCGACCGCGAAAAAGCCTTGGAGTGCGGAGCCTCGGAAGTGTTGGTAAAACCCATCACTCTGTCTGCTTTGCGTACATGTCTGAGCCGTTATTTACCCAAATTGGTTTGGTAAGGCTTTACTGATAATAAAAAGGGAACCGGATGACTAAGTAATGAATATATCATCCGGTTTCCTTCTTTTTATTCTTGTGCATTGTCTTTTCTCTCTTCCATCTTCTTTTTTACAAATTCGATTTTGAGATTGGCTTCTTCCATATTCTTCTTTATTTCCGTCATGGATGACATGCAGATGAGGTGTTCTCAAGCTGGGGTCTTGAGACCATTGACGCAGTGAACAAGGATCAGCTGACCGCGATCCTGGAAGAGCTGGCTTACGGCAATGAGTACGGAGATATTCTTCGTGCCAAGGGCATGCTTCCGGGTGAGAAAGAGGGCGAGTGGTACTACTTCGATATGGTTCCGGAGCAGTACGAAATCCGCACCGGAGCACCGGATTATACCGGTAAGGTATGTGTCATCGGTGCCAACTTAAAGGAAGACGAATTAAAGAAAGCGTTCGGCAGAAACTAACTGCCTGCTGCATACGGGTATGGATTTTCTGAATTAGAAATTCTGTACCGCACAGTTGTGGCAGCAGATTTTGCCCGGACAGACCATAGGAAGGCGCTGAATGCATCAGCGCTTTCTTAAAAAGAAAAAAGGACAGGTACAAACTATGGGACCAATGATTGACGATGAAGTAACGCCGGTATTTTTGATCAACGGCTTTCTGGAGGCCGGAAAAACCGAATTTTTGTCCTTCACCATGGAACAGGATTATTTCCGTACAGACGGAAAGACCCTCCTGATCGTGTGTGAGGAAGGCGATACAGAGTATGACGATGCGCTGCTTGCAGACACCAAAACCTCTGTCGTATATGTAGACAGTCTGGAGGAGATCACACCGGACCGCTTAACTGAGCTGGAGCTTTTGCACCAGCCGGAACGTGTCCTGATCGAGTGGAATGGTATGTGGAACCAGGATGACCTCAAGCTTCCAAAGGACTGGACCATCTACCAGCAGATTACCATCATTGACATGTCGACCTTCGAGCTCTATGTTAAGAATATGAAGTCACTGTTAAATTCCATGGTAAAGAATTCTGAGCTTATAAGAACTAAAAAAAGGTGCCGCCTTTTGGCGACACCTCTAAGACTTAGCCCTATTCTATAACAGAGCTTTTTATTTGTAAATATAATTATTTAACGAATGCTTTTACTTTATTGTAAATTCCTGCTGCATCAATTCCATATTTTTCCAGTAATTTTACTGCCGGACCGGACTCACCAAATACATCATTGATACCGATACGAAGCATCTGTGTCGGAGCTTTTTCGCTTAACACTTCCGCTACTGCACCGCCAAGACCACCGATTACAGAATGTTCTTCTACTGTAACGACTTTGCCTGTTTCTTTTGCAGCTTTTACAACCAGTTCTTCATCTAATGGTTTGATAGTATGAATATTGATTACTTTTGCATCAATTCCATCTTCAGCCAGTTTTTCTGCTGCTGCTAAAGTTTCACTTACGCAAAGACCTGTTGCAAAGATTGTAACATCTTTTCCTTCTCTAAGCACGATACCTTTTCCGATTTCAAACTTATAATCCGGTCTGTCATTGATAACCGGCACTGCCAGACGTCCAAAACGTAAATAAACAGGACCTTCATGAAGGTAAGCTGCTTCTACAGCTGCTTTTGCCTCTACATCATCAGATGGATTTAAGATCACCATGCCTGGAATGGTTCTCATAAGTGCCATATCTTCGTTACACTGATGCGTTGCACCATCTTCTCCAACAGAGATTCCGGCATGAGTTGCACCAATTTTTACATTTAAATGTGGATAACCGATGGAGTTACGCACCTGCTCGTAAGCACGTCCTGCTGCAAACATTGCAAATGTACTGGCAAATGGAACTTTTCCTGTAGTAGCCACAAGATGAGTCCCATAAGGCGCATCATCACATTATT
>OGZW01003876.1_pt1 | contig 10779 bp, 8 predicted proteins | sample 1577001 | NCBI WGS metagenome assembly OGZW01 (sample SAMEA3541519, study PRJEB24748) | human gut metagenome | biome: human gut; feature: human-associated habitat; material: faeces | place: China | collected 2012
CGATGGGGACCAGCGCCATGTAGCTGTAGGCCGCCACCATGATAGAAAAAATCCAGCCGTTGTAGATTCCTGGAAAGAAAAAGGTCCGGAATATTTTTCAAAATTACAGCGGGAAATCATCGTGCAGGCAGCGGACATGTTACTTCCAGGTGGCATGATGTTTTACTCCACCTGTACATTTTCCCCTTTGGAAAATGAAAAGACAATCACACATCTTTTAAAGGAACGCCCGGATATGGAAGTCGTTCCAATGGAAGATTATGAAAATTTTGCGGAAGGACTCACATCCTATAAAGACGAAGCTTTTGACGAAAGCTGTAAACTCTGCCGTAGAATTTGGCCGCATAAAATGTCTGGTGAAGGGCATTTTATGGCACTTCTTCATAAAAAGAGCGGGGCAGAACAGGAAATAAAATCAGATGAAAAAGCTTCTAAAAAATCAAAAAAAGCTAAAAAGAAACAGCAAACAGAAACACTGAGTTCCGTTTGGTGGGAAAAATGTAAAAGTTTAAGCAAAGAGCAAAAAGCAGCCGCAGAAGACTTCTTCGCCCATGTAAACATTGCTTATGATGTGGGCAGAATTGACGTGCGAGGCGATAATCTTTACTATCTTCCAGAACCACAATATGATGGACGAGGATTACATTTCCTGAGAAATGGCCTTTTCATGGGCGAATTCAAAAAGAAAAGATTTGAACCGTCTCAGCCATTTGCACTCGTACTCCGTGCACAGGATTTTGATCAGGTACTTGACTTTCCAGCAGATGATGAACGATTACAGCGATATCTTCGCGGCGAAACCCTTGACGTAAGCGATTTGATCAACGGAGAAAAAAAGCGAAAAGGCTGGCAGCTAGTTATGGCAGCGGGACATCCACTGGGATTTGGAAAACTCGTAAACAATAATCTGAAAAACAAATATCCAGCGGGATGGAGAAAGTGAGAAGTTGTATGATAAATATTATATCAAAAAGAGAGTTATCAAATAGTGTAATATATGAGTTAGATGACAATATATTGCGAAGCAACATTATTTCAATATTGAAAATGTTTGAAAATGGAAAACATAAGTTTGGAGAGTGTAGTTGTAGTACATGGGATGAAGATGGCCATGTAATGCGTCCATGTTTTCATAGTATTGATGAATTAGAAAAATTGAAGGAATATCCAAGTCCTGATATGTCTTTTGATGTTGATTATGTAAATTCTGATACAGGAAAATATAGCTATACCATAAGTGCTTCAACAAATAATAATATCATAACTTTCTTTATTGACAATAAAAAATGTTGATTTTCCTCAGTTTCATGAGCTTTTTAAAAAAATAAGTAAAAATGCCATAAGACTTAAAATAATTAAGCACTATTTGTTATCGTAAAATTTCACTGTCACAATATAATAAAATTTCACCCAAAGAACTAAAAAAGTTAAGTCAAAACTGACATTGACTTACAAGCCCAAAAATGCAAAAATAAATGCATGAAAAGCAAGGGCGCTGAAACATAATTGTTTTGGCGTCCATTTTTTATTTTATAAAAATTTATAAAATAAAAACACTTCGCGAGTGAGAAAGCATTTTCTTGAAAAAGCAGGAAAGACCTGCAAAAAAAGTTAGGAGTGAAAAGTATGGATATGAGTGTTTGGTACCTTTTAGGTGCAGTATTAGTATTTTTTATGCAGTGTGGTTTTGCAATGGTGGAAACAGGTTTCACCAGAGCGAAAAATGCCGGAAATATCATTATGAAGAATCTGATGGACTTCTGTATTGGAACAGTCGTATTCTTCGTTCTTGGTTACGGTATTATGAACAGTGAAAATTATTTCTTTGGACTGATCGGAAGACCGGAATATCAGATGTTCACAGACTTCGCAAACTTTGACTGGTCCAATTTCTTCTTCCAGTTAGTATTTTGTGCAACAGCAGCAACAATCGTTTCCGGAGCAATGGCAGAAAGAACAAAGTTCTCTACATATTGTATTTATTCCGCAGTTATCAGTGCAATCGTATACCCGATTGAAGCTGGATGGGTATGGAATAGTGCAGGATGGCTCGCAAAATTAGGCTATGTTGATTTTGCAGGTTCTTCTGTAATTCATATGGTCGGTGGTATTGCTTCTGTTATCGGTGCCGCAATGCTTGGACCTCGTATTGGTAAATATACAAAAGGAAAAGACGGAAAAACTGTTGTAAATGCATTTCCGGGACATTCTCTTACACTTGGCGCACTTGGATGCTTTATCTTATGGTTTGCATGGTATGGATTCAACGGTGCAGCAGCATCTGATCCTACACAGTTAGCACAGATTCTTGGAACAACAACTATCGCACCGGCAGTAGCAACTTTTGTCTGTATGATGTTTACATGGATCAGAAACGGAGCACCTGATGTTTCCATGTGTCTGAATGCTTCTTTAGCAGGTCTTGTAGGTATCACAGCCGGATGTGCGAATGTAGATGCCGTTGGTGCAACGATTATCGGACTTGTTGATGGTATACTTGTAGTAATAGTCGTAGAATTTATTGACCAGAAACTAAAAATTGATGACCCGGTAGGTGCCGTAGCCGTTCATGGATGTAATGGTCTTTGGGGTACAGTAGCAGTCGGACTTTTCGATTATAACAATGGTGTATTTTATGGTGGCGGATTCCACCAGCTTGGAGTACAGGTACTGGGTGTTGTATGTATCGCAGCATACACAGCAGTTGCAATGACAATCGTATTTACAATTCTTAAACATACAATAGGACTTCGTGTCAGTGCAGAAGAAGAAATCATGGGTCTTGATATCGCAGAACATGATCTTGCATCAGCATATGCAGATTTCCTTCCAATTTCCGCAACAACAATGGGCGGTGTAACAACAGAAACAATCGATGTAACAGACTTAAGAGACAAGAAACTCGCTCCAGTCATCGGCGGTGCAAAAGAAACAGGCGGACGTTATACAAAACTTACAATTATGTGTAAAGAAGACCGTTTTGCCATTCTGAAAGATGCCATGAGCCAGATTGGTGTAACAGGTATGACAGTATCCCATGTAATGGGTTGTGGAACACAGAAAGGAAAAACTGGACAGTATCGTGGTGTTAAGATTGATATGAACCTTCTGCCACAGCTTCAGGTAGACATTGTCGTATCTACAGTACCACCGGAATTAGTCGTAGAAGCCGCAAAGAAAGCACTTTATACTGGCGAGTACGGCGATGGTAAGATTTTCCTTTACGATGTAGAAAATGTTGTGAGAATCCGAACCAATGAAACGGGAATTGCAGCATTAGATAACGAAGAAAAATAGGAATTTGCCAGTGAAATAATAATTGCCGCAGGCAAGAAGACGCACCCAAAGAGAGCAGGTAGCCTATATTTGTGACTCTATCACTGCGGGTTGAATGTTCGCCTCCGGGCTCGCATTCAATCCTCGTTCTAAGGCCACAAATATAGGCTACCTGCTCTCTTTGGGTGCTGTGTTTTTGTTGGAGATGGAATTACTATTTCATGTTGGAGTGATTTGGGGAATCGCCAGAAGATTGTGGCTTTTTAAAAAGTTGAGTCATAAGAGTTCGACACTCATATTGTTATTTTAATGTGTAAAAATAATAATTTTTTCTTATGGATTTTTGTGTCAATCCTTCGAAATTTAGTTTCCCAGGCAGACTCATTCTCATGTCTTCTTTTCCATAGTATATGCACAAGCTTATTACTGGATGTAAACGGTCACTTTTTTGTAGGCCGGATAAAAATTCATCGGATGTATCAAAATTTTTTTCATTTCTGTTTTTAGCTGTTATCTCGTTGTATTCCTTTAAGTAAATAAGAGAATCTGCTATCATATGCTAAATCTGCAAACCGCTGATTATTCTTCCAGAAAGTCTTTAGTACAGTGTCTGGTTTTACGTTATTTTTAATTGCCAATTTGACACCATCCTTTCTAAACTATATACCTAATGGTTATTTACAAGGAATATATTACCATAATTTTCTTGAAATATAAATATGAAAATTAGCATTTTTTACATGTATAGTGTATAATTTAAAGATATATTTTCAGAAAGGCAAAAGATAAATGAGACATTTTGACATTATAAAATGGCTTTGGGTAGCCGGAATTATATACACATTTTTGCAGGGATATACATTTTATATGCAGAGACAGGGAGAAATAGCAGTTGGCTGTTCTTTTCTGTGTGCTTTTTGCATTTTCCAGTTTATTAGACGATTACACACGCTTTACTATCTTCATATGAAAATGAAAAATATTGACAAATTAAATGGTAGAGCATTTGAACGTTATCTCACTGTCCAGTTCCGGCATCTCGGTTATCATGTTACACTCACAAGTTATAGCCACGACTATGGAGCAGATCTTGTTCTTCGCAAATGGGGAAAAAAGATTGTTGTTCAGGCAAAACGCTATGAGCGAAATGTGGGAATTGCGGCTGTTCAGGAAGTTGTTGGTTCTATTGCTTATTACAAAGCTGATCGGGCAATGGTTGTTACAAATAGCAACTTTACGAAAAGTGCCAGAGATCTCGCCAAAAGAAATGAAGTAGAATTGTGGGGAAGAAAAGAAATGCAGAAAAAATTTCATATAAAAGCCTGAGTTCTGCTCGTTGGAAGCTCGAGAAACCAGTTGGAGGGATTTTGGGGAGAGGACAGGAGAATACAGAATGTCTGGGAAATGAAAACTTGTTGGATTGACATTTAAACCATTATCGTAATGGCATATGATAATAGTTTTAGAGCGTGTTTGAAAAATCATTCCTACAATCTGTACACCCCGTCAGATAGTTGTGATTTTTAAAAAGATTGAATATTCTGACAATAATAAAATGAATTCAGTGAAAACTAAAAAAACAGATGATAAAATATTGAATTTAGAAAATCAGAGAAAAATATAAAAATAGTGTTGACAAAATAAGAATCCTGCTTTATAATACAGACATAAACAAAGAACGGACGGCACAGTCCATCATATAGATTTTGAAATTATAGGTTTTGCTTTTATCATGAAAAAGAGGTGAGAGTGCAAACAGATTAAAATTAATTTCAGAATTTAAATAAGCCAGAAGGAGGTACGGACCACCAAAAACATAAGTTATAATTCAGATTAGTAACATATTAATAATAGGAGGTACAGACCACCAGAAAGTTAAGTTTAGGATTCAGGAAACGATACTAAACAGGAGGTATAAACCACCAGAAAGTTAAGTTTAAGATTCAGGAAACGATACTAAACAGGAGGTAAAACCACCAGAAAGTTAAGTTTAAGATTTAAGAAACTATACTAATATAGGAGGTACAGACCACCAAACAGTTAAGTTAAGATTCAGGAAACGATACTAAACAGGAGGTACAGACCACCAAATAGTTAAGTTAGGATTTAGGAAACGATACTAATATAGGAGGTACGGTCCAACAAAAACTTAAGCTAAGACTCGAAACGATATCATAGCAGGAGGTACAGACCGACAAAAACATAAGCTATCGAATTTAAGTGAGATTGCAGATTTGAAAGTTTGATGGTTGCGAGTGATTAATATCAAGAGATAGCACTTCAGGTAGTAGTAAAAAGAGAAGAACTTAGAGAATCCAGGGAATCAGCTTAGAATTCAGAAGAATAATCGCCCAAAAAAGAGATGAATAATATAACCGGAGATTTTAAGGGATTGGAAGCAGGTGTATTATAAATCATAATCCTTTTGTAGAAGATAGAAGGAAAACTGATAACGAATAATACAGACCACGGAAGATTAGCTTAGAGTTAAAAGGGAAATAGGAGGTATAGTCCGTTGGACATAATTGAAAATCATTAGCGGAGAGCATCTAGAATTAGTAGTCAGGATGCTCTCTTTTTTTGTGCTCTTTTTGCCTGATTCTATTATTTTCTTAGTAAATATGATATACTTTTTACATGATATCGCTATTGCGGAAATATAAGATATTTTATAAAGGAGGTGCTAGTATGACAATTGGAGATTTTTTTACAATGGCGGCAGTCATTGTTGCAGCATGTCTTGTATACAATTTTGTTAAGGCATATACTAAGAAAAAATAAGAACTATTGCAGAGGAAAATAGGAGAGAAAGATGAAAAAAAGCAACATAAAAAGAATCTTAAGCGGAGTATTTGCCATGTTAATGGTGTGCTGTATCGCATTTACAACACAGGGATTGACCGTTAATGCCGCTATTGTTTCTGGAGGAAAGAAAAATTATAGTTATAAAGAACTAAAAACTGATTTAAAACAATTGCAGAAAAAATATAGAGATCATTGTCAGGTAAATGTAATCGGTAAAACTGCGGATAAAAGGAATTTATATGAAGTTGTGATTGGAAATCCAAACGCAAAGAAGCATCTTCTTGTGATTGGGAATCTTCATGCAAGAGAACATATGACAGTGCAGTTATGCATGAAACAAATTGAATATTATCTGAATAATTATAATAAGAAAATAAATGGCAAAAAAGTTTCAGCTACTTTAAATAAGGTAGCAATTCACTATGTACCCTCCTGTAATCCAGATGGAACAGCCATTAGTCAGAAGGGATTTAACGCTATTCGTAATAAAAGTCTTAGAAATGGTTTAAGAAGGATGGGCGGAAGTTCCAGTAAATGGAAAGCCAATGCAAGAGGTGTAGATTTAAATCGTAACTGGAAGGTAGCATTTAAAAAGGCCGGTAAAAAAGGTTCCTCCGGTTATCGAGGTCCCAAAGCAGCCAGTGAAAAAGAAGTACAGGCACTTGTAAAATGGGTAAATCGTATTGAGAGAAGAGGGAAAATCGCAGGCGTTGTCAGCTATCATTCTACAGGTTCTATTCTTTATGGAAGATGTGCCAGCCGCGCAACTAAAAAAGTAAGAAATATAACAACAAGAATGTACAAATTAGCAAAAAGTCTTACAAGATATCATCTTATGCCAACTGAATCCATTTCTGTAGCAAGAGGATGCTCTCGAGAATACTTCCTCTATAAAAGAAATATTCCATGCATTACCATTGAAGTTGGAGTGGGAGCAGCACCGTTAAGTGGAAGAGAATTTAACTCTATCTGGAATAAAAATAAAAATGTAGTAATCAGAGAAGCTCAGTTATTTGATTAAAAATCCTGATTTGTGAGGCTGCGGAGCAGACGAACTCCTGAAGATAAATAAAGCATATTTGTGACTTTAGTCGCGGCGGTTTGAATATTCGCTTATACACGCTCGTATCCAAACCTTGCTCCGAGGCCACAAATATAGGGTATGCTCTCTCTTTGGGTGCTGTCTTTGGCTGCCTATGCAAACTCAGAAATTGTTTTGAGAAAGATTTGAGGGAGACTTTCAGGAGTTCGTCTGCTCCGTAACCTCACAACTCAGAATTTCTCTATTGAAGATTCAGTCTCTTTGTCATGATGTATTTACTTCCCATCCAGCATACGGCTATCAGAATAATATTAAATATAAGTCCTGTAATCAGAATTGGATTAAGGAAAGTTCCAAAGGAGTAGTTATTGCTGTAAATATTCACCCGCATAATTGTAGTGCTGCCGAAGTATCCCCAGACTATAAGCTGGATTAATCCAAATATCTGCTGAACAACATAAATTCCAACATATGCCCCAATGGAAGCAAGTACTTTGTGGCTGGAGGCAAGATTTCCAAGTGTGATACTGAAAAACAGTATACCAATTGCCAGGAATGGTGATAGAACAAGGGCAATAATAATTAATGTTGTAAAGAGCGGTGTCTGGCTTGCATAACGTATCAGAGTGCTCCAGAAAATACTAAAGTTAGAGAAAAGCTCTGTACTTCCTACCAAAATAAAGATAGATATGCTGATAACTACAACGTCAATAAGAAGCCATAGTAAAGCAGCAAGTTCTTTTGAAAGCAAAAGCTGTGATGGTGTTACAGGCAGGGTATTTGTAAGGTAGCCCTGGTCGGTAAATACATTTTTATGAAAATGATAGCCGCTATATATATAAGTAAAGATAGCAATACTTGAAATGACAATGACAAGAGCAAAAATAAGAAGCATTGTCAACGTGCCTATGATAGTGGAATCGGTGTTTAATAAAGCGTCTGTTCCTCCGCTTATTGTAAAATAAAAGCGAGATAAGAGGGCAAATAATAACACGAATCCATGAATTGGCAGTAGAAGCTTTGAAATAGAACGCCATTCATATTTAAATAATTTTCCTAACATTTGAATACCTCCCGGAATAATACATCTACTGATTTTCCCTGATTAAAACGAATATCTTCCACATCATTTTTCAGGACGATATGTCCGTTTTTGATAAAAACAACTTCATCCAAAATATTTTCCACGTCAGAAATAAGATGCGTGGAGATGAGGATGGTGGAATCGGGTTCGTAATTGTTGATAATCGTACTTAAAATGTAATCTCTTGCAGCAGGGTCCACTCCGGCAATCGGCTCGTCGAGACAGTAAAGTTTAGCGCGGCGGCTCATGACAAGGATTAGCTGTACTTTTTCTTTTGTTCCTTTTGAAAGGGTTTTGATTCGGGCATTTGAATCAATGTTTAACTTTTCTAACATGGAAATTGCCCGGCTTCTGTCGAAGTCTTCATAAAAGTCCTCAAATAATGTAATTGCTTCTGAAACTTTCTGGGTTTCATCTAAGTAGGTACGCTCTGGGAGATAGGAGACGATTTTTTTCGATTCGACTCCAGGGGTATTTCCATTGATAAAAAGTTTTCCGCCTGTTGGAGCAAGTAATCCGTTGATTAACTTGATTAAAGTAGTCTTTCCACTGCCATTTGGCCCAAGAAGACCGATAATTCTGCCGGATTCTAAGGAAAGAGTAATATTGTCGAGTGCCTGTTTGCGGCCATATTTTTTGGATAGATTTTTACATTCCAGAATTGTACTCATTTCTGATTCTCCTTTCCGAGTTTTTCAAGTAAAGTGATTGTCTATTCGTAATCAAATCCCATCTGTGACATTTTATTAAGAAATTCTTTGATTTGTGTGGATGCCAGTTCCTCTCTCATTTTTTCAATCATAGCTTTGTCCTCTGTAATAAATCGCCCGCTTGTTCTTGCGGAATGAACCAGGTTCTCTCTTTCTAATTCGGAAAGAGCTTTCTGCATTGTGTTGGGATTTACCCCCGCCTGAGCAGCTAAATCTCTGACCGAAGGAAGTTTGTCGCCCGGCTGATATTTGCCTGATACAATATCCAGCGATACTTTCTCGATAATCTGAGCGTAAATTGGACGGCTGGAGTCAAGATTCCAAGACATTTATAACACCTCCTTTAAGTTATCAACACTTACATTCAAGAATGCCTCGGCATTTTTGCTGCAAGCTGCGCGTCATCTCACATCTGATACAATTCTATTTTGCAGGAAAATGTAATAAATTCCTTACAATAAAATTTTGTATTATTGTACTAAGTGATTAATACAATAATACATGCAGGACGAGAAAATGTCAACACAAAATAAAAATATTTTTTCGCCCATGACTTTTTTGCAAGTTTGAGATACAATGGTGAGAGTGTATTTAAAATGAGAGAAGATTATAAAAACTAAAGAGGAGGAAAATATGGAAAATAAAAAAGCATTTGGTCATGCTCTTGCCATTTTTACGATTTTTATCCTTTTACAGCAAGAAGACTCCGACCTCTAAGGTGGGAGATGAATTGCGTCTATACCTACTTGATAGGATGCGTTATTGCATTGATTGGCATTTCCATCATTAGCTTTAGCGGGACAACGATGCATTTAAATCCAATTGGAGATATTTTGTCCGTTGGTGCGGCGATGGTATGGTCATTTTATGCAGTTCTTTCAAAGAAAATGGGAGCCTTTGGCTATTCAGTTATCCAGACAACGAGAAGAACCTTTTTCTACGGAATCTTATTTATGATTCCTGCATTATATTTCTTTGACTTCAAATGGGACTTGTAACGATTCTCCACACCAGCATACATATTCAACATTTTCTATCTAGGACTTGGCGCATCCGCCATCTGTTTTGTGACGTGGAATCTGGCAGTAAGAATCCTTGGAGCAATCAAGACAAGTGTATATATTTACCTTGCGCCGGTAGTCACAGCGGTAGCATCCGTCATCGTTTTACATGAGAAAATAACTTTTCTTTCTGGATTAGGAATCGTTCTGGTACTCGGTGGTTTGCTTTTATCCGAACAAAAGAAAAAACTTTTTCTTATTAGGGGTAGAAAGCACACGGAAAATGTTGTAGAATAAAAGATAAATCATAAAAGACAGGAGGAACATCTTTGAAAAGAGAAACCGTTATAGTAATAGACTTCGGTGGACAGTATAATCAACTTGTTGCACGCCGTGTCCGAGAGTGCAATGTATACTGCGAAATCTATTCTTATAAAACAGATATCGAAAAAATCAAAGCCATGAATCCAAAGGGAATCATCTTAACTGGCGGACCAAACAGCTGTTATGAGCCAGATTCCCCAACTTACACAAAGGAACTCTTTGAACTGGGAATCCCTGTTCTTGGTTTATGCTACGGCGCACAGCTTATGATGCATATCCTTGGTGGTAAGGTCGAGGCAGCTCCAGTACGTGAGTACGGAAAAACAGAAGTATTAGTAGATAAAAAAGATTCTAAAATCTTTGCAGACGTATCCGAGAAAACTATTTGCTGGATGAGTCACTTTGACTACATTTCCAAAGTAGCACCAGGATTTGAAATCAGCGCACACACAGCAGACTGTCCGGTAGCAGCCGCAGAGAATGCAAAAAAAAGTTTATATGCTATCCAGTATCATCCAGAAGTTCTTCATACAGTAG
>OGZW01003877.1_pt1 | contig 10773 bp, 12 predicted proteins | sample 1577001 | NCBI WGS metagenome assembly OGZW01 (sample SAMEA3541519, study PRJEB24748) | human gut metagenome | biome: human gut; feature: human-associated habitat; material: faeces | place: China | collected 2012
ATAGTCCATCATGATGCTGCTGACGACGAAATTTGCCTCGTCCTGCTCATTGAAAACGGTCTTGATGAGAACGCGCTCGCCCGCGCCCGCGTCGGTCCACAGGGTCTTCCCCTTGCGTCCGGTATTATTCTTGATGACGGCGTTCGCCGCGTCGAGGATATTCTGCGTGGAGCGGTAATTCTGCTCTAAGCGGATCGTGCGGCAGCCCTTGTATTCTTTTTCAAAGTTCAAAATATTCGTGATGTCCGCGCCGCGGAATTTGTAGATGCTCTGGTCATCGTCGCCGACGACGCAGATGTTGCCCTTCTCCCCCACAAGGAGCTTGATGAGAAGGTATTGCAGTCGGTTTGTGTCCTGATACTCGTCGATCAGTACATAGCGGAACTTGCGGCGGTAATAGTCGCGTACCTCATCCTCCTGCTGCAGCAGCGTGACCGCGTGAAGGATGATATCGTCGAAATCGAGCGCATTCGCCTCGGCAAGCCTGCGCACGTAGCGCGTGTAGATCTTGGCGATGGCCTCTCTGCGCCAATCGCCGCTGCCGGCCCATCGCCCGGAATAATCCTTCGGCGTTTCCATCGCGTCCTTGGCGTTCGAGATGGCCGAGAGCACCTCGCGCGGCGTGAGCTTCTTTTCGTCGATGCCGAGCTCCTTCAAAATATCCTTGATGACGCGCTTGGAGTCGTCCGTATCATAAATGGTAAAGTCGCGCGAAAAGCCGAGGCGGTCGATATCGCGGCGCAGGATGCGCACGCAGGCGGAGTGGAACGTCATCGCCCATACGCTCTCCGCCCCCTGGATGCCGAAGGCGGACAGGCGTTCGCGCAGCTCGTTTGCCGCCTTGTTCGTAAACGTCACCGCCAGCACCGACCACGGCGCGGCGGGGTCAAGACGGCAGAGACGCACCATGCGGCTGCGCTCGTCGCTCGTCGGATGCTCGGGGTAGCCTTCGAGAAACGCAAGGTCATCCTCCGTCGCCCAGGACGGCACCTCCGAGCTGTCGCTTCCCCGCCCGTAGGTCAAAAGGTTTGCGACACGGTTGATGAGCACCGTCGTCTTGCCGCTGCCCGCGCCTGCGAGCAGCAGCAGCGCGCCCTCGGTCGTCAGCACGCCGCGGCGCTGCTCGGGGTTCATTTTTGCAAAATCCCGCGCGATGGCCGCTCTGCGAGCGGCGGCATAGCGGGCATTAAAATCACTCATATGCTCTGTTTCCCTTTCCTGAACTTTCCACATCTTACCCTTTTTTTCCTTTCCGGTCAACTGCCTTCGGCAAAAATCGACTTTTTGTTCGATTTTTTTAGTTGACAAGAACGAATGTTCGATTTATAATTTCACTCGAACAAAAGTTCTAACCGCAAGGAGGATATTCCAAATGGCCGCTTCTACTTTCATCTTCGTTCTCATCGGCGTCAGCGTTGTCACCACCAAGGTGATGGACCTGCTGTTTCTGCTCGACCAGCCGTCCAAGCGCCGTAAGGCAAGATATGCCCGCTGAGCAAAATGGAGCTGCTCGATAAGCTCACCATTCTGGCCGACGCTGCAAAATACGACGCCGCCTGCACCTCAAGCGGCGCAAAGCGCGGCTATCAGGAGGGAAAGATCGGCTGCACATCGTCCTCCGTTGCCGGCTGTTGCCACACGTTTTCGGCGGATGGCCGCTGCGTGACGCTTTTGAAGGTCCTGCTCTCAAACGACTGCTGCTACAACTGCAAATACTGCGTCAACCGCTGCACGAACGATACGCCGCGCGCGACCTTCACGCCCGAGGAACTGGCGGAGCTGACCATCCAGTTCTATCGCCGCAACTATATCGAGGGGCTGTTTCTCTCCTCCGGCGTGCTGCACTCGCCGGATTACACAACGGAGCTGATGATCCGCGCGCTGTCGATCCTGCGCAATGAATACCGATTCAACGGCTACATCCACGCCAAGGCCATCCCCGGCACGTCGCCGGAGCTGGTGGAGCAGCTCGGGTTTCTCGCCGACCGCCTGAGCGTGAACATCGAGCTGCCGAGCGAGGCAGGGCTCAGGCTGCTCGCCCCCAACAAGACAAAGCAGGCCATCCTGCGCCCAATGACACAGATCCGCGACCGCGCGAAGCAAAGCCGGCAGGAGCTCGTTCAATACCGGCACGCGCCGCGCTTTGCCCCTGCGGGGCAGAGCACCCAGCTCATCGTCGGCGCGACGAAGGAGAGCGACCTGCACATTCTGAACCTCACGCAGGCGCTTTACGATTCCTATAAGCTAAAACGCGTGTTCTACTCCGCCTATGTGCCGGTGGTCGAGAACACGCTTCTCCCCTCTCTCGACACCAAGCCCCCGCTGCTGCGCGAGCATCGGCTCTATCAGGCCGACTGGCTGCTGCGGTTTTACGGCTTTCGCGCGAGCGAGCTGCTCGACGACAGCGCACCGGACTTTGACCCGCAGCTCGACCCCAAGTGCTGCTGGGCGCTGCGGCACCCCGAGTTCTTCCCTGTCGAGGTCAACCGTGCCGATTACGAAGCGCTGCTGCGCGTGCCGGGGATCGGCGTTGTGAGCGCCAGGCGCATTCTGCTCGCGCGCCGCTCGGGTTTGCTGCGCGCGGAGGATCTCAAAAAGCTCGGCGTCGTGATGAAGCGCGCGCAGTATTTCCTCACTTGCGGCGGACACTGCGCCGCGCCGCTGAAGCTGTCGCAGGAGTGTATTTTGCAAAATCTGGTCGCACTTGAGCGCCGCGCACTGCCGCAGGCAGAGGCCGAGCAGCTATCGCTTTTTGATCAGGTCGGCTGAACGGAGGCACCCCATGGCATGGCGCGAGATCATCTATGAATACGACGGCAGCTTTGAAGGGCTCCTCTGCTGCGTGTTCGAAAGCTACACGCAAAAAGAACGCCCCACCGCGATCCTGCGCGATGGGGACGATGAGCCTTCGCTTTTTGCAATTCGCGCAGTTGCGACCGACCGCGCCCACGCCCGCCGCATCTATCGCAGCCTTTTTCAGAGGAGCCCCGAGGTCGGCCCTTTCCTGCGCCGCGCGTTCCTCACCTGTATGCCCGATAAGGAGATGGCCATTTACCGTTTCATCGTCAAATTCTACCGTGAGGGCGCGCCGCTGCTCTCGCGTCTCAGCGACGACAGCTACCTTCCGCTGCTCAAGGCCGTGCGACTGCTCTCGGGCGAGGTCGAGCAATTTCGCGGCTTTACCCGCTTTTCCGACTTTGACGGCGTGCTCGGCGCGGAAATCGAGCCGAAAAACCGTGTGCTCCCCATGCTGCGCCGTCACTTCTGCGAGCGCTACCACAACGAAACGTTTTTCCTCTACGACCGCACACACCGCGAAGCGCTGCTCTACAGCGGCGGCGTGTCGCGCATCGTGCCGCTCGAGCACTTTGAAATGGCGCCGCCCGATGAAGAGGAGGCCGGTTATCGCCGTCTTTGGCGCCGCTTTTACGACACCGTTGCCATCGAAGCGCGCAGAAACGAAAAGCTGCGCATGACGCATATGCCCAAGCGCTACCGGGGCACGATGACAGAATTTCAGGACGAGGACTTTTTCAGAGCTCGTCCGCAAGCAACGCCCTCAGCTTCTCGAGCGCCCGCCGTTCCAGACGCGATACCTGCACCTGCGACACCCCCAGAAGGCGCGCCGTCTGCTCCTGCGTCAGTCCCTTGAAAAAGCGCAGCAAAATCGTCATCCTCTCGCGCTCGGGCAGCGCCTCTATCGCCTCCCGCAGCGCGATTTTTTCGACCAGGCTCTCTTCGGGCGACTCACTGCCGAGCATTCCCTCGAGCGTCAGCCCGTCCCCCGTTTCCCGCTGCAGGCTCTCCGGCTCGGCGACCGCCAGCTCGCACTACGCGATCTCCTCGGGGCGCAGCCCCGCCTCCTCGGAAAGCTCCGAGAGCACCGGCTCCCGTCCGAGCGTGTTTTTGAGCTTTTCGCGCGCGGCGAAGATCGTCGCCGCCTGCTCGCGGATGCCGCGGCTGACCTTGATCGCGCCGTCGTCACGCAGAAAGCGTCGGATCTCTCCGGCGATCTTTGGCACGGCATAGGTCGAAAACTGCGTTCCGAATGTCAGGTCAAACCCCTTTACCGCTTTGATGAATCCAAGGCATCCAAGCTGATACAGGTCATCCGGCTCCACGCCGCGTCCGTAGTAGCGGCGCACGATGCTCCAGATGAGGCCGCTGTTGTCGCGCAGCATTTGCTCGCAGGCCTGCTCGTCGCCCTGCACCGCGGCCTCCAGCAGCTCCGCTGTGCCGTTCATCGCCGTGCCGTGCGCAGCGCGATCCTGCGCTTCATCGTCACGGCCGTCCCCTTGCCGTTTTTCGACCGGACCGTCAGCGCATCCATAAAGCTCTCCATGATCGTAAAGCCCATGCCGCTGCGCTCTTCTCCGCCGGTCGTGAAGAGCGGCTCGCGCGCCTTTTCGACGTCCGCGATCCCGCATCCCCAGTCGCGCACGGTGATCTCGAGCACGTTGCCGTCGAAAATGCTCGCGCGCAGCGCGATCTTTCCGATCTCCTGCGGATAGGCGTGCACGATGGCGTTCGTCACCGCCTCACTCACGGCAGTCTTGATATCGCCGAGCTCGTCGAGCGTCGGGTCGAGCTGGGCGGCAAACGCCGCGACCGCGGCGCGCGCCAGCCCCTCGTTGACGCTGCGGCTCGGAAATTCGATGGCTATGTAGTTATTCGGTTTTACCTTCATCGCTCTTTTCTCCTTCCTCAAGCGGGATGATGCGGAAAATGCCCGCTGTGTCGAACACACGCTTTGCCTGCGGCGGAACGCGCCGCAGCGCTGCGCCGCCGCCGAGCGCCCGCATCCGCTTCTGTGCGCGCATCACGACCGCGATCCCCGACGAATCCATAAAGCTCACGCCCGAAAAGTCCAGTATCAGCTTGAGCGGCAGCGCAGCGTCCAGCGCCAGCTCCATGCGCTGCATCACGTTCTTTGCCCCGTGATGGTCAAGCTCGCCGCGCAGCGTGAGCGTCAGCTCGCGGCCCATCTCTTTGGAAATGATCTCCATTGCTTTCTCCCTTCTTCGCTTTCTCGAAGGCACTGCAAGGTGCTTGATGCGAGTATAGCCTGTCCGCCCGCGTATTTTTTGTCGCTCCCTGTCGTCGGTCGCGCTTTATTTCTCCCCGCTTGCTTTTTCTCCGCCCATCCTTTATTATGTAAAAAAACAAAGAGGGCCAGCATATGCGAAGAAACGACCGCGAGATCACCGATTTGAACGAAATTCTATCGATCATCAACGACTGTAAAGTAATTCACCTCGCTATGATAGATGCCGGTGAGCCTTACCTTCTGCCGCTGAATTTCGGCTATGCTTGCGAAAACGGCGTGTTTTCCTTCTTTTGCCACAGCGCCCGCGAGGGCCGCAAGCTCGATATTCTGCGCAAAAATCCGACGGTTGCCTTCGAAATGGACTGCCGCGGCACGCTCGACGAGCAGGACGCCGCCTGTCGGTGCGGCTACTATTTCGCCTCCGTCACCGGCGTCGGCCATGTCGAATTCTTAGACGGCGCGGAAAAGCTCGCCGCGCTGACTGCTCTTATGCGCCACATGGCCGGGCGCGAGGATCCGTTTACCGAAGAGCAGGCCCGTGCGGTCGAGGTCTTCGCCGTTCGCGCCGACAAGCTCAGCGCCAAGGCTAGGGCGCCTCGCGTCGCGCAGTGAATCCGACGATCGACCTCCTCCGCCGGTGTAAGGAACGTGTCTTCACCGAATTTTTTATCGTCAGCGCGGCAAGGGTCAAGCCTTGTGCCCCGAAATGACCGCCGCCTCGCTAAAAATGGAAATCGCCGCTGCGCAAATAATTTGCACAGCGGCGACTTTTCTATTTTATTTTACAGCTCGCGCTCCATCGGCAGATACGCCGAATCGCCGTGCGGGAATTCCTCGCCCATCAGCGCAAAGCCGTTCTTTTCCCAGAACGCCTTGCTCTGCGGGTTTCCCCTGTCGATCGCAAGACGCACCCTGCAAAACTTCTCCTTCCGCAGCTCGTCTAACAATTTTCCGATCAAAGAAGTACCGAGGCCGCAGCCCTGCCGCTCCTTCTTCATCATAAAAAAGCCGATGTAGGCCGTGTTCTGCTGCGGATAGTGCTCGATCAAGTCCAGCACGGCGACGAGCGTTTCTCTGTCGAAAAAGCCGAGATAATGCTTGTCCGCCGCGCATTTCCCCGGCGGCAGCGCCGTCATGTCCTCCAAAACGCTCTCCCTCGTCGCAAGCGGCGGATGGTAGCGGTAGAACTGCTCGTTCTCCGCGCAGAGCGCTAAAATCTTGTCTACATCCCCCGCCGTCAGCGGCCGGACGGCGTATTTTTGTGAAAAATCCAGCTTCATTTCTCCGCCTTGCTGGCCGCGAGCACCTCCCAGTAGTCCTTGTAGTTCGCCTGCAGGAGCTCGGGCGTGTTGAGACCGTAGGGACACTTCGACATACAGTGTCCGCAGTGGCGGCAATTTTCGATCCGGTGCATTTTCTGCTGCCATTCCTCGGTCAGCCACGCCGCCGCGGGTGCTCTTCGCAGCATGAGCGACATCCGCGCGCACTGGTTGATCTCAATGCCCGCGGGACACGGCATACAATAGCCGCAACCGCGGCAGAATTCGCCGCAGAGCTCTTTGCGGTCGCGCTCGATGGTCGCCCTGCGCTCGTCTGTCAGCTCGGCGCCCTCGCGGATACACTGCAAGAACTGATCAAGCTCGCTCTCGCGCTGCACGCCCCAGATGGGCACAACGCCCTCCTGCTGCGCCATCCACGCCGCCGCCGTAAAGCCGTCGCGGATCAGGCCGCCCGCCATGCCCTTCATGGCGATAAAGCCCATGCTCTGCGCGCGGCACTTCCGGACAAGCTCCATCTCCTGCTCGCCCGCCAGATAGCTGAACGGGAACTGCAGCGTCTCATAGAGCCCCGAGTCGATGGCCTCGTGCGCCACAGCGAGGCGGTGGTTTGTGATGGAAATGTATCGGATCTTCCCCTGCTTCTTTGCCTCGAGCGCCGCGTCGTAAAGGCCGTCCTCCCCACCCGGCTTCGGGCAGAAGGCGGGGTTGTGGAACTGGTAGATATCGATGTAGTCGGTCTTCAGCGTGCGAAGGCTCGTCTCGAGGTCCTTCCGGAAGTCCTCCGCCGTCTGCGCGCCGGTCTTCGTCGCCAGCACTATCTTGTCGCGCATCGACGAGAACGCCGCGCCGACCTTCTGCTCGCTGTCGGAATACGCGCGCGCCGTGTCGAAAAAGTTGATGCCGCCGTCATACGCCTTGTGCAGCAGGTTGACCGCATCCTGCTCGCTGATGCGCTGGATCGGCAGACAGCCAAAGCCGTTCTTCTCGATGACAAGCCCTGTCTTGCCAAGCGTGATCCTGTTCATGGAAAATCTCCCCCTTATCCTGCTTTTCTCTCAGCATAGCAAAATCGCGCTTTTTTTGCAATCCCCCTTGTTTTCCCCTTGACAATTTCTCCTGCTCCCGCTACTATATAGATAATCTACTATATAGGCAATCTACTTATTTGGAGGTACATCTATGGCCGTTGACAAAAGTCTGCTCGCGGGCAGCACGACGATGCTCGTGCTCAAGCTGCTCGACGGGCAGGATATGTATGGGTATCAGATGATCGAAGAGCTCGCCCGCCGCTCCGAGCGCGCGTTCGCACTCAAGACCGGCACGCTCTATCCCCTGCTGCACTCGCTCGAGGATAAAGCGCTCATCCGCTCCTACGAAAAGGATGAGGGCGCAGCGCGTCCGCGCCGCTATTATCATTTGGAGTGCAAGGGGCAGCATCTGCTGCGCGAAAAGGAAGACGAATGGTCGGCGTTCACCGCTGCGGTAGACCGCGTGCTGAAAGGGGGCGGCTGCCTTGGCCCTGCCTGAGACCTTTGCTCAATTTGCCCGCACCGCTGCCGAGCAGCTGCGCTGGAAAAAGGCGCGTCCGCTCGTGGAGGACGAGCTTCTGACGCACCTGTGCGACCAGCGCGACACGCTGATGGCACAGGGCATGGACGAGACCATCGCGACGGCGGAATCCCTCCGTCTGACGGGTGACCCGTATGAGATCGGCACGGCGCTTGACCGCGTTCACCGCCCCAAAACGCCGACGGCGCTTTTTGTGCTCGCCGCCGTCATTGCGCTCTCCGGACTCGCCTTCACTGCGCTCGTGAGCTTTGGCGACGGCGGTATTTTCCTCACGCGGCAGTGCGCGGCGCTGCTGCTCGGCACGGCGGCGATGCTTGCAGCGTATTTTCTTGATTTTACGCTGCTCGGACGCTTTCCCCTGCCGCTTGCGCTTGTATTCCATACCGCGCTCGTGCCGCTCAGTCTGCTGCCCGTCGGCGGGTTTTCGCTCTTCCGCACCTATGTCTCAACACGGCTTCTCCTGCGCGGCCTGCCGCTGCTGCTCCCGCTGATGTTCGCCCTGCTGCTCTATGCGCTGCGCGGGTGGCGCGGCTGGGGCGTTTTCGCCGCCTCTGTCTGCCTTGCGGTGCAGCTCCGATTCTGCGCAGCCATCCCGAGCCTGACCGATCTGTGCTTTTCGTTCCTCTGCGACGGCGCACTGCTGATCTTCTGCGCCCGCAGCGGCTGGTTTGGTCTTGGAAGGAAGCTGGAAATGCTGCTCACTATCCTGCCGCTCGCCGCCTGTATTGTGTCAGGTCTCGCTCTCGGTGCGCTCTGGTTTTCGCGGCAGTTCGCTCTCGTGCTTGATCCCTATGCTCAGATTGAAGGCCGTGGGTATCGGATCGCCATGCTACGCGAGCTGCTGCAAAACGCAAGGCTCATCGGTCAGGGCGGCGCAGGGACTTACAGCGGCCCGCATCTCGCCCGTTACGGCTGCGACGGCATCGCAAGCTTGCAGGATCACGCGATGACGCTGCTCGTCCACCGCTGCGGCTGGCTCGCGCTCATCGCGCTTGCTGCGCTGCTCTCTGCCCTGCTGATCGTTGCCTTCCGCCGATGCCGCAGGCAGGAGAGTATGCTCGCGCGCCTCGTCTCCTATTCTGTGCTGCTGTCGTTCGGTGCACAGTCGGTCGCCTACCTTCTCTGCGACCTTACGCTGATCCCGCTTGCGGGCGGCGCAGCCTTCCCGCTTTTCACCTTCGGCGTCAGAACGCTGCTGATCGACATGATGCAGCTCGGATTCCTGCTCTCCACGCTGCGCACGGGCAGTGTTGTGCGCGATCAGGATGTTTCTGCGGTGCAGCTCCGGCCCAAGCACCGCCTGCGCGTGAAATTCACTTGGGAGAAAGCCTGACGCCATCTTCCCGCAACGCACCTGCAAAAAGGTTGCGTTCTCTCGCACGAGAGAACGCAACCTTTTGCTTTTTACGGAAATTCTTTACTTCTTCATTGCGGCGGCAGAAGCGTCGAGCTTCTCGATGAGCGCGTGGAGCTTTTCCGCGTCGGCGCGGGCGCCGTTGACGACCGCCTCCGGCGCTTTGGCGAGGAAGCCCTCGTTTTTCAGCTTGTTCTCGATACCGGCGAGCTGCTTTTCGGCATTCGCCTTCTCCTTGGCGATGCGCGCAAGCTCCTTTTCAAAGTCGACCAGCTCTGCAAGCGGCATGAAGATACGCGCGGCGTGGGTGTCGACCTCGACCTTGCCGTCTGCGTCGATGGCGGCGTCAGCCGGGACGATCGTCACATCGCTCGCGGAGGCAAGGCGCGTGAAGAACGGGATACCTGCGGTAAAGCTCGCCTCATTCGCGGTCGAGACGGTGTAGTGCACCTTCTTCGACGGGGCAACGTTCATCTCGTTGCGGCGGGCACGGATAGCGGTGATGGCCTCAATGACGGTCTGCATCGCCTCCTCCTCGGCGGGGAAGCTGAACTTTTCGTCGTATTCTGGCCACTTGGAGAGCATCAGGAACTCGCCCTCGTGCGGCAGCGCCTGCCAGATCTCCTCGGTGATGAACGGCATGAACGGGTGGAGCAGCTTGAGCGTCTCGATGAGGACATAGCACAGGACGTTCTGCGCGTTCTCGCGCGCGGTCGGATCCTCGCTGTTCAGGCGGTTTTTCGTCAGCTCGATGAACCAGTCGCAGTAGTTATCCCAGATGAAATCGTAGATCTTCGCGGACGCGACGCCGAGCTCGAAGGCGTCCATGTTGTCCGTGACCTCGCGGATGAGCGTATTGAGCTTGGAGAGGATCCACTTATCCTCGAGCTCGAGCTTTTCGGGCAGCGCCACGTGGTCGATCGTCAGGTTCATCATCACGAAGCGGCTCGCGTTCCAGATCTTGTTGCAGAAGTTGCGCATCGCCTCGCACTTTTCGACGTAGAAGCGCATCAAACATGTCGTTTAATGCTTCTCTCGACATAAAGACGTCCAATGCACCTTCGTAATCATAAATGCCCGTTACCGTCAGGTTATAGCTCTTATCCTCATAGGTTTCCTTCAGGGTAATCGTATCCCCCGGCTGCAGCAAATATTTGTCTGCATAAGCGGATGAAATATAGACATCCTTCGGCTGCAGATCCAGATGAATATATTGGCTGTCCGGTTCAATGCCATACAGTAGCACTTCTTCTGTCTTGGTGGCATTTTGCTGCATTTTCAGTGAATAGGCACTGAATTTTTCTGCATCTGAATTATCTGTTTCAACAGAACGACTGAACATCATCATATTCAACATACTTTCCAGCTTGTGATCCTCATCCACCGTTCCCACAGGCATCTGAAGCAGATACTGATAATTGGCCAGCATATTGTCGGCAATGGTCGCTTTGTAATGATCCAGTACTACCGGCAATCCCAGTCCAAAGAGCAGCAGCATATTGGCAAATAATATGCCCACAAAA
>OGZW01003880.1_pt1 | contig 10768 bp, 10 predicted proteins | sample 1577001 | NCBI WGS metagenome assembly OGZW01 (sample SAMEA3541519, study PRJEB24748) | human gut metagenome | biome: human gut; feature: human-associated habitat; material: faeces | place: China | collected 2012
CAAAGAGCGTCAGCGCCAGACCGAAGCCGATAGCCGTAGAGAATGCATAAACCACCGTCGCCTGGCCCGTGGTGCCGGATGAGGCGTGGATGCGGGCCACGTCGGCGTTCTCGCGGGCGAACATGCCGAAGGGGTAGTTGTCGCGCATGTCCTGTTTCACGACGAAGGGGAACTTGGCGATGTCCTCGAGGCTCGTGAGGTCGTCGGGGGTCACGCCCGCCGCGTCGAAGCGCTCGCGGTACAGCGGCACGTTCTCGTAGGCGTTGCGCAGCGACTCCCGCATGCGCTCAAGCTGCAGTTCGCGCAGCTCCTCGCGGGGCATCGTCTCAATCTCCGGTTGAAAGAACACTGGCTTCCTCCTTGTCCGTAGCTTCTTTATCGGTATCTTCTCTCTCGCGTGTCGGCGTGTTCGGCCCCACGACGGTCACCTCGTCGATGGGGGCGTAGTTGGAGGTGAAATCCTCTTCATGAAGCACGTTGCCCGCACGGTCGCGGACGGTGCGATGCACGGTCACGCTGCGCCCGTCAGCTCCGGCGGTCTTGACGTAGCGCGTGCCCTCAGGCTCGCTCTCGTCGACTTTGGTGCGCTTCTTGAAGGGCTCTCCGGTCTCCCAATCGCCGGTCTGCGTGGAGACCACGTAGCCGGGATCGATACCGTACAGTGTAACGGTTAGGCTGGAATCGGTGTAGCGCGAGCGCATCAAAACATCCGAAGTGCCGTCATTGACCCATGTAAGGTCGAGGTCGGGGTACGCGATGGCGGCATCGCGGCCCGTGGGATAGCTAGAGATGTAGAGCGAGTGGTTGCGCCGCTCGGTCACGGGATAGCCCGCCTCGTAGACCGCGTTGAACACCGTGGTGGCCACCTGGCAGATGCCGCCGCCGATGGCGTCGTCGTACTCGCCGTTGATGATGGCATGGGCCGCCTGGAACCCTGCCTCCTCGTTCGCCTCGCCCACCGTGTCGTTGAACGACCACTCCCCTCCGTCGGCCCGGGCGATGGAGTTGTTCAGCAAGTCGGCCGCCGTGTGTATGTTGTGGCGCCGATTGGCCGTGGAGGGGCTGTCGTTGTACTCGGTCGTGAACGAGGAGATCGGGGCGATAAGGCCCATCTCGAGCGCTTCGTCGAAGGTGGTCCGGGACGGAGCCTCGCCCCACTGGATGGCGATGGAAGGCGCATCGGAGCCGGCCGCCTCACTGCCGAACAGGGCGCTTTGGGCCTGCGCCGCCGCATCGGCGGTATGGGGATAGCGCGAGCCCTCGCGGGCGCTGACCCATACCTCGCCGCCGTCGACGTCGAACGACACCGTGGCCGCCGAGGTGTAGCCCGCGTCGCGAATGAGCCCGAGCAGCCCCGAGGCCGCCTCGGTCTCGTCGAGGTAGGGAACCAGGGCGAAACCCTCCCCGCGCTCTTCCACCCGGGTGCGCACCCACGCGCCCAGATCCGCCGCCCCCAGCGGCAGGGCGGTGACGAAGGCGGCGGTGAACGGCAGGGCTGCAAGGACGCTCTGCACGGCCGTCAGTGCGACGGTGCAGACGTAGACGCTCCGCTTCTGGAACGCTTGGGGCAGGAACGACAGCGCGATGAGCACGATGGCTGCCGGATACAGTGCGCCCAGAACCGGGGTGGACAGCCGGATGATGCCCGCCAGCCCGATGTTGGAGATGAGCATACTGGCGGCGGCGAAAAAGCCCGCGAGGGCCGGGTAGGGGATGCGGGGGAGCAGGGTGTGGAAATACTGCCCTACGCAGGAGATGAGCCCCACACAGGTGTTGAAGCAGGCGATGAGGAAGATGGCCGCTAAGAGCAGCTGCCCGGCCCGGCCGAACAGGGCGCTGGCAAGGGCAGAGAGGACCTCGGCGCCGGTGGTGCAGTCCGGCGCGGCGGCACCGGTCAGCGCGCCCACATGGCCCAGCATGGCGTAGATGACCAGCAGCAGCCCGCCCGCGAGGAAGCCCGCCCGGATGGTGTTCTGACGGATGGCGTTTTCCTCGGTGACGCCGAGGGCCTGGATGTTGAGTGCGAGGACAGCCCCGAAGTACAGCCCCGCAAGGGCGTCCATGGTCTGGTAGCCGCCCAGGATGCCTTCGAATGCAGGCAGGCGGGCATAGGCGGCGGCAGGGGAGCCGTACTGCGCGGCCACAGGGTGGAGCAGACAGCCCGCGAACAGGACGAAGATCAGCGCGATGAGGGCCGGGCAGAGGACGCGGCCCAGCCGGTCGGTGAGCTTTTCCGGATGGAGCGCCACGAGGAACGCCGCCGCAAAGAAAACGATGGAATAGCTCAGCTGCAGGCCGCGCCCGCCGCCCACCAGAGGCACCAGCATCTCGAACGAGGTGCTGGCCGTGCGGGGGATGGCGAGGCATGGTCCGATGGAGAGATAGACCAGAATGGTGAACACGAGGGAAAATTTCGGGTGGACCCGGCTGGCCAGATGGTCGAACCCGCCCGCTCTGGCCACGGCCACTACGCCTGCGATGGGCAGGCCGATGGCACTGACGGCGAACCCGGCAAAGGCAGGCCAGAAGTTGGAACCGGCCTGTGCGCCGAGATGGGGCGGAAAAATCAGGTTTCCGGCTCCGAAGAACATCGAAAACAGCGTAAAACCGAGGAGCAGGCGCTGCCTGACGGGGAGCTTCTGCATGGGGGAGGGCCTCCTTTCCGGGCGGGATGCCCGATGAACTACTTTACAGTATAGAAGCGAAAACCCCTCACGTCAAGAAAAAGAAAGGTGAAGAATTGTATTCTATCACATGATATGCTATCTTATAAAAGAAAAAACAGGGAATGGGAAGGAGCGGACGAGCGCAATGAAACAAACGAAAAAAAGCCGCCTGGCAAAGTGGGCGGCGGCGGGGTTCTGGCTGGCGGTCTGGCAGGCTGCGGCCATGGCCGTGGGGCAGGAGGTCTTTCTGGTGTCGCCGGTGCAGACGCTGGGCACCCTGCTGGAGCTGCTGCCCCAGGCAGAGTTCTGGCAGCGCATTGGCTTCAGTGCCGGGCGCATCCTGCTGGGCTTCGGGCTGGGGGCGGTGTCCAGTGTAGTGCTGGCCGTGGCCGCCGGGCGCTGGGCGTGGGTGGAAGCCCTGCTCGCGCCGGTGATGCAGCTGGTGAAGGCGACGCCGGTGGCGAGCTTCATCATTCTGGCACTGGTGTGGGTCAGCGGAAGCTCGCTGTCGGTCCTCATCAGCTTTCTGATGGTGCTGCCGGTGCTCTACGGCGCGGTGCGCACCGGCATCGGGAGCGTGGATGTGCAGCTGCTGGAAATGGCAAAGGTGTTCCGGCTCCCGCTGGGGCGTCGGCTGCGGGCCATCTGGCTCCCGGCTGTGCTGCCGGCGTTCCGGCAGGGGTGCAGCGTGGCACTGGGCATCTGCTGGAAGAGCGGCGTAGCGGCGGAAGTCATCGGCCTGCCCGACGGCAGCATCGGCGATGCACTGTACCGGGCCAAGATCACCCTGTCCACCGGGGAGCTGTTCGCCTGGACTTTTGTCATCATCCTGCTGAGCGCAGTGTTCGAAAAGCTGTTCCTGGCCCTGCTGGACAGAGCCGTGGCCCGTGTGCTGGGGGAAGAGGGTGTATAAAATGCAATACAAACTGGAAATTTCGAATCTGACAAAACGCTTCGGAGAAAAAACGCTCTTCGAAGCGCTGGACCTGACCGTTACCGGCCCGGCTATCCTCTGGGCACCCAGCGGGTGGGGCAAAACGACCCTGCTCCGCATCCTCATGGGGCTGGAAGTGCCCACCTCCGGCACTGTGACCGGCGTGGGGAAGGTGGGGGCTGTCTTTCAGGAAGACCGGCTCTGCCCCCAGCTGAACGCCATCCAGAACGTGGAACTGGTGCTCCCGGAGGGAAAAACGAAATACAGAGAGCAGATCCACAACAATTTTTTACAGATCGGATTGGATGAAGCCGCCCTCTCGCTCCCGGCACGGAAGCTGTCCGGCGGGCAGAAACGCCGTGCGGCCCTGCTGCGGGCACTCTGGGCCGAGAGTGACACCCTGCTGCTGGACGAGCCGTTCACCGGCATGGACCCCGACACCATGAAAAAAGCCGCAACGCTGCTGAAGGAGCGTTGCGGCGAAAAGGTCGTTCTGCTGGCCACCCACGATCAGGAGGCCATTCAGGAGCTGGGCTGGCGGGTGATAGAATTATAACAATTCTGCCAGGATGCTGTTTTGCACGATCAGCCCGGCGGGGGTCAGCGCGAGGGTGCGGCCGTCGAAGGACGCATAGCCGTTCTTGACGCAGTTTTTGACAAAGGCAAGCTGCGACGTGGAAAATTCCTTCCCGAAGCGGGCCTTGTACTCCGCCAGGTCCAGCCCCTTGCGCAGGCGCAACTGTAAAATGAGATAATCCTCTGCGCCGCAGCCGCCGTCCAGAATGGGGGCGGCAGTGTCGTGAAGAAAGGCTTCGGTGTCGGCGGGGTAATAGAACCGCCTGCCGCCCATGCAGGAGTGCGCCGCCGGGCCGAGGCCGAGGTAGTCCCCGCAGTCCCAATAGATGAGGTTGTGCTTCCCCTCATAGCCGGGCTTTGCAAAGTTGGAGATCTCGTACTGCTGGTAGCCATGGTGTTCCAGCTGCTCGACGGCGTAGAGATAAAAGTCCGCCGCTTCGTCCGGGGAGGGCAGCCCCTCCGGCGGATGCCGGCCAAACGCGGAGTCCGGCTCGATCTTGAGCAGATAAGCTGAGATGTGGGTGGCACCGCCGCTTTCGATCAGCTCCAGCGTCTCGTCGAACTCCGCCTGCGTATAATGGGGCAGGGCCAGCATGATGTCGCCGCTGATGTTCTCGAAGCCTGCCCGCCGCGCGGCTGCGAATGCCGCCCGCGCCTGCCGGGCTGTGTGGGGGCGGCCCAGCGTTTTCAGCTGGCTATCCCGTGCGGACTGGACGCCGAAGGAGATGCGGTTGATGCCGGCTTCCCGGAAGGCGCAGAGCGATGCCTCGGTGACCGTTTCCGGGTTGGCTTCCAGCGTGACCTCGGCACCGGGGAGGGGAGACGCTGCCGCGATCAGCCGGGCGGCATCCTCCGGGGCCAGCAGGCTGGGGGTGCCGCCGCCGAAATAGAGGGTGTCCGGGCGGAGCGGGGCATCCGGCGAAAAGCGGTGCAGTTCCCGCAGCAGGGCGTCCACGTATGCCGAGGGGACGCCCCGCTGGCCGGGTGCGGAATAGAAATCGCAGTACCGGCATTTGGAAAAACAGTAGGGAATGTGGAGATAAAGTCCAAGAGACACGAAATATCACAGCCTTTTTCATGAAACGTTCATTTCTATGCAGTATACTATATTTCGTAGACCGGGGCAAGGCTCCGGAACAAGATGGGAGGACCTTACCATGGATTACAGAAATTATAACCGCGGCTATGCGGAGCCTACGATGAGCGCATCGGACTATATGACCCGCACCTACCGCTGGATGGCCAGCGGGCTGCTCATCACCTTTGCAATGGCCTATATCACCGCGACAACGCCGCTGCTGTATCTGGTCGATTCGCTTTACCTTGTGCTCACCATCGCTGAGCTGGCCCTCGTGTTCGTGCTCAGCTCCCGTGTACAGACCATGTCGGTGCAGGGGGCAAGGGCGACCTTCTTCGGGTACGCGCTGCTCAACGGCATGGTGCTCAGCTACTACTTCCTCGCCTTCTCGGTGGGGGAGCTGATCTTAGCCTTCCTTTCCACGGCGCTGTACTTCGGCCTGATGGCCGTCTACGGCACCACTACCCACAAAGACCTGACCGGCTGGGGCCCCCGCCTGATGATGGCACTGGTGGCCATGCTCATCACCGGCTTTGTCGGGATGCTGTTCGGCTTTGGCTTTGGCGGCTCGGTGCTCTACTGCGGCATCGGCTTGGTGGTCTTTATGCTGCTGACCGCCTACGATACCCAGAAGCTGCAGCAGATGTACAGCTATTACGCTGCCGACGCCGAAATGGCGGAAAAGGCTTCCATCTACGGTGCGCTGACCCTGTATCTGGACTTCATCAACATTTTCCTGTATGTCGTCCGCCTGCTGGGCAACAACCGCCGCCGCAGCTGACGATCTTAAAAAATAAGGGATGTGCCCGCCGGGCACATCCCTTATTTTTTATAGGAACAACTGAATAAACCCTGCGCAGCCATCGCACACTACAATCAGAATTTGGACCGTACACAAACGATGATTGGAGTAACGAACCATGGAACAACTCAAAAGATTTCTGCGGGACAAGGGGTTTGCGCTGGCGCTGCTGGCCTGTCTGGTGGCCGCGGCTGCGGCGGGCGTCTGGGCCGTGCGCACCGTCCGGGACGAGCTGAAAGAGAACCTTGACGGCCTGAACGAGCCGGACAGCACTTCGACCTTGCCCGGCATCGACGAAGACCTGACGATCATCCCGGAGGAGGAATATCCCGAATGGCAGCAGCCTACTACGCCCGCCGCAAACAGTGTGGCCAATGTCCCCAAGGCCGACCCGGCCCCCAAAGCCGGGTCTTCAGCGTCGTCTGCTGCCTCGTCTGGGCAGGCGTCTGGCTCTGGTTCGGTGCGCGAACCCTCCGCCTTGCAAGGCGCATCCTCGCCTGCCAGCAGTTCGGCAGCGCCTGCTTCCACGCAGCCCATCTTTGGCAGAGTGTTGAACGCCTACAGCGGCGATGAGCTGGTGTACAACAAGACGCTGGGCGACTGGCGCACCCACAACGGCATCGACTATGCAGCCCACGAAGGCGAAGCAGTTCCTTCCCCGGTGGACGGCAGCGTGGTGCTCGCTGGTGCCGATGGCAGCTGGGGGCCGGTCGTGGCCGTGAAGGACAGCGCGGGCCGTGTCTGGCGGCTCTGCGGTGTGGCCAGCCCCAAGGTGAAGGAAGGCGACACCGTGTCGGCCGGGCAGGTGCTCGGCACCGTGGGCAGCGTGAGCTGCGAGTGCGCCGAGGAGAGCCACCTGCATCTGGAAGTGAAGCAGGGCGACAGCTATCTGGACCCCGCAGCGTGCAGGAACTGAATCAGCGGCCCGCCGGAGGGAAAAAGCCCCCGGCGGGCTTTTTTGTGTGGGGATTTCCAGCAGTTCCGGGCCGGGAAGCGATTGCATTTGGAAGCCGATTCTGGTATGATACAATAGAACAAGTTTCGACAGAGCGTGAACACAGGAGGAAGCAGGATGGCAAAGGTGTTAATCGTGGGCGGCGGTGCGGCCGGGCTGATGGCGGCGGGTGCCGCGGTGCGGCAGGGGCACGAGGTGACGGTGCTGGAGCACATGGAAAAGCCCGGCCAGAAGATCCTCGTCACCGGCAAGGGCCGCTGCAACGTGACCAACGACTGCACGGCGGAGGAATTCCTGCGCCATGTGCGGACCAATCCGCGCTTCCTGTTCTCCTCGCTGGGGGCGTTCCCGCCAGCCAGAACGATGGAGCTGTTTGAGGGGCTGGGCGTGGAACTGAAGGTCGAGCGGGGCCGCCGGGTGTTCCCGGTGTCAGACCGGGCCGAGGAGATCCGTCAGGCGCTGCTGCGCTACGCCGAGGAGGCCCGCATCGTCCGCGACGGGGCCCAAAAACTGCTGCTGGAGCCGCTGGCCCCGGCTGAGGAGGCTGCCTCTGCGGTGCCGGAGAACCCGCGCCACCCCAAAAAGAAAAAGCCCGGTGCGGCCTGCCGCTGCGTCGGGGTGCGGGGAACCTCCGGCAGAGAGTACCGCGCCGACGCCGTGCTGGTGGCCACGGGCGGCCTGAGCTACCCGACGACCGGCTCCACCGGCGACGGCTACAAACTGGCCGAGCAGGCCGGGCACACCATCGTGGAGCCGGTGCCCAGCCTGGTGAGTCTGGTCAGCCATGACCCGGACTGCAAGAAGATGATGGGGCTGGCCCTGAAAAATGTGACGCTGACCCTGTTTGAGGACGGCAAGGCCATCTTCGACGAGCAGGGCGAGATGCTGTTTACCCACTTCGGCATCAGCGGCCCGCTGACGCTGAGCGCATCCAGCCACCTCGGCGACATGAAAAAGCACCGCTACCATGCGGAGATCGACCTGAAGCCCGCCCTGAGCGAGGAGCAGCTCTACGACCGCATCACCCGCGATTTTGCCCTGTTGGCGAACCACGCGGCGCAGGGGGCACTGGTCAAGCTGCTGCCGTCCAGTATGCAGCCGGTCATGGTGGCCCGCTGGGGCATCGACCCGGCCACCAGAGCAAACCAGATCACCCGCGAGCAGAAGCGGGAGCTGGTGCAGCTGTGCAAGCACTGGAAGGTGCCCATTGATGCCCGCGGCGACCTGGCCCATGCGGTCATCACGTCGGGCGGCGTGTCGGTGCGGGAGGTTGACCCCAAGACCATGCAGAGCAAGAAGGCGCTGGGCCTCTATTTTGCAGGCGAGGTGCTGGACGTGGATGCCTACACCGGCGGCTACAATTTGCAGATCGCGTTCTGTACCGCACAGAGTTTTGCAAATAATTTATAATTTATAGATAAGGAGACATACACATGATTTCTGTTGCGATCGATGGGCCTGCAGGTGCGGGCAAATCCACGCTGGCGCGCCGTCTGGCGGCTGAGCTGGGCTACATTTATGTAGATACCGGTGCGATGTTCCGCACCATCGGCCTGTATGCACTGCGCGCGGGCAAAGACCCCAAGGACAACGAGGCCGTCAATGCACTGCTGCCGGAGATCTCGCTGCGGCTGGATTCGGTGGACGGCGAACAGCACATCTACCTGAACGGGGAGGACGTCAGCCGGCTCATCCGCACTGATGAGGTGGGCATGGCGGCTTCGGCTGTGGGGGCCAACCCGGCAGTCCGCGCCTTTTTGCTGGATCAGCAGCGCGATATGACCCGGACCCAGAACGTTCTGATGGACGGCCGCGACATCGGCACGGTGGTGCTGCCCCATGCGACCGTGAAGATCTTCCTGACCGCTGCCCCGGAGGCCCGCGCCAGACGCCGCTGGAAGGAGTATCAGGAGAAGGGCGTGGACATCTCCTTTGAAAAGGTGCTGGAAGATGTGAAGCAGCGCGATTATCAGGACACCCACCGTGAGGCTGCCCCGCTGAAGCAGGCCGACGACGCCGTTCTGCTGGACACCTCTGAGCTCAACTTTGAGCAGAGCCTGGATGCCATGAAACAGATCATCGCATCCAAGGTCTGAGAGGAGCGCAATGGTACTCTATTATATTTTGCTCCCGCTGGCGTGGATCGTGTTCCACATCGGGTTCCGGGTGGAGTGCATCGGTCGGGAGAATCTGAAGAAAGTCCGGACGAGCGGCTGCATCATCGCACCGAACCATGTTTCCGCCATCGACCCGGTGTTCGTGGTCATCACCCGGTTCTGGGGGCGGCGGATGGTGGTCTTTGCCAAGAAGGAACTGTTTGAGATCAACGTGTTGCTGACCTGGTTTTTCCGCTGGATGGGGGCGCTGTGTGTGCGCGGCACTCGCGAAGAGCTGGACGTGATCGACCAGACGGTGGAGGCCTGCCGGAACGGCGGCACACTGCTCATCTTCCCGGAGGGCACCCGCGAAAAAGAGGGGAAGCTCCTGCAGCCCAAGAGCGGCCTGTTCGTCATTGCGGCGCAGGCGGCGGTGGATGTGGTGCCGGTGCGCATCCTTTACGACACACCGGACGGCAGGATGAAGCTGTTCTGCAAGGTGAAGGTCGTCTACGGCGAGCCGATGCCCGCCGCGCAGTTCGCCATGGAGAGCCGCCGCGACCTGAAGACCCTGCGGGCCAACAAGCAGGCGCTTCTGGACGCATGGGAAGATTTGGGTCGACAGTGAGTGAAGCCAATCAAGACAGGAGGATAACATGGAGATTCGTTTGGCGAAGACGGCGGGCTTCTGCTTCGGTGTGAACCGGGCGGTGGAGCTGACGTATAACCTGCTGGATGAGGGCCACAAGGTGGCAACGCTGGGGCCGCTCATCCACAACCCGCAGGCTGTGGCCGATATGGAGCGCCGGGGGGCGCTGGTGGCCGACACGGTGGACGACATCCCCGCCGGGTACGAAGTCATCATCCGCAGCCACGGTGTGCCCCGCAGCATCTACGACACGCTGGAGCAGCGTGCCCTGGTCTACCACGACGCGACCTGCCCCTTTGTGAAGAAGATCCAGAACATCGCCGCCAGGGCCGAGGCCGAGGGCGCAGTGCTGCTGGTGGCAGGCGACAAGACCCATCCGGAGGTGCAGGGCATCGTCGGACAGCGCCTACGACGCCGTTTCGGACCCAAACCGGGACAATGTTCCCAACAATGACGCCATCATTGGGCGGGATGACCACACCGTCACCGCCCCGGACACCAATCCCGCCCCCAACCCCGCCAACGAGCCTGCCGGAGACCTTCCCGGCGCGTCTATGGACCGGATGCTCCGCAACGGCCGTGTCCATGACCGGGACGGCGACCTGCTAGACGGCGAAAATTCCGTCACCCCCGGCGCAGACCGTTGGTAAAGCCGTTATTCCACTTCCGCCCTGACATGCGGCGTACCGCCCGAACCGCCGGTACGCCGCTTTCCATCATTCTGTCCATCAGGCGGCACGGGGCTTTTCACCAGGACAGACTTCTGCTATAATTAAGATAAAAGTTCCGCTCCGTCCTGACTGGGGGAGTGATCGCAGGAGGTCCCGCCATGTCCCAGAAATTTTCCATGACGCCCATTGCCCATATCCACAGTGATTTCGCCGAAAAATTCGGCGTGCCCCGGCAAAGCGGGCTGGTGGAGGAGCTGGAGGCTGACATTGTTTTCGAACCGGCCTATCAGAACCCGGACGCCCTCCGGGCCCCCATGCGTACGCAAGGGGGAACCTTTGTA
>OGZW01003881.1_pt1 | contig 10763 bp, 8 predicted proteins | sample 1577001 | NCBI WGS metagenome assembly OGZW01 (sample SAMEA3541519, study PRJEB24748) | human gut metagenome | biome: human gut; feature: human-associated habitat; material: faeces | place: China | collected 2012
TCGACCGCATCCGCTATCTGCGCAGCGAGGCTTGCGATATCCCGTTCTACCCGATGGACTTCCAGAACGACGGCGAGTTCGTCGGCGGCTGCATTGCGGGCGGCCGCAACTACTTCCACATCAACTCGGCTGGTGATGCGGAACCCTGCGTCTTCATCCACTATTCCAATGCCAACATCCACGACAGCAGCATTCTGGAGATTCTTCAGAGCCCGCTGTTCATGGCGTACCACAACGGCCAGCCCTTCAACAAGAACCACCTGCGTCCCTGCCCCATGCTGGAGAACCCCGAACTGCTGCGGAAGATGGTCCACGAGACCGGCGCCCACAGCACCGACCTCCAGAGCCCGGAGACGGTGGACCACCTGTGCGATAAGTGCAAGGCCTACGCTGACAACTGGCAGCCCATGGCCGACGAGATCTGGTCCCACACCAGGATCCGCGAGAGCCGCTATGAGAATTATAAGGACTGGAAGCCCGGCCAGCAGTAAGCACACAGAAGCGCTGGGTCTGCATCGGGTGCAGCCGTCCTGAACCAAAACCTCCCGCTTTCCGGAGCGCTGCAACAGCGCCGGGAAGCGGGAGGTTTTTTGCGCGATAAAATGGCCCCATCTCCCGCAGGAGACAGGGCCGTGGCATTCGATATAGATGACGGAACTTATTCGTCGTCGGGGTCGCCGAAGTTGTCGTGGTAGGTCGTGACCAGTTCCATCTCCTCGTTGCGGCGCAGGCCGTGGAAGACGAATTTCTTGAGCACATCGTAGATGACCGCGAAGAGCGGCACACCGATGATCATGCCCACAAAACCCCACAGGCCGCCGAACAGCAGGATGGCGAACAGCACCCAGAAGCTGGAAAGGCCGGTGGTGTTGCCCAGAATCTTCGGCCCGATGATGTTGCCGTCCACCTGCTGCAAAACCAGAACGAACAGGACGAACCAGAGCGCCTTGATGGGGTTCTGGATGAGGATGAGCAAGGTGGCCGGGATGGCACCGATGAAAGGCCCGAAGAAGGGGATGACGTTGGTCACGCCGATGATGACCGAGACCAGCAGCGCACTGGGGAACTTGAAGATGAGGCAGGCGATGTAGCACAGCACACCGATGATGGCAGAATCCAAGATCTTGCCGTTGATGAAGCCGCCGAACATCCGGTCAGCGTAACGGATCTCCTCCATGATGAGGTTGGCCCAACGGGGCTTGACCAGACTATAAAGGATGAGCTTGCCCTGCTGCCCGAATTTCTTCCGGCTGGCCAGCAGATACACCGAAACGATGAGGCCGATGACGATGTTCTTCAGGAAGGTCACGAAGCTCATCACGCCCAGCGCTGCACCGCTCAGGAGGCTCTGCATGGAGGGGACCAGCTTCGTCCGGACGAGGTTGTCCAGCGTGTCCTGCAGGTTGTCATAGGACGTCTCGATGAAATCCAGCAGCTTCTGGTTGCTTGCGATGATCTCCTGATGGGAAGCCCAGTCCACGAAGTCGTTCAGGTTGTTCCGCGCCGTGTAGTACAGCGTCGTCACGCTGGTGATGAGCTGCGGCACGATCATCATGATCAGCGCATACACCACCAGGATGCCGAACAGCAGCGAGATGGTGACCGCCAGCATGTTGGCCGCCGTCCCCATCTTTTCGGGCAGAAGGCGGCGGAGAAAATTCTCCACGCAGTTGCACACCGGCTTGAGCAGATAGGCGATGACCGCGCCGTAGATGAACGGCATCAGGATGCCCGTCAGCTTCGAGATCGCATCCCCGAAGCCCTGAAAGCGGTAGATCAGGAAAAAGAAGAGGATGCTCAGTGATATGGCACCGAATCCCGCGAGCATCCCATACAGGTAGGGTTTGATGTGTGGCTTTTTGTCCATCATATTTTCCGTAGACTCCATTCCTGCCGCGGGCAGCAGGAACGCCCGCAGCATTGTTTAGCGCTTGTTGCTCCTGCGCCAGATGTGCAGTTTTTCAGCTTCGGCGATCAGTTCATCCCGGAAATCGGGGTGTGCAACGCTGATCAAGGCTTCGGCCTTTTCCCAGCTGGTCAGGCCCTTCAGGTTCACACAGCCGTACTCGGTGCACAGATAGTGGATATTGGCACGGGTATCGGTGATGATGCTGCCGGTCTCCAGCGTGGGGCGGATGCGGCTCTCGACCTTGCCGGTCTTCTTATTCATAAAGGTAGAGGACAGGCAGATGAAGCTCTTGCCGCCGTTGGAAAGGTATGCGCCCAGAACGAAGTCCAGCTGACCGCCTGCACCGGAGATGTGCTTGACACCGGCACTCTCGGCGTTGACCTGACCGAACAGGTCGATATCGACAGCATTGTTGATGGAGATGAAGTTGTCGATGGCCGAGATGCTGCGGATGTCGTTGGTGTACTCCACGGGGGCTGCCATACACTCCGGGTTGTTGTCGAGGTAATCGTACATCTTCTGGGTGCCGGCACCGAAGGCGTAGACCTGACGGCCCTTGTCCAGATTCTTGTGGCGGCCGGTGATCTTGCCGGCTTTGGCGATGTCCACAAAGGCATCAACGTACATTTCAGTATGGACGCCCAGATCCTTCAGGTCGCTCTGCGCGATCAGGTTGCCGATGGCGTTGGGCATTCCGCCGATGCCAAGCTGCAGGCAGGCACCGTTCGGGATCTGCGGGACGATGAGGTTCGCCACGGCGAGGTCCACCTCAGTGGCCGCACCGGGTGCAGCCATCTGGCCCATCGGCGGGTTGGTGCCCTCCACGACACCGGCTACCTGAGAGATGTGCACCCAGTTCTCGGTGCCGCCCAGGCAGCGGGGCATGTTGGTGTTGACCTCGACGATGATCTTTTTGGCCTTTTCGCAAACGGCACCCAGATGAGAAGCACAGGGGCCGAAGTTGAAGTAGCCATGCTCGTCCATGGGCGTGACCTGGAACACTGCCACATCCACGGGGTCCTTGCTGTCGCGGTAGTAACGGGGCAGCTCCGAATAACGGATGGGGGAGTAGAAGGAGAAGCCCTGCGCAATGGCCTTGCGCTCAATGCCGCCCATGTGCCAGCTGTTCCAGGTCATGTGGGCAGCCGGGTCGTCGATCTGGAAGATCTCCGGCACCCACATCAGGATGCCGCCGCGGAAATTGACGTTCTCCAGCTCCGGCAGACGCTTTGCGATGGCAGCATCGACTGCCACCGGGGTGTTCACAGCCCAGCCATAGTCCACCCAATCGCCGCTCTTGACCAAAGCAGCGGCCTGATCGGCAGTCATCTTTTTCTGCGCATACAGTTCCGTATAATCCATTATAAACCATCCTCTCCTATAATAACATAAAGGAATTGTAAATTCTTACAACCCAATCCGATAACTTAGTTATAACATTAACAAAGAGAGGAATCAATACTTTCGGAGCAAATCGGGGCAAAAAAGTGACTGGATGGCAATATGACTAAAATTCTTAGCGATTCAACCGAATTCTTTGGTCTGATAAAAACAAAATTTTTCGAAAAAGGACTTGATAAAATTTTGACGATGTGGTTTACTTATAGCGTAGCATGGCGGTGCGGAGCAGTGCGTCATGAATCGTTAAAAAAATAGCGATGAGACGCGGCACCGCAAACAACGTCTTGCAACCCGAACTGGAAAGTGCTATCATGGCAGGACCGAGCGCGCTTTTCATACCAGCGCGCACCAAGGAGGACACGATGGCAACAGCAGTTTATCCCGGATCGTTCGATCCGGTCACCAAAGGGCACCTGGACATCATCAAGCGTGCCGCAAAGATCAACGATCACCTGATCGTCGCCGTGCTCATCAACAGCGCCAAGCACCCTCTGTTCACCGTAGAAGAGCGGGTGGCCCTGCTGCAGGAGTGCTGCAAGGGCATCCCGAACGTCACGGTGGAGAGCTTTGACGGCCTGACCGTGGAGTTCGCCAAAAAGCGCCACGCTTCGGTCATGGTGCGGGGTCTGCGGGCGGTCACGGATTTCGAAAACGAGATCCAGCTGGCGCAGACGAACCACGCACTGATGCCCGGCATCGAGACGATGTTCCTGGCGACCAGCATCAAATGGAGCTACCTTTCCTCGACGATCGTGAAAGAGGCTGCCCGCTACGGCAGCAATATCTCCAAGTTCGTCACGCCCAATGTGGAAGCCGCCGTCGAACAGAAGATGGCCGCGCTCCGGGCGAAAGGGGAGCAGCCCTGAATCCGTTTCTTATGTGCAAACGCCGCAGGCGTTTCTATAAAATTGGTTCCTAAAACCCACCAATATACACACAAATCAGGAGGCTATTAACATGAAGAAAGTTGTTATCGCATCTGCATGCCGTACCGCCATCGGCAAGTTCGGCGGCACTCTTGCCAACGTTCCCGCTGCTGAGCTGGGCTCCATCGTCATCAAGGCAGCCGGAAGGGCCGACCAGCACGACAAATTCCTTGTCCGCGATTTCAAGATTAAGTTTCGGCACTACTTCAACGCCGCCGGGATATACCTTTCTAATATTCTGTAAAGAAATCTTTGCCATTCCTTGATTCCTCCTTATTCGTTTGCACTTACTTCAAACAGTCGTGCCGAGATATTCACCGGCAGCTCGACCGCAAGTTCGCCGCTTTCCTTGTGCCATGCGCAGCGGCACGCGGCATTCTGCGGATAGAGGCACTTTACGCTTGCGTCTTTTCCGCGCAGATGCGAAATGGGAAGCAGACAGGTATCGTTTCCGCTGTCGCTGCGCCATACCGCAATGTAGTTTTTGTTTCCGGCTTTCAGTCCGAGAGATACCCACGAATCCCCGTACGAGGACAGACCCAGCGGCCAGAACGGAACCGCCCGCCGAATATCCTGCCGGATGCTCTTGTAGCATGCAATGCCTTCCTTCACCAGCGCGAACCGAGCCGGGCTGAGATTGACCAGATGGCCGCTTTGGTGAATGCGAAGCAGCATTGCGTTGACCATGTTGAAAATCGTTTCTTCTTCATCACCGTCGGTCAGCGGATAGGACCACACCGCAGCCTGCTCCGGGGTGACCGCCGCCGGTGCATTGGCGGCCAGAGTCGCGTACTGCCGGTAATCGGTCTGGTCGCTTGTGGACTGAAGGCTGTGCCGTGCCAGCATCGCATAGTCCGTCCGCATGCCGCCGCTTGAGCAGTTTTCTATGACGAGCTCCGGGTATTTTTCAAAAATATGATCGATCCATGCCAGATACGCCCGGTTATGCTCCAGCAGACCCTGACCCGTGCTGTCGGCCTGCTGATCGGTACCGGTGCCCGGCTCGATGTTGTAATCCATCTTGATATAGCCGACGCCGTATTCATTGACCATGCGGTCGATCACCCGCTCGGCATAGTCCCGAACCTCCGCATTGCGGAAATCGAGCTGATAGCGCCCCTTATCGCACACACGCCTGCCGTGCCGCATGAAGAACCAGCTGTCCGGAAGCTGCTTTGCCAGCGGACAGTTGACGCCCATGACTTCCAGCTCCAGCCATGCGCCTGGGATCATGCCCGCGTCGCGTATGGCATCCATGACCTCTTTGAAGCCGCCCGGAAAGCGCTTTTCCGAGGGGAGCCACTCACCGACGCCGTCCCACCATGCGCCGTCCGCATACCATCCGCAGTCTACGACAAAGTATTCGCATCCTGCTTCCCGCGCCTTCGGAATCATTTCCAGTTCCTTCTGCGTCGTGTTTAAAAACTTTGCTCGTTTCTCTGAAGTAGAATTAAGAGTGACTTGTGAAACAAATGGTGAAGCTCATATTCAAGCGATTGCTGATAAATTTAAAGAAAATGGTTATATTATTCAAAAAATTAACTAATCTTATAAACCGCTTAGGCGGTTTTTTATTTTCAATGAGGTGAAGATTATGATTTATAAATATTTTAAAGAGTGTAAAAAATTAACTGTATTGATTACTTTATTAGGCATGCTTATTGGTATGCTTTTTTTTATAACTAAAGATACACCACCAACACTGGTACTAAAAAAGAAAAAAATCAATATTGAATATGGACAAACTTATTATGCTAATTTTAAAGGCTTAGTGGATACAACAGGAATGAGTAAAGAGGAGATTTGTTATTTAAAAAAGAATGTAAGTATAACAGATAATCTTCAAAATGAAGATCAAAAAAGTTATCCAGCAGTAGGAAAATATAAGATTTTTATAAAATATAATAATAAGCTTTCAACGATTCAAATTATTTGTAAAGATACATTAGCACCTGTACTGGCATTTCCTAAAAATGTAGATGTTATAAAAGAAAGTGATTTAGAAAGTATTGATTTTAAATCATTGATCATAGCTACCGATTTATCACCATTAAAAGAAATTCAAATAGATACAAGTCAAATCGATATTCATAGAATAGGTGAATATCAAGTAAAAGTATTTGTAGAAGATATTTATAAAAATAGAAGAGAAAAAGAATTTAAGGTCAATGTTATAGAAAATAAACAAGAAACAACTAATTCTCAAAATAATCAAGAAAATAATATGAATAAGATTGAAAGTGAAAATAATAAACCGAATGAGGACATTACAATCTCTCAATCAAATGAAAAAAATAATGTAAAGGATCATTTAGATAATGATCATCAACAAACAAAGCCCCAACAAACGGTTTATTGGTATGAATGTTATCTTTGTGGATTATATGTTGATTCAAATGTTTCTTTAGAAGATGCTAAAAAGAAGTTTGATCAAACAAAGTGTACAGATGCTATTGAATTTTCAGGAATAGAGTGGAGACATAGTAGATTTCATTATGGAATTAATCATTCTTAGAAAATTGAAGGAGGAGTAAAAGTGAATTGTGTTTATAAGTGGATTTTAGGTCCGTAGGCAATCAGAGATTGTCTTTTTTTATTAGAAATTATTTATGATGGAGGAATATGAAATGAAACAGAAAAAAATATTTGATAAAGTTATGAAAATATTTGCAGTTATGGTGTTTATTTTATCTATGTGTTTTTCACAAAAATATGCAAATAATGTCGAAGCATGGGATAATAGTACACCTCATGAATTTACACGTATTAAACAAATTGATTATCCATGGTGGTGGTCTTCTAAAATAAGTAGTGCGAAAAAATGGTCCACTTATATGTGTAAGTATGATAATAAATATGCTTATTGTTTAGAAGCAAGTAAAAAATCACCATCAGCTGGAAAATACCCAGCTCAAGTGATTGAAAATAATGAGGCTGTAAGAAAAATTCTTTATTATGGATTTGGAGGACCAGGCTATGATCAAGCAATTAAAGAAATGTATACAGTTGAATTAAATTCTTGTGTTCCTGATGATTTTGGAGAAAAGCATGGTAACTTTGATGATGGTGCTTATTTGTTTACCCATATTTGGCTTTCTTATGCTTATGGCGGAGATTTAATGGGGTTAAACTTAAAAGATTTCAATGCTAAATGGCCAAATGCAGATGGCAATAGTGGTTATGGAGATAATATTTTATGGGGCTATAACTGGCTTATGAATCAACCTGATATTGGTTATGCTTATTTTAGCCCAAGTCAAGATGGTGGAGTTACAGCCTCTTTTAAGGCTGAATTTGATAAGGTAAATAAACTTCAAAAAACAAATACTGTTAAATTAGAAGGAACAAGTCATTCTACCATTCAAGTTCCTTTACAAAATAATGTTACACTATATAACGTAACAAAAGGAACGATGCAAACAGGGGGAACGGTAACTGTAAATGGTGGAGAAAGTTTCTATTTAACAGCACCATGCAAAAATAGTCCAGAAAATTATAAGTCAGGAAATATTGCGGGAAAAGGTTGTGAAATGTTTACTGCATTAGCTATTAAAGATGGTGCAGAAGGGACACAAACAGAAGGTTCATGGAATTTAGATCCTGATGGAAATAAATTAAAATATGAAGTTGAATGGTTGGATTTTGGAGCGTTACGCCTTTCTAAGGTAGATAATACTTCTGAATTTCAAAAAAATTCTAAATTTAGATTAATTTCAACTTCTTATACAGGATATGATGAAACTTTTGAAGTCACAAAAGATGAAAATGGAGATTATGAATTATTTATTGATTATTTACCTGTAGGAACTTATTCACTTACTGAGATTGAATGTGAAGATCACTTTGCACCTGTTGTTGCTAAATGGCAAGTGACAATTGTAAAAGATAAGATAACAAAGAAAATTGTTGTAAATACATTAAGACCAACAGGAACATTAAAACTTCAAAAGAAACTTGAAGATGCATGTCAAGGAGCTGTTGATCTTGCAGATAAAGATATTAAAAAAACAAAATATAAAGTTGTAGCAATGAATGATATTGTTGATACAGTATCTTTGAAAAAATTATATTCTAAAGGGGAAATAATTACTTTAGGAAGTGGAAAATGTATTGTTGATACAAATGATGGTCAAATGATTACTTATTCAAATGGTGTACAAGTTTCAAAAGGGATAATGAATGAAGAAGGAATTATTTCTGTAGATGAAAATGGTCAATTAGAAATGACAGGAATTCCTCTTGGAAAATATCAAGTTGTTGAAGTTTCATGCCCTCAAGGTTATGTATTAGATTCTACACCTTATGATTTTGAAATTACACAAAAAGATCATACAACAACAATTTATACAAACTCTCATGAACAAACAAATCAAATTACTAAGACAACATTTACTAAAACCGATGTTACTGGTGATCAAGAAGTTAGTGGTGCTAAAATGTCTATTACGGATTTAGAGGGAAAAGTTATTGATGAATGGATTTCATCTAATAAGGCCCATGAAATAGATGGATTAGAAAGTGGAAAAACTTATTATTTAAATGAGGATACAAGTCCAGCAGGATATGTAAAAGCAACGAAAATTGAATTTAAAGTCAATGAAGATGGAAAAATTCAAAAAGTAAATATGAAAGATAAAGTTGTAACAATTTCTAAAGTAACTTTAGGTGGTGAAGAAATTCAAGGAGCTTTATTACAAGTAATAGATGAGGAAGGAAATACAGTTGATCAATGGTATAGTGATGGAAATGAACATCCTGTAAGTGGGTTAGAAGAAGGAAAAACGTATACTTTACATGAAGATTTAGCACCTTTAGGATTTAATTTAGTAAATGATATATCTTTTACAGTTTCTTATGAAAAAGAAAATCAAAAAATAGAAATGATTGATACTTTTGTTAAAGTTTATAAACAAAAAGAAGATGGCAATTTGTTAAAAGGGGCACAGCTTACAGTTGTTTCTACAAAAACAAAAAATAGAATTGATCAATGGATTACAGGACAACATATTTTTGATATTAATGATGTTATGAAGAAAAAATTGTTAAAAGGGGATATGTGTCAAGGTAAAAATGAAGAAGGTATTGAATATAAAGTTGTTCCCCAATTAAAATCAAATGATTATTTTTTAATGTTGAAAGATGGAGAAGATGTGACATATTATTGTATAGATATTCAAGGAGATGAGACAGCCCACTTAATACAAGGACTTAATAGTGGGGAAAAATATATTTTAAGAGAAACATTGACACCTTGTGGATATGCAACAGCTAAAGAACAAATTTTTGAAATAAGAGAAAAGAATATTGTTTTAAAAGTTGTTGATGAAGATATTAAAGTGGATATTTCTAAAAAAGACATAACAAATAAAAAAGAATTGTCTGGAGCTCATTTACAAGTGAAAAATGAAGATGGAGAAGTTCTTGATTCTTGGATTTCAACTGATCAAGAACACCGCATTTGTCATTTGGAAGTTGGTAAAAAATATATTTTAGAAGAAACAATGGCACCTTATGGTTATGAAAAGAGTGAAAAAGTCGAATTTGTGATTAAAGATACTGGAGAAATACAAAAAGTCATCATGTATGATCAACCAATTATTCAAGCAATTAAAACAGGTGATAGTTCAAAGTTGAATTATTTTATAATGCTTGGTGCTTTAAGTGGAATTTGTATTTTTTTATGTAGAAAAAGGGATGTTAAATCCCCTAAATCTAAATGATTTCATCAATAAGACCATATTCTAAAGCTTCTAATGGATCTAAGTAGTAATCACGATCACAATCATGAATGATTTTTTCTAATGATTGTTTAGAATTTTCACTTAAAATAAGTGAAAGTTTTTTCTTTTGTTTGCATATTCTTTTAGCGTTTATTTCAATATCACTTGCTTGTCCTTCTAAAGAGGCAAGAGGTTGATGTATCATTATTTCACTATTTTTTAATGCACATCTTTTTCCTTTGGAACCTGCACTTAAAAGAATAGAAGCCATACTTGCTGCCATGCCGCAACAAATTGTGCTGACATCACATGAAACAAAGTTCATTGTATCAAAAATTGCTAGTCCTGCAGAAACACTACCGCCAGGTGAATTGATATACATGTAAATATCATTTTTATTATCTTGTGCTTCTAAATAAAGTAATTGACCAATAATTGAACTTGCCATGGCATCGTCGATAGTCCCTGTAAGTAGAATAATTCTTTCTTCTAAAAGTTTGGAATAGATATCGTAGGCATATTGATGATTTTTATCTTTTTCTATAACGGTTGGTATTAGATGCATAAAATAACCTCCATATGTAATTATAGAAATTAATAATAAAAATTATTCTTTGCACTGATGAAATAAGTAAAAATTTTTTAAAAAAATAGTAAAAAATAGTGTAAGCGCTAACGATATGATGAAATGGGAATTATTAGAAAAATGAAGGAAAAATTAATGCATCTTATACAAGAAATCAACGTTGTAATAGTTGCTTTTGTGAAGTTTTTGACTTATAATAATGGCATAAAAGCTATTTACAA
>OGZW01003883.1_pt1 | contig 10762 bp, 10 predicted proteins | sample 1577001 | NCBI WGS metagenome assembly OGZW01 (sample SAMEA3541519, study PRJEB24748) | human gut metagenome | biome: human gut; feature: human-associated habitat; material: faeces | place: China | collected 2012
TTTGCCCCGCACGTCCATCACTTCAAATGTGCCGATTTTGTCCTTCCAGTTTTCACTCATTAGGAGTCAGAGAATGATCAACAATAGGAATGCCTTCTTCCAACCCAAAGTAACGCATCAATTCCCAATGATAGTATACTCGTAAAATAATCGCTTCACCTCGAATCTTTTCCCGTTCAGGTTCATCCACGAAATAAGCCTTATCCATGTTTTCAAGTAAACGGCAACACTTACGAATGATACTATACCGCGCGCTCCATAATTCAGACATTTTACCGTCTTCAGCAGTAATAGTACCATTACCGGCAGAAACAATCCAACCTTCAAAGTCTGCACCATGGTAGGAGTTATCAGTTAATCCTTCTTGATGAACCATTGAAATATAAGGGGATGTATAATGGTGGGTACCGTGAGGCAAATTATAACATTGCCCTAAAGCAGCCTCTACCTGGCCACTGGTTTTCCAAAACTCAGCATCAGTGATACCCGTTGGATTGTCACGGGTTAAAAAATCTTCGCAACTGCTCATTGAAAGAGCTAATCCTAATATATAAATATAGTTTTTCACCTCCTGTACTACTTCCATATTAATATTCTTTAATACAACCTCCTGGAAATAATCTCCAAAGTTTTGGTTGCCTTCAAGCATTGTCATTTCTACCTTGACCTGCTTATTAATTTCTTCACTTATTATATTATTAAGCATTTCTATAATCTCAGGTTTATTGCATCCCTCATATCCGATGGCTCCCGGATTAAATACTATAAGAAGGGTATCATCCCCTTTGACACTAAACCTGGCATCATTTAGAAATGTCTTATACGGATTTGAAATATGTCTTTTTACCTTTCCCCAGTTATCCACTACATACTGGATATCTGCCGGAACAGGCTTGTCAAAGACTTTTTTAGGTTTACTTTCTACCTTCTCCTCAGTTGCAGGCACAGCTACCTTTGCCACAAAATCTCCCTTTTCCATTTTGTTTTCCAAAATGGAAATTCTGTTAATTAGGGATGCCGTATCATTTTCCATCTGAGGCTTATTTAGTTTTATAAGTGCAATTTCTATCAGCACTCTTTTATTTGAAGCATATTTTATCTGACCGGCAAGTTCTGAGAACACCCGTATATATCTCATTATTACATCTGTCTCAACCATTGATGCCTCTTCCTTTAATGCCTCTATACGTTCTGCCGAAGCATCTATAAATTCCGTTGCTCCGTCAGAAGTCTTTATAAGCATTAAATTACGCAGGTACCATATAAAATCACTGACAAACTGCCCTAATTCTCTTCCCTGCATAACCATTTCATCTAATATGTTAATACATTCAGTAACATTCCCTGCAATAATACTTCTGGTAAGTCTGCTGAAAATTTCATTGTCAACTGCCCCTAAAACCTCTAACACATTTTCGTAGGTAAGCTTCTGTCCCAGATAAAACGCTATACACTGGTCTAAAAGACTAAGAGCATCACGCATGGAGCCATCCGCTGCCTTTGCCACATATCTGATAGCCTTATCCTCTACCTCTATGCCTTCCTTTTCCATTAATTCCGTAAGTCTGGCAGCTATTGTATCTATGGTGATTCTTTTAAAATCATACCTCTGACACCTTGATAAAATAGTTATTGGTATTTTATGGGGTTCTGTAGTAGCCAAAATAAACATTACATATGACGGTGGTTCCTCTAATGTTTTTAAAAGTGCATTAAAAGCACCAATGGATAACATATGCACCTCGTCGATAATGTACACGGTATACTTTCCACCCGCTGTAACCGCTTTCTTGGAAAGATCTTCGCCGCGCGCACCAGCATTCCCATCGCTGCCGCAGGAACCGCAGCTTCCACCGGAGCATCCGCAGCATCCGCCGCCCTTTCCCGTACTTATGGAATATGCTTGAAAGCAATAATTGTGATGTGAGTGGTTTTCTTGGAAAAGTAATTATCAGTCAGGCTAATATCGATTATATTGTAATTCCAAAAGGAAATAATGCCTCTGCGGCAATGCTCATGAGTGCGGGCAGCTCTTATATCGGTAACAGCCAGGACTATGCGGTTTATCGGACAAATTATGATGTGATTGCACAGACGGTGTATGATAAATACTATAGTGGGGCATTTCAGTCGGATATCAGTACCTACTATGATGAGGATGTGGATATACCGGAAGTGACAGATGGTGGAAGAGAGTACGTGTACTATCCAGATAATCATGTAGCTTTTGTGGATAGAGAAACACAGGAATATACACATTATTTTCAGCAAAACAAAGAAATTCAGATGGTGGAAGAGAATGAATATATTTTATGTGCTGTTGATGATAGTAAGGGCACTGTATCAAAGGATACCATGGAAAAAATGCAGAAGATTACAGATTCAGGAAAAGAAATTATTCTTTTTTTGAAAAAACCCATATATCAGGAAAATATTCAGGCAGAAAACAGAGAGGAGATGCTTGGAGAAAACAGCAATCATACGGATGCAGTTACGGAAGCATTTATTGATTTGGTAAAAGCTGAGAATAGTCACATTGCAGCTGTTTTTTCTATGGGAATTGGTGAGTATAATAAACATATGTTGAATGATAAAATCTGGCAGTGTATTTGTGGAACAGAAGATAATAACCAGGGAACTGTAATAAGAATTCGATAAAGGATAAGTAAATTTATGAGCAATAGAAAGAAAATGGCAGTGATGAATGTATTCTCTGCAATTATGTATTATGTGGCAAATTCGATTATTGGATTCATTAACCGTAAGGTATTTACCGTATACCTTGGTAGTGAATTACTGGGATTAAACGGACTGGTAGTCAGTGTGATTTCCATGTTAAGTCTATTGGAACTAGGGGTGGCAAGTTCTATAGGATACAGCCTGTATAAGCCATTAGAAGAGAAAAATTATGGCGAAGTGAAAGCGATTATGCAGCTTTTCAGCAGACTGTACCGTTATATTGGAATAGCGGTGGCAGTAATTGGACTGGTGCTGATTCCGTTTTTACCTTTTTTTGTCAGGACAACCATTGATCAGAATTATGTAATTGCTGTATATCTGATTTTTTTATTAGATGCTGTATTTTCTTATTTTATGGCATATCGCCGAACAATTATTGTGTCTGCACAGAAGGATTATATTAATAAAAATGCAGATACATTTCTTTATATTGTGACTGGAATTTTGCAGATCATTATTATCTGTGTGTGGAAAAGTTATATTGCATCTCTGATCGTGAAACTCATTTTTACAGTGCTGAATAACTTGTATCTTTATATAAAAGCAGGAAAAATGTTCCCTTACCTGAATGATAAAAATCTGCATGGTGAGATTGAAAAAGAAGTCAAGAACAAGATTGTATACAATGTGAAGGCACTATTTGTAATTAAAATAGCAAGTTATTGTGTTGTTGGTACAGATAATATTCTGTTGTCTGCATTTGCGGATCTTACTGCGGTTGCAATTTATTCTGGATATACGTTGATCATTGGAATTATTAACAATCTTTTTAACAGGTCGTTTGGCTATATTACTGCTAATATTGGAAATTATCTCATCGGTCATAATAAGGAAGAAATATATCAGTTTTATAATAAACTGAATTTCCTGAATTATTTGATAACATCTTATACTTCTATTGCATTGCTGGTTTTACTGAACGAATTCATTGGAAAAGTATGGTTAGGAGAGGATTATGTTTTCCCCATGGCAGCAGTAGCAGTGTTAGTATTTAATAATTATCTTCGCTTTTGTACGCAGGCGGCTGAAGCATTTAGAAGTGCAGCGGGGTTATATAGTCCAAAACCATTCGTAAAATATATTGCGCTTCTGGAAGGTGGAGTAAACCTTGTGGTTTCCATAGCATTGGCACACTTTGCAAAGATGGGAATTTATGGAATTTTTCTTGGAACATCGGTGAGTACGACAATATCAATTGCATCAATTGCGTGGATTAATTATCGCTTTTTATTTGAAAAAAAAGTACATTTTTTCTATTTGAAATTTTTCTGGTATATGCTATGGGCGATTATCAGCGGATGTGTCAGCGTCTTGTTGTTTAAGAATTTGTATACGAGGAATGTATTGTTTAATATCATTCTTGGGCTAGTTGTAAGTTTTGTGATTCCTTTAGGGGTAAATTATCTTGTATTTGGAAGAAGTGTAGAATGGAGGTATTTTATTGATATGTTAAAAGGCATATTTCATAAGGTTATGCAAAAAGTGAAAAAGCAATAATAGGGATAAATTGACTTGGAAAATCAGCTATAGTATACTTAATAAAGTCTATAATTAATAGGAGATGACGAAATGAATATACCATTTGTATCATTTGAAAAAATGCATAATGAAATAAAAGTTGAAGTACTTGCTAAAATGCAGGAGATATATGAGAAAAACTGGTTCATTCAGGGACCGGAGGTGACTGCATTTGAAGAAGAATTTGCCGCATATTGCGGAACAAAGTACTGTGTCGGATGTGGAAATGGTCTGGATGCATTGTTTCTTGCATTGAAGGCATATGGAATCAAAGAAGGCGACGAGGTAATCGTACCTTCCAATACATTTATCGCAACGGCTTTGGCAGTATCGTATACTGGGGCAACACCAGTTTTTGTAGAACCGGAAGAAAATTATTTTAATATTAATCCGAAAGGGATTGTGAATAAAATTACGGATAGAACCAAAGCAATTATGGCAGTACATCTGTATGGGCAGCCGGCAAAGATGGATGAAATCAACACGATTGCTAAAAAGTATGGACTTATTGTTATAGAAGATGCTGCTCAGGCACATGGTGCAGAATATAAGGGGAGAAAAACCGGAAGCCTGGGATATGGAGCAGGGTTCAGTTTCTATCCGGGTAAGAATCTTGGCGCTTTGGGGGATGCAGGTGCATTTGTTACAAATGATAAAAAACTTGCAGATAAGGTCAGGGCACTGGGGAACTATGGATCAGATTATAAATATCATCATATTTATCAGGGCAACAACTCCAGACTTGACGAACTTCAGGCAGGGGTTTTACGAATTAAGTTACGGCATCTGGATGATTGGAATGCAAATCGAATAGCTACAGCGGAAAAATATTATGCAGGTATTCAGAATCCAGAGATTATTTTGCCGGAGAAGATGGATGATGTAAAGCATGTTTATCATATCTTTGGTATCAGATGTGAAAGAAGAGAAGAGTTGGAAAAATATCTTCATGAAAAGGGAATAGGAACGAATAAACATTATCCAATTCCAATGCATCAGCAAGGGGCATACAAGAATTTGAATATTTCAAAAGGTACGTTGCCTATAGCAGAAGATATTTCAGCTACAGAATTAAGTATTCCAATGTATTATGGAATGACAGATGAAGAGATAGATTATGTAATCAATATAATAAATAGTTTTAGATAAATAAGGGGAGGAAATAAATGCAAATAGTAAAGTATGTGTTTCAACAACACGGAGATGAAAGAGGACAATTAGTTGCACTAGAGGAACATAAGGATATACCATTTGAAATTAAGCGTGTTTACTATATGTATGATACAGGTAAAGGAGTTACAAGGGGACAGCATGCACATAAATCATTAGAACAAATATTGATATGTATTCACGGCTCTTGCAAACTAATGTTGGATAATGGAAAAGAAAAAAAAATTGTATCGTTAGAAAAACCATATGAGGGACTTTATATTAGTAATAATATTTGGAGAGAAATGTATGATTTTTCTTCAGATGCAGTTCTTATGGTTTTAGCTTCAGATGTTTATAAGGAAGAGGATTATATAAGAAATTATGATGAATTTTTAAAATTTGTGAATATGAAGTAGGTAGCTTGGTTGGTACAGAGTTTGGCAAAGAGGTATAAATAATAAATGATTTCAATATGTCGCTACGAAGCAAAAAAGAAAGAAGAGTGGAATGATTTTAATAAAACAAGTAAAAATTCGTTATTCATGTTTGATAGAAACTACATGGAATACCATAGCAATCGTTTTATTGATCATTCGTTAATGTTCTATGATGAAGATGATAGATTAATTGCATTATTACCAATGAATGAGAATGAAAATAAATTAATATCACATGGTGGATTAACATACGGAGGTTTTATTACTAATGAAAGAATGAAACAGCACATAATGAATGAATGTTTTGATGAGTTATTAAAATACGGGAAAGAGAATGGCTATAAAGAAATTAAATATAAAACTATCCCCTATATATTTTTTGATCAACCAGCAGAGGAAGATAGATTTTCATTATATGAGCACAAAGCAAAACTAGAGATAGTAGATGCTTCTACATATGTAAATTTAAAAAATCCATTAAAAATGCCAAAAGGTAGAAAAGCACAAATAGTGCGAGCTAAAAGAGAGGGAGTAAAAATTGAAATATGTACGGATATGGAGTCATATATTAATTTTATTAATTTAGAAAATAAAGTATTGGCAGAGCGTCATGAAACTAAAGCGGTACATACGGCAGAAGAATTAAAAATGCTTCATGATAGATTTCCTGAAAATATAGGTCTGTTTGTTGCTATAAAAGATGAAAAAATGATTGCAGGTGCAGTTATTTTTGAATACAAAAATGTTATTCATACACAGTATATGGCGGCAAATGAAGAAGCAAGAAAAATAGGCGGGCTGGACTTAGTAATTGCAACAATAATAGAAAAATATAAACAGGAAAAAATGTGGCTCGATTTTGGAATATCTACGGAACATGGAAGAATTTATTTGAATGAAGGTCTTATTTCACAAAAAGAGGGATTTGGTGGTCGAACAGGTGTTTATGAAACGTGGAAAATAGATTTGTAAAAGTCAAACAGGAGAAGAAAATGAATGGCGATATATTGGTCACAATAATATTATTATCGTATAATGCAGAGCGATATATAATTGAAGCGTTACAAAGTATAAAAATGCAGAATCATCCTAAGATAGAATTAATAATAATAGATGATTGCTCACAGGATAATACTGTCAACTTGGAGAAAGAATGGTTAAAGGATAATGGAAATATCTTTACAAATACAAAATTGATTGCACAAAGTAAAAACTATGGAACTGTGGCAAATTCAAATTTGGGACTTAAATATTCAAATGGCAATTATATAAATTTCCTTGCGGCGGATGATATATTAACTGTAAATAGTGTGGAGGATTGCCTGAACGCTTGTATAAAGAATCAATGGGAGATCGCAGTTGGAGAAGCAGAATGGGTACAGGATGATGGAAAAAGTCCTGCCATACACAAAGAGGATATAGAGAAAAAAAATAAATTCTATGCAGAAAGTGCACAGAAACAATATAAGCACTTATTAAAAGATAATGATATAATATGCTCACCAGCCGCATTTTATAAAATGAGTTTTCTAAAAAAATATCAAGGATTTGATGAAGCATATACATTGATTGAGGATTATCCATTTTGGTTGAAGATAACGGCAAATGGAGATCATATTAATCATTTTGATCATGTAGTGGTGAAATATCGGCAAAGTATAACTTCAGCAACAAATCCGGAGAAAGCAGTTCAGATTTATAATGCCCGCATAACAAAAGATTCTAAGAAGATTTTTTACAGACAAAGAATGTGGGGACTTCTGAAAAATGGGCAGATTAAAATTGTAGTAAGAAATATTCGAAGATATTTCATACGTGATCTTGTGATTATGTTAGGAAATTCCAGTAAAAATAAATTATGTTATGCATTAACGCGTTTCGAGTAACCAGAAAAGAATTAGAGGAAGAAGAATGGGAGAAATAACACTTGTAACAGACTTTTTTGACATAGGAAGAGGGCAGGATAAGAATAAGGATTTACGAAGAACTGCACAGCGGTATTTTGATGAATTTAAAAGATGGGCAAGAATCCAAAATACGTTGGTAGTATATACGGATTCTGACAGCGCGGAAATCATCAAAGGAATAAGGGCAGAATACGGATTGGGAGAGAAAACGATTATTATACAGATTGATAATTTGTTTGAACTTGTACCAGGTCTTTTGCCAAAGCTGGAAAAAATATCTCACAATAAAGATTTCCTGAACTTCAGATATCTTCCGGAAGCATCTTCCAATAATCCAAAATATGACTATCTGTGGATGATGAAGTATTATTTCATGAATGATGCCTATGAAAGAGGATTATTATCTGAAAATGTTGTATGGATGGACTTTGGATTCGACCATGGTGGAATTACTTACAGTGATGCGGGGGACTATAATTTCCTGTGGAAATATGATTTTAAGAATAAGATACACATTTCCTGTCTGCATGATCCTGATTCAGTAATAGGTCTGCAGAGTCTGCAGTTTCAGGATGACTGCGTGATGGGATGTATGTATGGGTTATCAAGAGAGCTGGTGCCGACATTCTGGCATTTGGTAGAAGATGCGATGAATGCACTTCTTATGTTGGATTGTATGGATGATGACCAGCAGCTTGTGCTTATGGCATATAAGGCAAGACCGGAAATATTTGAGGTTCATGTTACAGATTGGCAGATGATCATGAAAGAGATGGGGGCAACACACATGAAAGTCAGAGAAAAGCTCCCAATGCAGGCACAGGCAGAGAATCCATATAAAAAAATGTTGAGAATCGCAGTTCGCAAGATTGTACCGAATAAGAATGATCCGAAACATGCTTTTGCGAAGCGATGTTATAATGCGGCAATCAGAGTGTATGGAAAATAACGGAAAGTGAATGAATAAGATGAAATTGTCTTTGGTGGTACCATGCTATAATGAAGAGGATAATATCCGGGATTTCTATCATGCAGCAAAGCATGTTTTTGATGCGGAAGAATATGAATATGAAATGATTTTCATCAACGATGGAAGTAAGGATAAGACACAGGAAGCGTTAGAGAGCGTATTTAATCTTCACGAAGCATGTGTTGTCGTGGAAACTTTCTCCAGAAATTTTGGAAAAGAAGCCGCAATTTATGCCGGATTTCAAAAAGCAACAGGAGATTTTATAACGGTGATTGATGCAGATCTGCAACAAAGACCGGAAACAGTTGCCAGAATGGTGAAGATTCTTCAGGATAATGAACAATTTGACTGTGTTGCAGCATATCAGGAGAAGCGTCAGGAAGGAAAGCTTGTCAGTAAGTTGAAAGATATGTTTTATAAAATCATTAACAGGACAAGCGAGATAGAATTCTTTCCCGGCGCATCCGATTTCAGGACATTTCGAAGACCGGTTGTAGATGCTGTTTTGAGTTTGCCGGAGTATCACAGGTTTTCTAAGGGGATTTTTTCCTGGGTTGGATTCAATACCTGCTATATTCCATATACTGCGGAAAAGCGTAATGCAGGAGAAACCAAATGGTCCATCAATAAATTATTCAGATATGCAGTAGAAGGTTTTATCTCATATACGACATTTCCATTGAAAATCGCGACAGGACTGGGATTATTTACTTCATTATGTGCAATCATCTATTTATTTGTTGTTGTGATACAAAAATTATGCATCGGGAATCCGGTTCCGGGATACCCGACAATTGTTGTTCTGATATTATTGCTTGGAGGAATACAACTTACGATCCTTGGAATTATCGGAGAATATCTTGCAAGAATGTATATACAGGAGAAGCACAGACCAATCTATATCGAGAAGAAATTGTTGGATTATAAAAAGAACCAGAGCGAAGCAGAAGAAAAAGACAGGTAAGAAAAAGGAGTATACTTTGGGCAAGAGAGTATTGATTATCGGTGGAGCAGGATTTATTGGAACAAATTTATCGAAACATTTGATAAAGAGTAATATGGAAGTTTTCTGTTTTGATATGTCAGTACCTGCGAAAAAGGTAGAAGGTGTTCACTATATATGTGGAGATTTTTTTGATGACTATTCCCTGATGGAGGCATTGGAGGGGATTGATTATGTCGTACATGCACTTAGTACAGTGAATCCGGGAAATTCTAATGAAAAGTATCTGCAGGGATATGAGAGAGATTTCATCCAGACTACAAAGCTTTGTAAAATGATCATTGATAAGAAAATTCGTATGATATTTTTATCTTCAGGTGGAACTGTTTATGGAAATCAGGAAATACAGCCAATCAGCGAGGATGCACTTCCACGACCAATCAATCATTATGGAAATGTGAAATTGTGTATCGAGAATACCATTCGGACATTTAATTATCAGGCACATACAAAGATTCTGATTGCGAGAATATCAAATCCTTATGGCCCGGGACAGGATTTCAATAAGGGAGTAGGTTTTATTGATGCTGCTTTGAAGAAAACGATTAAGGAAGAAAAAATTGAAATCTGGGGAGATGGAAATAATATCAGAGATTATATTTATATCGATGATGTGTGTAGAATGTTAATGGTTCTGTTTACTTATAATGGGGAATTTGATACATTCAATCTCAGCTCCAATGTTGGAACATCACAGAGAGACATTATAGAAATGTTACAGGAAATGGGGTTAAAACCACAAGTGGAGTATCTTTCAGCCAGAAGTGTCGATGCAAAAAAGATTATACTGAATAATGGACGGATCATGAGCGTTCATAAGAATGCATTAATACCAATCAGAGATGGTCTCAGAGAGTACTATGACTGGTTGTTACAGAAAAAAATCTAAACAAATACACCGAAACAATCCGAGTTAATGAACAGATTGTTTCGGTGTATTTGTTTACTGCATTTATTTATCAGAAGTTTCTGGATAAGTAACATAAATTTTATTCAATCCATAGTATTTTGCTACATATACATTTGGAAATGGTTC
>OGZW01003887.1_pt1 | contig 10758 bp, 13 predicted proteins | sample 1577001 | NCBI WGS metagenome assembly OGZW01 (sample SAMEA3541519, study PRJEB24748) | human gut metagenome | biome: human gut; feature: human-associated habitat; material: faeces | place: China | collected 2012
GAGAAGGACAAAGAAAGCTGGCATTATAATGCCCCGTTTAATATTGATGGCGGCTGCGACACGTCCTTGGGGTGACCTTGGGCTGAATTTGCGTTTGAAGTTGAGCAAGAATTACACGTTCAGTATGAGCTCTTCATTCAAGACATACGGTTATAAGTTCGATAAGAATGGAAATGTGGTAGAGAATGACCGTACGGAATGGTCCTACGGACGTTTCGGTATTTTCCAGGGATACGGCTCTTCCTTTAGCTATACGTTTAATAACGAAACATGGAAAAAGTGGAAAGAGAAGCTGAGCGGCACTAAGGATGCCGATAAGGAGAAAGATAAGGAAAATTCTTCCGAGGAAGGGGAAGATGTGGAGGCAAGTTCCGATGAGAGCGGCATTCCCAAGAAGAAAGTGGAAAAGGCAGCGGTGGATGCCGATGGTTATCAGGTGTTCAAGATGCCGTGGTCTTTGAATTTCAATTATAGTTTTAATATTTCCGAAGACCGTAGCAAGCCTATCAATCGGAAAAAAATGCGCTATCCTTACCGTTATACTCATAACTTGAGCGCTTCGGGTAATATAAAACTTTCCAATAAGTGGGCGGTGAGCTTTAACTCCGGTTACGATTTTGAAGCAAAGAAGATAGTACAGACCACCTTTAATATCACACGTGACCTGCACTGTTTCAGCATGTCGGCCAGTCTGTCTCCTTTCGGACAGTGGAAATACTACAACTTTACCATTCGTGCCAACGCAAGCATTTTGCAAGACTTGAAATGGGAGCAGAGAAGCCAGACACAGAGTAATATTCAGTGGTACTAATTAGGGTGATGTTGCCAACTGTTTCTGGCGGCATTATTTGATTTTAGGCACGGAATTATACGGAGTTTGATAACGTTATCTGCTTCATTCCTTCTTCCGTGTAATCCGTGTAATTCCGTGCCTAAAAGAAATCATCAAGCACATTTTTTCGTACCCCCTTTTTATCAGTGCCGCCTTACCATTTTATCTCTTCCTTTCCGTGCGCTTTCAGGTATTCATTCGTCTTGCTGAAATGTTTGTTTCCGAAGAAACCGTTGTATGCGGAAAGAGGAGAAGGGTGTGCGGATGTCAGTACCAAGTGTTTGTTGCGATCGATAAAAGCACCTTTTCGTTGTGCATAAGCTCCCCATAATATAAAGACCAAATGCTCCCGTTCTTCGGCAAGAATACGGATGGCGGCATCTGTAAATGTTTCCCAGCCGCGGTTCTGATGGGAGCCGGCTTGATGGGCACGTACGGTGAGAGTGGCATTGAGCAGTAATACGCCTTGTTCCGCCCAACGGGTCAAGTTGCCGGTAGGCGGTGCATCTGTTCCGATATCTGCTTTGATTTCTTTAAAAATATTGACTAAAGAGGGCGGGAAGGGCACGCCGTCGTTGACGGAGAAACAGAGTCCGTGTGCTTGTCCGGGACCATGGTATGGGTCCTGGCCGATAATCACTACCTTTACCTTGTCAAAAGGACATAAGTTGAAAGCATTGAATATCAATTTTCCCGGTGGATATATGGCATATTTACCATATTCCTCACGCACGAAGTTCGTTAATGTGTAAAAGTAATCTTTGTCAAATTCAGGCTGCAAATGTGCTTTCCAGCTATCTTCGATCTGAACGTTCATAATAGGAAGTGTTAGTAGTTTACGATGCTAAGATACAAATATTTCACCATAGTATACAAAGAGCCCCGCAGAGTTTTTTGCTTTTTCCTTTGAAACTCTGCGGGACTTTATATTGTTTACAGGTTGTATTTAGATTAAATGTATGTTGTGTGCCTTACATTCCGAGCGCATATCTTCGGGCCAGATGCTGGCTTGTATTTCTCCGATATGGGCTTTGCGCAAATAGAACATACACAGCCGGGACTGACCGATACCGCCACCGATAGACAAGGGCAGCGCATCTCCCATCAGGCGTTTGTGGAAATAGAGTTCCAGACGTTTTTCTTCACCTTCCTGCTTGAGCTGACGCTGGAGGGCTTCTTTGTCTACGCGGATACCCATTGAGGATAATTCCACACTGCGTTGAAGCACATCGTCCCACAATAATAAGTCGCCGTTTAAGCCGGGCAGACCGTTCAAGCCGGGAGTTGTGTAGTCATCATAGTCCGGAGCGCGTCCATCGTGTTTTTTGCCGTCGCTTAGTTTGCAACCGATGCCGATGATAAATACGGCGCCGAACTTCTTGGCAATGGCATGCTCACGGCATTTCGGTTCTATATTGGGATACATCTGCCGGAGCTCTTCCGCATGGATAAAGTGTAATTTCTGTGGCAGGCAGGGCTTGATTTGCGGATACATTTCATATACCATATATTCCGTACGGACCATTGCAGCATAAATGCGGGTGACTATCTCTTTCAGAAAGTCTATGTTACGGTCTTGTTCGGTGATAACGCGCTCCCAATCCCATTGGTCTACATATAAGGAATGTAAGTTGCCCAGCTCTTCGTCCGCACGGATGGCATTCATATCGGTATAAATTCCGTATCCCGGTTCTATACCGTATTCGGCAAGTGTCAGACGCTTCCATTTGGCAAGCGAATGTACCACTTCTGCCTGCGCATCGCCTAAATCTTTGATGGGAAACGACACAGCCCGTTCCACACCGTTCAAATCGTCGTTGATACCCATGCCTTTTAATACAAAGAGAGGAGCGGTGACACGACGCAGGCGGAGTTCGGAAGAAAGATTCAACTGAAAGAATTCTTTAATCTGTTTAATGCCTAATTCCGTTTGTTTTAAGTCCAATAAAGGTTTGTATCCTTCGGGTTTTATCAGGTAGCTCATAGGTTTAATTTCTGAAACTTCTATTAATTTGTTCGGCAAAGATAGAAATAATATTGATACTTGTTTCTATTTTGATTGAAAAAATAACAAAATGTATATGTATATCCGTTTAATGTTCTCAAAATAATATTGAAAGGGTAATATGCAAAACAGATATAAAAAATGTATGAAGATTAGGAATATGCAGAGATTTTTTCTACTTTTGCATTCGAATTAAGGCTCCGTAGCTTAGTGAATAGAGCGTCAGATTCCGGTTCTGAAGGTCGTGCGTTTGAATCGCACCGGGGTCACAAAGAAAGGAACTCCCTTTGCATGAATACTTTGCAAAGGGAGTTTCTTTTTATACAATACATCCAGAAAAGTCAACCATACGGTTCTCTTTCTTGTTATAATTTCCATAGAGTTAGAGGTATGAAACAAATAATATTTATTTTTGCAATGTTAATGACTTGTCTGTCCTATGCCGGTAAGCCGGAAGGACGGTCAGAAAGGAGAACAGACATGAAACCAATGAAAGAGATTTATCTGGCAGGAGGATGTTTTTGGGGTACCGAACATTTCCTGAAACAAATAGAAGGTGTGGAGGCTACCCAGGTGGGATATGCCAATGGAAATATAGCCAATCCTACCTATCAGCAGGTATGTACCGGTACCACGGACTTTGCCGAAACCGTAAAAGTACAGTATGATCCCGATGAGGTGGACTTGCCTTTCCTTATCGACCTTTATTTCAAAACGATTGACCCTACCAGCCTCAATAAGCAAGGGGGGGATAGAGGTACACAGTATCGCACGGGTATCTATTATACGGATACCGCCGACCTGCCCGTTATTCGTGAAACCGTTGACCGGCTGGCTGCCAACTACTCCCGTCCGTTGGTTGTAGAGATAGAGCCTTTGAAGAACTTCTATCTCGCCGAAGATTATCATCAAGACTATCTGGACAAAAATCCTGGTGGATATTGCCACATTAACCCCACCTTGTTCGACCTGGCACGTAAAGCGAAGATGAAGAAAGAAGGAGATGGCGAGTATTTAAACCTGGAAAAGTAACGGACAATGGATATACTGTTAATAAGTAATGAAGATACGTGCCGCAGCCGTATCGCGCAGGAACTCCTGCATGCATTTGGCAGGGGAATGAATATCTCTACGGCAGGAATTATGGAGGGGAACTGCGTTCCCGATGCCGTGTGCAATGTGATGGAACAGAATGGTTTCAGCGTGTCTCGCAAGAAACCGTCTGGTGTCGGGACCTATACGCACCGGTCGTGGGACTACGTGATTACCCTATGTAAAGAAGCCGGAGAAGAACTGAAATTTATCACTCTGGATGCCAAGCAGCAGGTGCATTTTAATTTTGAAGACCCCTTTAAAAATCGTTTTCAAAATGAAAGTGAGCAGGAGCAACAAATTGCCGCACTCTATGAAACCATGTACCGGCGGCTGTATGAATTTTACCGCGATGAACTGAGTGGGCAGTTGTTACCCCATTGTACGTGCGGTGCAAACACCTATTGCCGTTGTGAATAGTGAAATATGTGTTTTTTTTGAAGCAATCTCTTGACTCGTCCCTAAGGGCAGGACCTATCTTTGCATCATAAACAAAATGTGCATGAGTTTATGAAGAATAAAATGAAGTTTAAAATCGGAGAGTTTTCCAAACTTTGCCAGGTGACCGTTAAGACGCTTCGTCATTATGAAGAGATAGGATTGATGATACCCGTTGAAGTGGATGAGTGGACGGGGTATCGCTATTACGACATCAGCCAGCTCCGGTGTATGAGCCGTATTGTTTACCTCAAGCAATTAGGGTTCAGCCTCGAAGAGATATCCGAGTTGTTTGCCGATGGCAAGGAATTTCCGGATGCTGAATTGTTGAAGGTTAAAATAGAACGTTGCAAAAACGAGATTGAACACTTGATATGGCGGCAGACCGAACTTGCCAAATTGGAAAATTTACTCCATAAACAAGAGAATGTTATGGAAAAAGTGTTTAAGAAATCCCTCCCTTCAAGAATTTTTGCTACCCATCGCCGTAAAATAGACTCTTATCAGGAGCTGTTCAATCTTTGTCCGAATATCATCGGGCCTGAAATGTACCGTTTGGGTTGTGAATGTCCTGCCCCGGAATATTGTTTCACGGTGGAATATAATGAGGAATATGGGGTTGATATTGATATCGAGTTTTTTGAAGCGGTGGCTGAACGCAAGGAAGATTCGGAACTGATTAAATTCAAGGAACTTCCGGAAGTGCCGGTTGCGCTCTGTGTCAACCATTACGGTGCTTATGAGCATATGCCCGAAACTTTCGCCGAGCTTTTTGCGTATGCCGAGACAAATGGATACGAGGTCATTGACCGTGCCCGGTTTTGCCATATTGACGGCATTTGGAACAAAGAAACGGTGGATGAATGGATGACGGAAATTCAGTTGCCCATCAAACTTTCTTAATCAGCCTTTGATTTCTGCGGAAAGCTTTCAACCGTGAGAATACCTAAAAATAGGGATAGGTAGTCAACTTATTTTCTGCGAACTTTGCAGACTGAAAAAAGAATTGAAATGAGAAGCCTGCATATTCTGTTTATATTGGTAGTTGTCACTTGGCTCGGTTTTCCGCTGAGAGCGCAAGAAGCTATTTCTATCGGGACTCGCCACACTTTGTTTTCGCATGTCTTGAATGAGGCTAGAGAATATTGGGTGTATGTACCTGCAACCCGCCCGGGTGAAAAAGAGGAAAGTTATCCGGTTCTTTATTTGCTGGACGGTGATTCTTTTTTTCATTCGGTGGTAGGTTTTACTCGCTTGTTTTCCACCTCCAAAGTTTCTTCCTTACCGCCCTGTATCGTTGTGGCTGTCCTGAATACAAACAGAACCAGAGACTTTACGCCAACCTGTTCCGCTGCCCGGCGTGACGGAACTGTCCGTCCGGGCGATAAACCGGAAGGGGGTGGGGCAGGACAATTTTGCCGTTTTCTGACGGAGGAGCTACGCCTCGCAGTGGAACAAGACTTGCCGGTGAATGGACAACACTTGTTGGCTGGACATTCTTATGCCGGGTTGTTCACGCTGCATGTTTTGCTGAATTATCCCAGTGCATTTGATACATACATCGCCATAGACCCCAGTTTATGGTGGGATAAAGGATGTTTTCAGAAACAGGTAGAACGGCAGGTAGATAAGGTTGACTTTTCAGGAAAGCAACTGTATGTTGCGTTTGCCACTCAGCCGCGTCTTGATAGGAAGCTGATCCACTTTCCCCTGACAGATGATTTTATAGGGAGTGCAGTTCCTCGTATGGAGAAGCGGCATTTGCGGGTGGTATCAAAAAAGTTCCCGGAAGAGACGCATGGAACGGTTGCTCTTCCGGGATTTTATGACGGACTGAAAACGTTGTTCTTCCGTTCTGCGGTTGGAATTTCTCTGCCGAACAAACCTCTCTGAAAAAAACTCTATTTTTCAGTAAGCTGAATGATATGCGCCATTGTACTAAGGAGACTACCTATACCATGGTGAGGTCTGCCAAAATCCTGAAAGCGTCATAGCCTGAGTCGCCTTCCGGCAGGAAGCGCCGAGAAGCGCCATTTCCTTATAAATCAGTATTTTCAGCTCCGGAGAAGGTTGAGTGTCCTTCTCCGGACACACTGATTAAAAAACTGCAAAAGTGCAGCCGGGGCTTCGTTGACTCCGGGCAATTGGAATAGTAGTACAACCACTGTTGTACAATGAGCGCAGCACCATATGCCCTGCTACCGTACGGAAGTGCATAAAAAAAAACAGTTGCCTGGAGAAACCCTCTCCAAGCAACTGTTTTCAGTTTCTTGATACTTTATAATCTACATATTCTAAATCTTTCTTGTCATCAATCGTCAATGTCAATCACCCTCATTTTAGAGTCAAATGTAATTTCCCAACGATTAGACAACTTTATCTCATACTCATTGTCATCGTACTCAATCTGAAGAATTCTTGCATCCGGATAATTGGTCTTTACATAGTTACGTATCGCTTCCGGTACAATCTGTACAGGAACTTCACTTTGTCTGCATCGTACCTCTTTCCATTCCCCCGATTTATCAAATTCTACCTTCTCCCCATTCGTGAACACCACATCATAGCTTTTATAAAACATTCCCGACTCCAATTTAGCCATTGCCACCTTATGGTCTTTAAAATAAGTCTTGATAAATGTCTGCGCCTTCGCCGGCAACTGGCTCACCTCTATCGGCTTATCATTATCCGCCATTACCATTGTGTGCACTGCAAACATACAAACCAACATCATAACTAATTTTTTCATACTTCTCTATTTTTAATAATTAATACTTTATTTGTTTTCTGTATTACAAAGATGGGAAGGAAATCTGGAAAGAATTGGGAAAAAAACTCTATTTTTGGAAATGAAAAAAAATCTATTTTTGAAAATGGGTGTTGCGGCTCTTCACCTATGAATTTTTGTTTGCAATGAATATTATTTAAAGACACAATAGACTATTTTCCAATATCGGTTTATGGATACCTTTCAATATTTTAAAGAAAGGAAGAAAAGTAAATATTTAGGAGATAGATTTGAGGAATGGGTTGTGAAGAACTCCAATATTAGTAAAGATGGTTATTCGGATCTATGTGATAAGAAAATATTTTGGCGGCTTTTAGATTGGAGAGGTGATAAATACATTGAGGGTTATAGGCCTCTGTCTTCATCATCTCCGGATTTGTTGATGGAGTGTGTTACCACAACGAGTACCATTCATGAAGTTGGATATATTATAGCTGTAGAATGTAAATGGCGAAGTAAGATAGGTTTTTATCTCGATATAAAAGACATTGAAAAGTACGAGGGGTATATGAATTCCAATCTGTTGAACCGTCCGATAAAAAACTTGTTTTATGTTTTTGGCTTTGGATGGTGTGGTGACAGTCCGGAATCTGTTTATGTAGTTCCTGCCAGAGAATTGTATGATTATGATAAAGATACCTGTAGAATAACGTTCCCTATTAAAGAAACCGAGAAGGAGAAAATGGGTAGATTGGAGCGCTTTAAGAAGAAAGACAATAGATGTCTTCTGTATATCAAGTAATGGTATTACTTGGTTATATAAGCTCCAATCAACTGTTATATTGTTTGGGTCGCCGTCAATCTTTGTGGCGAAGGCTATTACTGGCATCTAATGCGGTTTGCAACCTTTCCCAGTCGTCACAAAGCGCCTGCATGGACGGAAACAATAAATCTGCTCCGGCATCCAGTAATACCTGCCTGTCCAGCGGACCGGTATTGACTGCTACAGTGAATATGCCTGCTGCTGTTCCGGCTTGTACTCCGATAGGTGCATTTTCTACAACTATAGCTTCATTGGCTTGTACTCCGGCTTTTTCCAGTCCATCTGCGGCAAGACCTTATGCAGGAGGATTTGCTTCTCATGAGGTCGTTGAGATAATGGAAACGGGGCTTGTTGGTCTTGACATAAAGGGCATTTCATTATGCGGTATGCTTGATTATAATGATCCTGGAGAGACTTCGCTCAATAATCTTGCGGAATGTGCGGGCAAGCTATATGCAGTTGCGGCATACAACATAGCATCTGAAAGGGAACTGTAACGGCTTTGTAAATGATGAGAGGGGTGATTCATATGCTGTCGGAAAGCGTTGACCTTAAAGCTGAGAAGAAGGAGTTTAACAGGAAATTTCTCAGTATCATAATGCCGCTGCTTGTTTCTTCAATATTCAGCCAATGTCTCACTTTCATAGATCAGTGGATGGTCAGCACCTTAGGTAGCACAGCTATTGCGGCGGTAGGAGTATCTACAAATTTTTTCAGTGTTTATTTTACTTTCCTATATGGCTGTAATACTGGCGCAGGAATATATCTGACACGTTATTGGGGGCAAAAAAATATCAAAGATTTTCAGCGCATAATTTGGACAGCCGTAACGGTCACGTTTACTGTTGGTCTTGTGATGTGTTTGGCGGCAATGATATTTCCTGATATCATAATAAGGCTTTTTAACAGAGACCCTCTTGTTATAGAGAAGGCAAAGCCATATATGCGTATCGTGGCGGTATCATATTTGCTTGACGCCATATGCTATGCTGTGAGCTTTTGTTTTAGAAATATAGGCAATGTCAAGATACCGATGATACAGGGCATAGGAAGTATGATGTTCAATATGCTTTTTAACTATATGTTTATTTTTGGAAAGTTTGGTTCGCCGAAGCTTGGAGTGACAGGAGCTGCGCTTGGAACGCTTGCTGCAAGAATTGTTGAGTTGATAGGACTTTTGATATATTTCTTTCTTTCAGATAATCCGATAAGGAAAAACCTTTTTAAGGCATTGAAAACATTAAATGTTGGATTATACAAGGAGTATCTTAAAACTTCGCTTCCGTTGTGTGCGAATGATATGCTTTGGTCTCTGGGTCTTTCGTTTTACTATATGGTATATGGAACAAGAGGAACGGAAGTATATGCAGGAATGAGTATACTGAACACCATGGAGATGTTTGCGAAGCTTGCGATAATGGGCTTTGCGGGGGCGTGTACTATTATGCTGGGCATTGAGATGGGTTCTGCCGATATGCCAAAAGTTTATCGCTATGCTGATCGATTCAATAGGATTTCTATCATAGCTGGTCTTGTATCATGCAGTATCATTGTTGCTCTTATGTTGCCTGTTCAGCATATTTATGGAATAAAGGGTACCCTTGAGGGCGAATGTGTGAGAAACTGCATGTGCGTACTTGCTATATACTGCATACCTAATGCGGTGAACTGTGTTAAGGTAGAGGGCATTTTTAGGAGCGGCGGAGATGTAAAGTATCTTACGCTCATGGACGCAGGCAGCATATGGATGATAGGAATGCCGCTTACGCTAATTCTCGGGCTTATCTTTAAGGTCGATATTTGGTATGTTTATGCTGCTCACATAGCTATAGAGCTGTTTAAGCTTCCTCTCGGTCAAAGACGACTGAGATCACGCAAATGGTATCACAATGTTACTGAAGCTGTAAGCAGCGTTGAAAACAACTGATAAAAGCTGTCTGATATTCTTTTGGGCAAAGATGCATGAAAGAATATCGATGATGAAAATAGGGTCATACAAGGACGTTTGATAGATCAGACGTCCTTTCTTATTATTGCTTTTTGCAATATTATATTAACAAAATTGCATTTTAGAAATGGTCACATTCTTTTACATATGTATTACTTGCCACGAATGCCATATTTTTAAGATGAAATAATATACAAAACCAACGATAAAACGCTTGTTTCACAGCGAATTTTGTTGTTTTAAACAAAATTGCAGCTAGCATATTGACATTACAGTAGCTGTAAAGTATATAATATAATCAAGATAAATTTGAAGGATTTAAAATTCAAAAATTCATTTTATAGAAAAGGGTGTTATTATGGCTTATGTAAAATACATTCTGAAAAAATTGATACAGATAGTTGTTATAACCTTTCTGGTTTCGTTGTTGGTATTTTTTTCGTTAAGACTTAATCCAACATCTCCGCTGACTGTTATCTCAACACCTGAACTTCAGCAACAGTATACAGAGCAGTTCGACCTTGATGAGCCACTGCTGAAGCAGTATATTATTTGGCTCAAAGGCATTGCACATGGTGATCTTGGAATTGATTACGTTCAAAAGCAGCCGATACTCAACCAGATAATAGACAGGATACCGATAACAATAGGTCTTGTGCTTTTCTCAACGATATTAGGAACAGTGATAGCTATTCTGATAGGTGTTCTGGCGGCGATGAAGCGGGGAACATGGATAGATTCAGCGTTGTCGACTCTTATGCTGGTGATCTCGAGTATACCGACGTTTGTGCTAAGTATTCTTGCTATTCTGTTTCTTTCAAAATATGTACCCGGATACAGTTCCTTAAATTCCTGATATCTTTCCTCGTACTTCTGCATGCTTACCGTATTT
>OGZW01003888.1_pt1 | contig 10758 bp, 7 predicted proteins | sample 1577001 | NCBI WGS metagenome assembly OGZW01 (sample SAMEA3541519, study PRJEB24748) | human gut metagenome | biome: human gut; feature: human-associated habitat; material: faeces | place: China | collected 2012
CTGTTGAAAAGCAACCACACAATAATGAAAAGATTATCATTATCAAGGGAAGCATCAAAATTGAACTTGATTCAGATACACCATACCAAAGTATTGAGCCTCTTTTGAAGTCACTATTATGATTGGTGATATTTCAAAAGCAGAACATATCCATATAGCTGTTGGCTATACAGATATGCGCAAACAGATCGATGGCCTTTCAGCTATCGTTCAACAGAACTTCAAGCTTGATCCATTTTCCAATTCTGTGTTTCTGTTTTGTGGTAGAAATACAAGGACCATGAAGGCTCTGTACTGGGAAGGTGATGGTTTTGTATTACTTTATAAAAAACTTGAAAATGGTAAATTCAAATGGCCCAGAGATGAATCAGAAGCACTCGAAATAACTTCTCAACAGTTCAGGTGGCTGCTTGAAGGACTCTCTATCGTACAGCCCAAAACCATTCAGAAAAGTTATCCACAAGTTGTACTGTAAAGCCTTGATTTCATAGGAAGATATGCCTGTTTATGGTATAATGGATGTATGAAATGGAGGTGCTTTTGATGGCTGATACAGTTGAAAATTTAGCTTTGGTAATGTCTAATCTGTCACATTCTATTGAAGAATTGAAAGCTACAATTGCATCTTTGAACAGTACGATTGACAGTTTGAAAGCTGAAAATGAATACTTAAAAAACAACAATGAACTTTTGCGTGAAGAAAATGCCTATTTAAAGAGAAAGCTGTTTGGTACCAAGAGTGAAAAGATAGCACATTCTATGGATCAGCTTTCTCTTTTTGATGAAGCAGAAAATGAATGTGAACCTGAACTGCTTGAAGATATCTCATATACCAGAGCCAAAAAGAAACAAAAAGGGAAAATTGATATCAAATTAGACAATCTTAAACATGTAAAAAAAGTTTATGATATTGATGAAAAAGACAGGGTATGTGATGAATGTGGCTCTAAACTATCTTATGTGGGTGAAGAGTTTGTAAGACATGAAGTTATTTATGAACCTGCCAAACTCTATGTAAAAGATATTTATCGAAAAACATATGAATGTCGTAACTGTAGAAAAAAAGGAAAGGCAGTAATGCTTAAAGCAGGAACACCTCAACCAGTAGTTCCACATTCATATACATCGCCAAGTGTACTGTCACAAGTGATTATCGATAAATATGTAAATCATATGCCTTTATACAGACAGGAATCATAATGGAAACGATTAGGAATGGAACTGTCAAGAACAACCATGGCTAACTGGATCATCATTGCCGCCAAGGAATATTTCATTCCATTGGTAAACAGGATGCACGAACTGATGATGAAAGAGTAACATATACATTGCGATGAAACACCAGTTCAGGTATTGAATGAGCCAGGCAAGAAGGTTACTTCCAAATCATACATGTGGGTATATTCAAGTATCAAAGAAAGTAAACAACCTGTTAAGATATTTGATTACAGACCTGACAGAAAAGCAACCAATCCTCAAGAATTTTTGAAAGGATTTGGTGGTACTATCATCACTGATGGTTATTATGGATATAATCATATAGATGGTGTGACCAATGCCTACTGTTGGGCACATGCCAGAAGGAAGTTCTATGATGCATTGCCTGTAGATATGAAGAATGCATCAGATACACTCGCAAATACAGCTGTTGAAAAAATAGCCAGACTGTTTGCGATAGAAAAACAAATCGAAACATTATCACCTGATAAAAAGGTGAAAGTACGTCAAGAAAAATCAAAGCCATTAGTTGATGACTTCTTTTCATGGTGCAAGGATAACCAAAACAAGGTGTTAACAGCTTCTAAGACAGGAAAAGCTATACAATATGCCTTGAATTACGAGGCAGGACTGCGTTCATTTTTAGAAGATGGTCTTGTACCTATGACAAATTCATTAGATGAACGTACAATCAGATCATTTACAGTTGGTCGAAAGAACTGGCTGTTTTCAACTTCTACTAAAGGAGCTGAAGCAAGTGCTGCAGTCTTCAGCTTGATTGAAACAGCTAAATCCAATAAACTTAATCCATATGATTATATTGTATTCATTCTGGATTATTTACCTCAACAAGATCTGGTTGAAGATCCAAAGAAATTGGATTGGTTCTTACCATGGAGTGAAGAAATAAAAGAAGAATTTGAAATAAAAGCCGACTAAATTGATTATTATATCAATTCAATCGACTTCTTTAAATACACTATTTTATTTGGCGCTTACTTTTCCTCTACATAATCTTAAAAATTTTAATGTCTAATATTTTCCCTATTAAACATGATAAATATTATAATAGACATAATCATAAGTAATAACCAATATTCAGGATTATAATAATCTCCTGTTTTTAATTTTTGATTATCCTTGTAATTAGATGTTTGACTGAAATTTTTTTCTTTCTTAAAATTCTCATCATTACTAGGAATTTTATCATCTGGTTCTTCATCAATTCCAGGTCTCATTCTTGAATACTTCGGTTCAACATCTACATCATAATCCTTTTCATATGATCCGTCATCTTCTTTTTCAAGAAGTGGGATTGAAATAATAAAAGGTTCCATCTTATATGCAAATTCACTTTCATTATGTTCATAGATTATATATATTCCATAGTCTAAATCTCTAAAAGTAGCTTCTCCTCTTTGATTGGTTATTAATTCTTCATCATAATCAATATTATTTTTTTTAATATAATCCATCAATTTAGTAGTAACTCCATTTTGTTCAGAAGCTGACATATCTTTTTTAATTGTAACAAGTTTAGAGTATTTATCTAAAACTTGATAGTCATTACCATCATAATCAGCTATTTTTATCAACGCAATATGATCTTGACTAATATTAAAAATATGGTTGTGTACATCTAAATAATGACAGTGAATCGTTAAAGAACCATGATTTTGAGCATAAACATTATTAATTGAAAGAGACAATAAGCATGTAAATACAATAATAAATAATCTTTTTGCATTTATCATGTTATCGCCTCCTCCAAATAAATATAATAATTCCTATAATAATAAAACTTAAAAATGCTAATTTTACCTCATAAGGAATTTGTATACCATTATTGACCTTATTCGGTGTTTTCTTTATTGCTTCTTTGTAATCCGTTCTTTTTCCTCTTACAAGCAATCTATGAGTATTAACAGAATAAGGTGTACAAGTAACAAGCGTAACATAATCTTCATCATCTACAATTTCAATATCATCCGTTTGAGAGGGCAATACTGTTTTAATTTGATCTACTTCATAAGCTAACGTATCACCTAGAACAGAAATATAGAAAATATCTCCAACTTTCATCTTGTCAAGATCTGTAAACAGCTTTGAATTTGGTAATCCTCTATGCCCAGATAAAACAGCATGCGTACTTGTTCCACCTATAGGCAAAGAAGACCCTTCCATATGCCCCACACCTTTTTGTAAAACACCATTATTTGTTGAATGATAAATAGGTAACTTCACATCAATCTTAGGTATTTGTAGATAAGCCATCATGCCATCACTAGAAACATTAAGCAAATTCATGTATTCTTCACTTGGTTTACCTGTTGTAGAAAATGGATCATATAATTTCGTGGTATTGACCAATGACTGATTATATTCCTGTGCTTCTTCCAACATTTGTTTTTTTGTAGCTTCATCTATTCCCTTTACTTCATTATTATAAGAAGAAACTGCTTGTGAGCTGTGAATTCTTCCCAGGTAATCACTTACTGTTGGATAAAGCAATATTCCTAGGAAAAAAACTAATAAAACAGCTCTAATAACATCAAATAATTTAATTTTGTTTAATATATCTTTCATACATTTAATATCTATGAGATACTTTAATTAATAATTCAATTAAGCTTCTTCTTTTTTACCTTTTTTAAAGTAAGTTGAAAGAATAGCTAACACACCAACAACCCCTACTACTGTAAAGATAACTGTACCCATACCACCAGTTTCTGGTAACCATGATTCTGTGCTGTTTTCTACAGTAATATCATTACCGCTTACTGTTACGTTTTCACCATTATCAGAAGATTCTGCTTTAATATTAATTTCTTTTGGTGATTTTAATTTGTTATAACCTTCTGGTGCTTCAGTTTCAACTAATCTATAATCTCCATCATCTAACCCTTTAACATTAATAATACCAGTACTTGGTGTAACTAATTCAGTAATTCCATTTTCAGCTGTTGTTACTGTATAAGTGCCATTAGCACCTTGAACAAAATGAATTGGCTCACCTGTTGTACTAGTTCCTTTATAAAGATTAAATTTTGCACCAGCCAATGGAGTATCTGTACCTGTTTCTACTTTAGTAATTCTTAAATTATGTGTTTTAATAGTAGTTGTATCTGTTTTTGGATCACTTAATGAATCAACATCATGACCATATTGAATTGTAGCCGTATTGGTAGTTTTATCATCTGTTACAGCATTAGAATTTAATGTTGCTTGATATTCGAATTTTAAAGTTTCATTTGCATGTTCTTTATATTTAATAAAATCACCAAAATCAACTATAATTTTTTGATTTTCAACAGTTACAGTATAATCATTACCTGCTGTTAATTCTGTATCACCCATGGTAATTTTCATATTTAAATCAGCTTCTGATACAGTTAATCCTGATGACATTGCATCAGTAAATTTATATACATAATGATCAAACCCTGTCATATTTGGAACCATTGAATCAACAGTAAAGCGAACAGTTTCACCAATTTGTGCTGAAGTCCAATTTTTACCATCTGCTTTTTTATCAACATCTGGTTCTAAACCTTTTAAATATACTGTTTGGTTACTATTTGATAAAGTTGTATACATTGGTTTATATGTATCAATTGATGGAATAATAGCATAATATCCATATTCTAAATTATTAGCTTTCAAATTACTTTGTAACAAAGTAACTTTAGAAATATTCTTACTAGCTACATATGTTTTTAATTTAGTTGTAAAATCATCGTTTTTAACATGATTCTTTATATAATTGTATACCACTTCATCATCTTCTGAATTTGCTACATCAGTTTGTTTAAAAAATTCTTTGAAATCGCTATTTACCGTATAAGCAATTTTATCATTAGCTGAAGTTGCATCCATTAGTTTATATACACTAAATGTTGTAGCACCTATATCGTGTTGAGCCACATTTAATGTGATACTGCCTGTACTTGCTGCAGATACTGAACCAATATTCATTGCTGACATTGTAAATAGCATCATAAATGAAAGTACATATGCTACTACTTTCTTTAATTTGTTTTTCATTTTCATATTCCTCTATTCTTTAATATTGTTCGCTTTTTTACTTTTTTTGTACGATAACAAAACTGCTAATACACCTACTATACCTACTAAAACAAATAACATTGTTCCTTTTCCACCTAAATCTGGTAAAAGAGGCATATCTTTATTTGTTATCGTAAACGTATATCCATCATCAGATTCTTCAATAGATGTTATATAATTTTCTACTTCAGACTCTGTAACTGAATAAGTATAATAAGCTTTACTTCCATCTTCTAATGTTGTATAGGCATCTAATCCTTTAATAATTGTTTGCCAAGTATTTTTAGAATCAGTTACATCATTAGTTGATAAAGTATAATCCCCTACTTTCTCTGATATTTCATCACTTCCTTTCATATATGTTCTTGTTAACGTCACTGTAATAGTATCTGGACGTTCTTTTTGTTTATCACTTAAATCTTTCCATAACTTATTGATGGTAATGTTTATCTTTTCATTACAAGGATCTTGTGTATCTGAAGGAATCGGTGTTGTACCATCTTCGTTATCAGATACTTCTGTATCATCCATCAATACAGCTTTTGCTGGAGAGACATAGGCATTTAAATCAACGGTTTCACTTTTTGATTCATCAGATAATTTGGCATCTTTTAAATCATCATATTTTTGTACCTTATCATAATGCCTTATTTTGAAGATGTTCCAATTATCAAAATCTGAATCCTTTTTACTATACAAAGATGAATTTTTTATAATATCAATCAAGGAATCACTTCTTGTTCTATAAATCCTGTACGTATTATCTTTACCTTCAATATTCTTCTTTGTATTAAAGTCATAACTAGAATTTAAAGACGTTGTTCCAGAAAAAGGTCCTATTTGATTGCTTGTTCCTCTAATCGTATCAGCTAAATACATTTCATTGTTTTCAATCAATCCTTCATTGTTATAACCAATAAATCCACCTGCTTGACCATTTTCTTCACTTCCATCATGTGAATCATTTGCTTTTCCACCAAAAACATCATATCCATCATGAATACCTGTTATCGAGCATCCATCTACTTTTGTTCTGTTTGATTTGATAAGTCCTACTTTAATATTTTCTTTCTCACTGTCAGCAATATGATTTCCATCAATATTTGAACATGGGATTTCTATATAAGAATCACCAATTGTTATTTTTGCCAGGTCACTTGTTCCATCTCCTCTATCTTTATCAAGTGCTACTGAAATAGTTAATCCTAACAAAGTAACTGATAAAGCATTTCCTTTAGCTAAAACTTGTAATTTTAATAGTGAACCTAAATTGATATCTATAAGGCCAACATTTTCTAAATCTCCCACATATAGAATATCTAGAAGTTTATTGACGATTGAAAGTATCGGATCCAATAAATAGCTAGAACCTAAGTCAATATCAGCTAAATATTCAAAACTTGTTTTACCAACAAAGCCTCCTGCTATTTGATCACTAGCCACTTTCTTTATGTTTTCTACATTGCAATTGCTCATTCTTCCTAAATCAGCATAACCAACAAAACCACCAGAAATAGGTTCCTTACCACTTTCACTTGAAATAGTAAATCCAACTGGAATACCAATAACTGAACAGTTGTCACTATGAGAACCAAAAATATCTAAGACACCAGCTGTGGCATTTAATAATTTTCCTGTACCAACACCAGCTTCATCTAGATCAACCACACCACTCTTTCCCATGTGACCAACAAAACCACCGGCATAGTTTTTAGCTTTGACTTTATTTAATCCAGTAACACTCGAATTTTTTATTGAACCATCTAGCAAGCTTCCACCAAATCCACCTGCATTTCCTGTCTGTACTTTACTGTCCAATGTTCCTTCCTGACTTTCATCATTTGCACATACTGAAAGTCCATTATCATTTGATCCAGTTACTTTTGCTTGATAAACATAAGTTCTAAAGGCATCTAATACATCAATATTTCCTAATTTAATCAGATTTAGAATTTGATCAGAATCATCATTTCCAACTTGAGCAACAGAAGAAACATCCGCCAATCCAAAGAACCCACCAGCATGTCTTCCACCAACAACATTTCTAATATTATTTGCCTCAACTCTTACTGAATTTGCATCTTTATCACCAAAAATTGCTCCTCCTGCAGTACCTACAAAACCACCTGCTTGATTTGCATATTTTGTATTTTCATCATTTTCTAATGTATATGAACCGTTAACACTTAATCCATAATCATTCCATGCATCCACCTTAGCATAGTCAACTATTGAAAGAGTTGCATTCAATACTTTGGCAAGATCTCCTGCATTGCCTAATAAATACTTAAGCAGTTTTGATAATAATCCTGTATTGGATGAAGTATTCAAAGTCACAGCACTTCCTGGTTGAATATTACCAGCAAAGCCACCGACATTTTGACTTCCATTGATTACTTTTAATTGATCAGCCAAACAATACTGATCTTGTGTTCCCTGTATTTTTCCACCAACAACTTTTCCAACAAAACCACCACTGTTGCCTTCATCATTATCAAAATCTGTCCCTGTTGTAGATATCGTTGCTCCAGACTGATAGCCTGTAACAGATGAAGTTTTTACTACTGGAATAAAACTTTGCAATATTGGAAGTGAGCCTACCACATTTAATTTATTACCTAAGTTTATATCTCCAACATTAGCAACTCCTGATGAAATCATTTCACCAGCAAAACCACCACTGCTTTTTAAAGCTGTAACATCTTTTAAATCTCTAGCATTAGCAAAAGTTACTTTTCCTCCATTCATTTGACCAACATAACCACCAGCAATACCGCCTTGATAATCGTTTGAACCAGCATTTGTTCTTCCAGCTTTTACTTCATAGCCATAGGCATATTGATCAATAATTTTATCTAACTCGTCTTGATTATCAACTTCTCCAAGTTCTTGGAATTTTTTACCATAAGCACCATTGACTCCTACTGCTTTTACCCAAGAATTCCATACTTCAGTTGTTAAACCTCGAAGTGGTCCATAAGTTGCTGTATTAGTTTCAGTTGGATAAACAGCACTCAAGGCTGATAATGGATTATCTAAATTAATGAGTCCATAAAGAATACTGATATTTCCCGTATCAACTGTATTGGCACAATCCGTTCTGCCACTAAATCCTCCCGCATATTCATATCCATAAACAGCTCTTAACCTATAGACTGCACATTCTTTTTGAACTGTAGGTATTTCACCATTCCATTTTCTTGTAGAATTACCTTCAATACGCCCACCAAGGTTATATCCTACATAACCACCTGCACATCCTTTTAATGATTCATTACTTATGGCATCTGCACGAACTGCTCCACCACAAGGAATACAAGTAGTTTGAGAGTTATAAATCATAGGAATAAATGATTGTAGAACACTTGTTAAACTATCTACTGAAATTAATCCTTTTAAGATTTCCGTTTTACCTAATACATCTGCAACACTTCCTGGTTGAATATTTCCTGCATAACCACCAGCAGTTTCTTGACCTATGATGTAAGAGAAATTATTGACATTACTATTTTGAATTTGTGAACCATAGTCGGTTCCAACAAAGCCACCTGCATTACCAATTGTTTTATTTTCATCCAAACCATTTGCTTTAACAGAAAAACCACCAACCGCACCAGTTACATCTGAATTTTCAATTTTAGAAGCTGTTACATCTAACGCAGATAAAATATTTGCCAAATTTATATTTGTTCCCAATGCCTTCAATCCACCACCAACAGATGCCGTAGAACCTATATCTAATTTTCCTACATAGCCTCCAGCATTTTTAGGTGCTGAAATGGCATAACTTGAAGACTCTCCAAAATAAGAAGAACTGTCTGTATCATTAATATTTGCATTAGGTGTTTTTAATGTTGTATGTTTTAACTTAGTTACACTACTATTAGAAACTCTTACAGCACTACCATAACCTATATATCCGCCAGCACTACCTGAATTTAAATCCGTTGACTTATATGTATCACAGCTAACGACCAATCCATTAGATTGAACACCAGCATTTTTAATAATAGGAATATAAACCTGTATTAAACTCAATAAATCAGAGATTTGAATATTCAAATCTGCTAAACCGCCTAAAATACTTATTCCTTTTGTTGAATCTGCTAAAGCTCCAGAATAAACCTTTCCACCGAAGCCCCCTGCATAAGTTTTTCCTTTAACATATGAAATATTTTGTATTGCATAAGCATTATTTTCATCATTTTCTACAATACCACTTTGGAAATCTCCAACAAATCCTCCTGCAATATCTCCTCGTACACCACCATTATCTATATAACTTACATAACATTGTTGATATGACGGAATTAAATATCCTACAGCATTTAATAATCCATTAGCCGAAATCAATTTTTTTATTTCTGTTTCATCTCCAACTTCAGCTAAACCGCCTGTTTTTGAAATACCAATAAATCCGCCAGAGTAACCTCCATCATCTGTAGAAGTTACTGTTTTCAAATTATTAACTTTTGCATCATTTATTTTTGTACTATTACTTTTAGCAACAAATCCAGCTGCTACATAATCAGTTGTTGAATTATCTTCTCTTGATCCCGTAGCTTCTACAGTAAATCCAGAATTAATACCACTTACAGACGAAGAATCTATATTGACTTCAACTGCTTGTCCCAAAGAAAGAAGATTGCTTAATTTTAAAATATAATTTCTTGTGCGCCGCATGAACAGCACCAGCGGGGAGAGCCAGTCGACCGGCAGATACACCATGCCCGACATGCCGTACACGAACGTGTAGAGCACGGCCTCGACGAGCAGCTGGAAGCCCACGGCGATGAAGTTCACGAGCAGGTACAGGCACGGCAGCATGACCACATGGCCGGTGAACATGGCGCACAGCACGGCGATGCCGTAGAATACGATCGTCTCGAGCGCGAGTATGCCCAGCCAGATGAGCAGCGGCTCGATGACGAGTTCGAAACGTGTCGCCTCGATGAGCACGGCGAGACCGAAGATCACGGCCTCGGCCGAAAGCAGCATCAAAAGACCCGCCAGCAGGTGCGTGCGGAACATGCACCCGCGCCGGATCGGCAGGGAGGCGGCCAGTCCCGCGCCGCGCGGCGTGTACAGATAGCCGAACATGGCGGCGGCTGCGAGCAGGCCCGCGCAAAACGCTGTCAGCGGCAGCAGCATCTGCGTCTCGGAGAGAATGACGTTCGAGAGATAGCTGATCTGCTCGGTCGACACATACGGTATCGTCGAGCGCGCGTTGAGCAGCACACCCGGCAGCATGATAAACAGGATCACGCCGTAGATGACCCACAGCGGCCACCAGCGCGACAGGCACTTGCGAAACTCCGTTCCGTTACAGAAGGATGTCTTTGACGGCATAGTCCGCACCTCCCAGTTCATAAATAAAGATCTCTTCGAGCGTCAGCGGCACCACGTCGAGGTACTGCGGCTCACAATCAGAAAGCATTTGAAAGTATAATCTTATGAAGAAAAGAAACATTTTAC
>OGZW01003889.1_pt1 | contig 10757 bp, 7 predicted proteins | sample 1577001 | NCBI WGS metagenome assembly OGZW01 (sample SAMEA3541519, study PRJEB24748) | human gut metagenome | biome: human gut; feature: human-associated habitat; material: faeces | place: China | collected 2012
GTGCATTATCTGTCACTTCACCGATCAGTGTATAAGCCATATTGACTTTATCAAGAGCATCCGCCGGTACTTCTGCGATCATGCATCCATATTCACCTGTCTTAAACAAATCTTCTGCTTTCACAGTGCTGTCAATCTTAGCGCCCAGCTTGTTGCCGAAAGCCATTTTGGATACAGCTGCTGCAACGCCGCCAAAACCGAGTGTATAAGCGGAGATGACAACTTTATCCTGAATCAGCTGATGAATCGCTGTGTAAAGAGTTTTTGCCTGTTCGTAATCCGGCATATCATAAGCATCTCTTGCAATATCAAACTTCACAATCTTATTGCCGCTCTTCTTGAATTCCGGTGTAATAATATCCTGCTGTTTTGCCACATAGCGCAAGATGGGGGATAGACGCATTTGCGCTTATCCCCCATCTGATGCCGGGCCAGTTTTACTATTTGACCTCGATGAGCTCGTACTTGCTCGTGCCCAGGCCGATCTTCTCGGCATGCGCGATGCAGGAGCGCCAGTCGGTGTCGGGGTGCGTGATGCAGAAGGGGTCCTTAGCCTGCTCGCCCTTCAAATGCTCGTGATTGTGCTCCATTTTGGCCGCGCTGTCGGTAAGCACGGTGTTGGGCAGCGGCTCGGATGCCAGAACGGCGTCGGCACAGGCCTGGTCGATGGCGACCGGGTCGAAGCTCGCGAACATGCCGATGTCGTTGACGATGGGCGTGTCGTTCTCGGCATGGCAGTCACAGTTGGGGCTAATGTCCATGGCGAGCGAGATGTGGAAGCTCGGGCGGCCGTCGACGATAGCCTTGGTGTACTCGGCGATCTTGCAGTTGAGCACGTCGGCGGCGGCGTCATAGTCGGGATTGATGGCATCCTGGTTGCACACGCCGATGCAGCGGCCGCAGCCCAGGCAGCGGTCGTGGTCGATGGCGGCCACGTGCACCTCGACGGTCTTGCCGCTCGCAAGCTCGCGCTCGCGGGTGCCATCGAACGAGATGGCGTTGTGCGCACAGATCTTCTCGCAGGCACGGCAGCCAATACAGTGCTCGATCGCGACACTCGGCTTGCCGGCGGCATGCTGCTCCATCTTGCCGGCACGGCTGCCGCCGCCCATGCCCAGGTTCTTCATGGCGCCGCCAAAGCCGGCCTGCTCATGGCCCTTAAAGTGAGTGAGGCTGATCACGATATCGGCATCCATGAGCGCTTGGCCGATCTTGGCCTCGTGCACGTACTCGCCACCCTCGACAGGAACGAGCGCCTCGTCGGTGCCCTTGAGGCCGTCAGCGATGATGACCTGGCAGCCCGTGGCGTACGGGGTAAAGCCGTTCTGGTAGGCGGTGTCGATGTGCTCGAGCGCATTTTTGCGGCTACCCACATAGAGCGTGTTGCAGTCGGTAAGGAAGGGCTTGCCGCCCAGCTCCTTCACGACATCCGCGACGGCGCGGGCGTAGTTGGGACGCAAAAAGCTCAGGTTGCCCAGCTCGCCAAAGTGAATCTTAATGGCGACGAACTTGTTCTCAAAGTCGATCTGCTCAATACCGGCGCGACGGATGAGGCGCTTGAGCTTGTCGAGCTGGCTCTCGCGAGCATGCGTGCGCAGGTTGGTGAAGTACACCTTAGCGGGTGCTGCGGGTGCAGTTGCGGTCATAGATATATCCCCTCGGTCTATATGGCGTTACAGACATAGAGGATGGTACCCGTTAAAGTAGGGTCGAAGTCAAGCACAGCCACTCATTGGGGACAGACTTAAATGAGTGCTTGCCGCCCGGCCGGCGAATCGGCAAAGACTGTCCCCGATGACTACTCCTGCACCTTGAGGGCTTCGGCCAGGCTGACGCGCTTGATGGAGCGCGTGTGTAGCAGCGCCACGACCAGGTAGGTCGCAAAGCCGATGCCGACGCATGCAGCCATGGACCAAGCGGGCACGTAGATCTCGATATTGCCGTTGTAGGCGAGCAGCATCGAGCGGAAGATGGCCGTGAGCGAGCCAATAATGACCGGCAGGCTCAGCACGAGTGACACCGCCACGCACAGCGTGATCGAGCGGATGTACAGATGCGAGATCTCGCTATCGCGATAGCCAAAGACTTTCATGTAGCTGATCGAACGGGCGCTGTGGTCGATCACCGCCTTGGTCAGCAGGTACATAAACAGCAGGAAGATAAACACCGCGAGCCCGACCATCATGCCGATCATTTTGCTCATCATGCCGATAAACTGGTCGCCCACGGCGCGCATGTCGTCGGGCGTGGTGTCGCCGGCAAAGTAGCGCGCGTCGAGGTCGAGCTTCTCGTTGCTCACATAGCCGTTGAAGTAGGCGGCATCGTTGTCGAACAGCTCGTTAAAGTCATCGATGCTCATATAGATATTCATGTCCGACTTTGAGCCCCAGGAGCAGCCCTTGCCCGCGTACTCAAGGGAATAATCCCGAGCCTCGTACTTGTCGCGAAGCTCGACCTTCTGGCCCTCGCTCCAGCCAAACTTGTCGAGCAGGCCGCCGCCAAAGACGACGTGTCCGTCGCCGATGTTGAGGCCCTTCCAGTAGCGCGAATCGGGCGAGATGCCGTAGACGGAAATCGTCTCCTCGCCATTACCATCGCCGCGGTCGTATTGCAGCTGGTAGACGGCATATTTCTCGGCCTGCGCGATTGCGCCCGCGCCGTTGTCGGTCGTGTTGATCGGGTGAATGTCGTCGTTGTCGGTGTCGATCTTAGAGGCCTTGTCGATCAGGTCGATGGCCTCATCGCGGTCGCAGCCGAGGGCATCGGCAAGATCGTCGAGGCGTGCGTAGAGCGCATCCTTCTTGTCCTTGACCTTAGCAAGCGCATCCTGCGCTGCAGTCAGGCTCTCGGCAGACGGAGATGCGGTCGCGGCATCGGCTGCCGTCTGCGCCGCATCGGCCGCGTCGTCAAGCTCGTCATCGGCATCCTGGGCGGCGGAGAGCAGCGCGCCGTCAATCGACTGCAAGCGCTCGAGCGCCGACCACTGCTCGCGCTCCTCGGCAGTGCCCTCGAGCTCCAGCGGCGCCTTGAGTGTGTACTGATGCTCGGCGACCAGGCTCGTCTCGAGGTTGTCCGCGTAGTGCGTCATCGTGGGCAAAATCGCCAGGCCAAAGAGCAGCAGCAGCGAGGCGAATGCAATGCCCACGAAGAGCGTGGCGAAGTTGCCCAGGTTGCGCAGGAAGACGCGCAGGCGGAAGCGCGAGACAAAGCCCATGCGCTCCGGCAGCTGCAGGCCGCGCTTGGTGCCCGATTTGCCGCTCGCCTCGTGACGAAGGAACTGCAACGGCGTCTTGCCCATCTTGCGAAGCAGGCCCACCAGCGTGATGAGAATGAGCGCGGCGGCGGGAACCACGGCGCACTTCACAAAGATCTCCCAGCTCCAGTACACCTGGAAGGGCGGCAGGCTGTACGAGCCGTAGTAGAGACCGCGCATGGGCTCGGTAAAGAACGCAACGCCGAGAGCGGTGCCCAGTAGCGCCGCGGCCACGCCTACGATGGCGGGAAGCGCTAGGTAGTGCAGCACGATTTCGCGACGGCGATAGCCGCTGGCGAGCAGCGTGCCGATAATGGCGCTCTCCTCCTCGATGGTGGCGTCGGTGAGCACCACAAAGACAAACGCCATGATCACGATGATGATGTCGAGCAACGTCATCCACATCATGGAGTCGCCGTCCACGTCGTCGCGCGCATAGCCAATGCCCTGATTGGAATCGGCATCGATCAGATCGTCCACGCGCGCATCGGCATCGGTCAGCGCCTCGACCATATCCTGCTCCGCATCGATGCGATCCGCGGTGGGGAGATCGCGATCGGTAAAGGTAAAGGAGTAGGTGTAGGCAGGCGCGCCGCCGGCGTCCTCAAGCGCGGCAAAGCCGGCGTCGGTGACCTCGGCCACGCCGTACGTGATGGTGTTCACCGTAAAGTCCGAATTGTCGAGGAACAGCGCCTGGCTATCGGGCTGGGTCATGATGCCGCAGATGGTGTAGGTTCGCCCCTCGAGCTCGACCTTATCGCCCACGGCGAGGTCGTTGTTGGTGGCAAAGACGCGGTCGATGGCCACCTCGTCGTCTGCCTTTGGCTCCTTGCCCTCACAGTAGGACGCGATATCGACCTTGGTGCGGTGCGCATAGGTGCGCAGGGTGCGCTTGGTGCCGTCGTCGCCGGCGGTCTTTTTGATGATGGCGTCGATGGAGAAATTCTTGTAGAGCGTGACGCCGCCGACGTCGTCGGCTGCATCCTCGGCTGCCTTGAGCTGGTCTTTGGTGGCCTCGAAGGAGGTAGTCACGCGGCCGTCCTCAATCGTGTACGCATCGCGCATGTCGTCGATAAGGCAGCCGATGGAATGCGCCGCGAGCAAAAAGCCCGAGGTAAGGGCGATGCTTCCGCACATAAGCAAAAAGATGCCCAGATACTTGCCGATATTGCGGCGCAGCTCGCGCGGGAGACGTTTTGCGAGAGGTGTCATGGCGCCGCCTACCAATCGAGTTCGGCGGCCGCGACGGGCGACTCGTTGAGCTCATCCTCGACAATGCGCCCGTCGCGCAGGCGCAGCACGCGATTGGCCATGCGCGCGATGGCGGCATTGTGGGTGACAATGATGATGGTGCAGCCGTAGGTGCGGTTGACATCCTCCATGAGCTGCAAGATTTCCTTGGACGTCTTGTAGTCAAGCGCGCCCGTGGGCTCGTCGCACAGCAGCAGGCCCGGGTTTTTGACGAGCGCACGGCCGATGGCGCAGCGCTGCTGTTGGCCGCCCGAGACCTGGCGCGGGAACTTGTTGCGGTGCTCGTAGAGACCCAGCGAACGCAGCAGGTCGTCGATGTTGAGCGGGTTTTTGGACAGGTGCGCCGTGACCTCGATGTTCTCCTTGATGGTGAGATCGGGCACCAGGTTGTAGAACTGGAAGACAAAGCCCAGCTCACGGCGTCGGTATTCGCCCAAGTCGGCAGGCTTGAGCACCGTGAGGTCGCAGCCGTCCACCATGATGGAGCCGCCGTCGGCATCCTCCAGGCCGCCGATCAGGTTAAGAAAGGTCGACTTACCCGAGCCCGAGGGCCCCAGCATGACGCAGATCTCGCCGCGGTTGATGGATGTGTCGATGCCGTCGAGTACCGTCAGGCGCGCATCACCGTCGCCGTAGTGCTTCTTGAGCCCCTTGACTTGGACGTAGGCTTGCTTCGCTGCCATGCTATCCCCCATTGTTAGCCTGTTGCTACTTTAATAGGGTAATAGTAAACCCGGGCGAACTATTTTCCAACCTACTCATTGGGGACAGACTTAAATGAGCGATTTCACTCATTTAAGTCTGTCCCCCATGAGTGCCGCCAGGGACAGCTCTTGCCAGCCCGGCCGGCGAGCCGGCGAATCGGCAAAGACTGTCCCCAATGACTAGGCGGAAAGGAGTGTCCCTATCTGCCGGCAGAAAAGGAACGTCCCCAAGTGACGGGTTGTGGCTAGGCGTGGGATTTGGTGCGCGAGAGGGCTAGGCCTACGGCGGCAATGGCCACGGCAAAGAGTGCCGTTACGCCCAGGTCGCAGGCGATGTCGCCCAGCATGGCAGACGTCAAATCCGAGGCAAGCGCCTTGCTGATCGCGTCGTTCACCCAATATGTCGGCACAAAGTGCGCCACCGTCTGCACGGCCGGGCCCATCAGCGACAGCGGCATCCAAGCGCCGCCCAAAAACGTCATGAGCATGCCAAGCAGGTTACCCACACCGTTGAGCAGCTCCTCGCGCGCACCCAGGCTCGAAAGCGCAAAGCCAACGGCCAGCGGCGTGCACGCCAGGGCAAACGTCGCCGCCAGTGCCAAGCACACACGCCCCACGCCGACCTCGGCGACCGCGCCGGCAAAGCCCACGATGCCCATCATGCTCGACACGAGCCAAATGCAGACGGTGAGCACGGCAGCGGCCGCGAACACGGCAAGCGAACGCTGGCGCTCGGAGACCGGGCCGGCCTCCATGCGGCGCACGCGCTCGGGCTCGTTCATGCCCGAGAACACCAGTCCCACCGACACGATGACCGACGAGATGATCGCGTATGCACCAAAGTTGAAATACGACTCGAGCGTGGCAGCGGCAGTCGAGTCGACCTTGACCTGCTCGATCTCGACTTCCGCGCGCTTGGCGGCCGCGTGCTCGGCGGCCCTTGCGACGCCACCGTTGGAGGCAGCGGGTTCAAGCGCCGCCGCAGCGCCCGCGAGCGAGACCCACCGCGAGGCCTCGACAGACGAGAGCGCCGCCGCCATAGTGCCGGAGCCGTACGTCACGTCAAGTTTGGACAGGGCCTCCCCCGCACGGGCGGCTGCAACAAGATCGTCCTCAAACCCCTCCGGGATAAAGAACACGCAATCGGCGCTGCCCTTGGCGCTGTTGCTCTTGGCGAGCGCATCCGCAAGGTCGTACGTGTCGTCGCCGACGCCCGTGACCAGGTCAAAGCGTGAGCCCAGGTGCTTGGTAAGTGCCCGCGAAAGGTCGCTATTGTCGCGGTCGACCACGATCACGTTGGTGTCGTAGGGCTCGTACTCGGTAAGCTGCGACGAGTTCCAGCTCACCGATGCCGCGATGAATACGCCCATGAGCGAGATGAACACCGTATAGATGAGCAGGTAGAACGGGTGCGCCAGCGCCATGCGAAGCGCGGTCTTAAAGGTGCTCATAGCGGCTCCTTCCAAAGATCAGCGTAGCGGCGACGACAAACACCAGGGCCATCAGGACGAGCGCGCCGACGCGGACGGCGAAGGGCCCCAGGTCCTCAAAGAAATACAGGCGATTGAACATGTCGCAGATGAGCTTGACGGGGTTGAGCCAGCACTCGGCCGGGCAGGCGCGGGCGACATCGTCGGCAAGCGCCATCGCCGGCTCGCCGTAGAGCCCGGCAAACAGGGCGCACGTGGTGGCAAAGCCCGTGAGGATGCCCGACTTGGATGCCTTGCCACCCTTAACGGGAAGCGTACCCACAAAGAGCCCCAGGCCCGTGGCGGCAAGCGCGGATGCAGCACCGCCCAGCAGGCACAGCCCCTCGCGCCCGCCAAAGTCGACGCCAACGACTAGGCGCACGTAGCCAATCGCGACCGCCATCGAGGCAAAGGAAACCAGCCACGAGCCGACAAAGATGCCGGCCAGCGACGCCGTCTTGGAAAGGCCACCCACGCAGCGGCGCGCTCCAAGGCCCGACAGATTGGGCTGCAGGTCGACGACGCTCAAGGCGGCAAACTCGGCAGACATCATCGCGACCAGGCCAAAGAGCGCGTAGTAGTAAATGGTCGTGCCGTCGGGCGTGGTGCGCGTCAGGCTCACGCGGCGGGTTCCGCCCTCGAGCGACAGGGCGCGCGCAACCGCCTCCGGGTCGGCGAGCGCCGCCGGGTTGTCTTGGGCAATCTGGGACATGAGCTCGGCATTTTGCGTATACGAGCTTGCCACCGTCTCCAGAATGCTGCGATCGGTGAGCACCGACGAGGCACGCGAGCTGTCGTAGCTCGATAGCAGCGTGAGCTTGGGTGCGCCCGAATCGTCGACCGTATAGATGCCCGCGACCTCGCCAGCCTTAAGCGCACGGTTCGCGGCGGCTGCGTCGTCGCACTCGTGGATCTCGAGCAGCTGATCGTCGCCCTCCTTGGCAAGCGACGTCGCCACGTTCTTAAAGGACGAAGCGCCCCAGGCTTCGTCAGCGACAACGGCTACCGGCACCGGGTCGACTTTTCCGTCAGAGCTCAGGTTCGCGAACATAAACATGAACATCGTTGAAAGTGCAATGGGAAAGATCGCGCCCCAGACCCATGTACTCGGTCGACGCAGTAGCGTCTTGAGCGTGGTGATGATGGTGTTGAACATGGCCGCCCCCTAGTCGCGCAGCTCGCGGCCGGTGATCTCGAGGAACACGTCGTTGAGAGTCGGCGGCTCGCTCCACACGCGGCCGAGCGCCACGTCGGCGGCGCGCAACGTGTCGAGGATGTCGACCAGATTGTGCGGACTCGCTTCGCAGGTGCAGACGAGCTCGCCGCCGGACAGCTCGACCGAAAGCACGTGCTCGAGGGCGCGCAGGCGCTCAACCGTGGCGGTCTCGACGGCGCCGACCTCGACGGTCACGCGCTCGCCCATTTGAATCATGCGCTTGAGCTCGTCGTTGGTGCCCTGCGCCAGCACACGGCCGCCGTCCATGATCATGATGCGGCTGCAAATCTGCTCGACTTCCTCCATGTAATGGCTGGTATACACCACCGTGGCGCCCTCGTCGCGCAGGCGGCAGATGCCCTCCAGGATGGCGTTGCGGCTCTGCGGATCGACCGCCACCGTGGGCTCGTCAAAGAAGATGAGCTCGGGCTTGTGCGCGATGCCGCAGGCAATGTTGAGGCGACGCGCCAGGCCGCCCGAGAGCTTGCCGGGGCGGAACTTGGTAAAGTCGCCCAGGCCAACAAAGTCGATCGCCTCGTCCACCAGCGCACGGCGGCGCTTGCGATCGCTAACGTAAAGGCTGCAGAAATAGTCGATGTTCTCGCGCACCGTAAGCTCGTCGAATACCGCCACCTGCTGCGGCACCACGCCGATGCGACGCTTGAGGTCATAGCGGGCGGGCGTCATGGGCTCGCCGAACAGCTCGATGGTGCCTTTGTCGTAGGCGAGCAGCTGCAGGATGCAGTTGATGGACGTGGTCTTACCCGAGCCGTTGGGGCCGAGCAGGCCAAAGATCTCGCCGGGGGCGATGCTCAGGTTAAAGTGGTCGAGCGCAATAAGGTCGTCATAGCGCTTGACGAGGTTTTCGACGTGGACGATGTCTGTCATGAGGCGGCCCTTCCGTTGATTGCGGCCCGGTACGATTGCATCATCGCAGGAGCCGCCGGCGCGCGCCAGTGAGCTTTGTCACGAGTGCGGGGCTTGGTCGCGTTGCCCGCCGGCGCCCCGCTTTGCCGCGCGGGAGGAATGTCACGGTTGCGTAGGCGGCGCCTCCCCCGCGCGCAGCATCGCGTACAATACCCGTATGAACAGGCTTTTCGACAAATCGATTGTGCTGGCGTGCTGCATTGCGGCCGCTATGGGCCTTACTGTGGACGCTCGCCTGGTCGCGGCGTTTTGCCTTGGCGTTATCGCCACCTCGCTGGCCGAGGTCGCACAGGGGGAACGCACACGCCGCACAAGCGAGGCCGCGAGTTACGCTTACATCATCGCGGCTGTCTTCGTGCCGCCGTTTGTGCCGTTTGCGCCCCTCGCCTTTTATGACATCGCGCGGCGCGTGCGCCGTGAACGCGTTTGGGTCGCGTTGGGCATTGGCGTCGCCTTTGTCTTTGCACTCATCGCGGACCTTCGCGCCGACGCGCTTACCGCCCGAACGCTCCTGCTGACCACCATCCTTTCGGTTGCCGCAACCTTGCTATCGCTACGTACCGCCCAGTTGGAGCGCGAGCAGCAGCGCATGCGCCGTACCCGTGACGAGCTGCAGGAACGAGCCCTCGCGCTCGAGGCGCGCAACCGCGATCTTGCCGATCGCCAGGACTACGAAGTCGAGCTCGCGACGCTCGCCGAACGCGCCCGCATCGCGCGCGAGATCCACGATAATGTCGGGCACCAGCTCACGCGCGCCTCGCTGCAGGCCGAAGCCCTGCGCGTGGTCCACGCCGACGAGCCCGGTGTCGCCGCCGATTTCGCCGACGTCAAACGCACGGTTGACGAAGCGCTCCAGCTCGTACGCACCAGCGTCCACGCGCTCAACGACAACGCCGTCGACCTTTCCGTGCAGCTCAAACGCATTGTCGAAGGCGCGCACTCGGACGGCGGCCCGCAGATTGAGCTTGAAGTTATGGCCGAACATGCGCCCGCAAACGTCGCCAACTGCTTTGCGGCAGTCCTGCGCGAGGCGCTCTCCAACACCATGCGCCACGCTTGCGCCCGTACTGTCACCGTACGGTGCATGGAGCATCCGTCGTTTTACCAGCTCATCGTTGCCGACGACGGCACGGGCGGAGCCCAGGCAAGCGGTCGCGGCGCCGCGGAGGGCATGGGGCTCGCCTCCATGCGCGAACGCATCGAGGCGCTTGGCGGCACTTTCACCGCCGGCCCGCGCGCCGGTGCCGGCGGCTGGCGTGTGTTTGCCACCGTTCCCAAACAGCAAGGAGATGAGGCCCGATGAGGCTCATTGTTGTCGACGACGACCGCTTGGTGGTCGATTCGCTCAAGATTATCCTGGGCGCCCAGCCGCAGATCGAGGTAGTGGGCACCGGCGCCAATGGCGACGACGCGGTCGCGCTCTACGGCGAGCACGCGCCCGACATCGCGCTGCTCGACATCCAGATGCCGGGGCGTGACGGTCTTTCGGCGGCGCGCGAAATCCTTGAGCGTGACCCCGCGGCACGCGTCGTGTTTCTGACGACATTCTCGGATGACGAGTACATTGTGTCGGCGCTCAAACTGGGCGCCCGCGGCTACCTGATTAAAACCGATGTCGCCGTCATCCCGCCAGCGTTGGCGCAGGTCATGGACGGTAAACGCGTGCTCGAGGGCAAGGCGATCGAGGACATCGATTTTGACGGAACGGGCGTCGAGGCCGGCACGACCCGCCGGCCCGCGGCCTTCGCCAGCCTAACCGACCGCGAGTTCGAAGTCGCCGAGCTCATCGCCCGCGGCCTCGACAACAAGGAGATTGCCGCCACCGCCTATATGGGCGAAGGCACCGTACGCAACCACATCAGCTCGATCCTGGCAAAGATGGGCCTGCGCAACCGCACGCAGATCGCCATCGCCTACCTGCGAGGGTAGTTGCCCGA
>OGZW01003903.1_pt1 | contig 10741 bp, 7 predicted proteins | sample 1577001 | NCBI WGS metagenome assembly OGZW01 (sample SAMEA3541519, study PRJEB24748) | human gut metagenome | biome: human gut; feature: human-associated habitat; material: faeces | place: China | collected 2012
TCTTCTTTGGGAGTGACGATTCGCTTCTATCCTATTTCAGTAAAGGAATATGAAGATTGGGTGAATATGCAGGGAAAGAACCGCTATATCCTTACTCTGCTGGGGCGTAAATTATCTGCCCGCCAGATCTCTGCCGTTACCCGTATTCTTGCTGAACAGGGGATGAATATCGATGCCATCAAACGCCTGACGGGGCGTATTCCATTGGATGAATGTGATTCGCGTACACGTGCCTGCATAGAGTTTTCTGTCCGGGGAACTCCGAAAGACCGTATTGCTATGCAGGAAGAGTTAATGAAGCTGGCGAGCGAACTGGAAATGGATTTCTCTTTCCAGCTTGATAATATGTATCGCCGGATGCGCCGACTGATCTGTTTCGATATGGATTCGACTCTGATTGAAACGGAAGTAATTGACGAATTGGCTATACGCGCTGGTGTGGGCAATGAGGTGAAAGCCATCACTGAGCGTGCTATGCGTGGTGAGATAGATTTTACTGAAAGTTTCCGTGAGCGTGTAGCTCTGTTGAAAGGCCTGGATGAATCTGTCATGCAGGAAATAGCAGAGAATCTGCCCATTACGGAAGGTGTAGACCGCCTGATGTATGTATTGAAAAAGTATGGTTACAAGATAGCCATTCTTTCCGGTGGTTTCACTTATTTCGGGCAATATCTTCAAAAGAAATATGGCATTGATTATGTATATGCCAATGAATTGGAAATAGTGGACGGCAAGTTGACCGGCCGTTATCTGGGAGATGTGGTGGACGGTAAGCGAAAAGCCGAACTGTTGCGCCTCATTGCACAGGTAGAGAAGGTAGACATTGCACAGACCATTGCTGTGGGTGACGGAGCGAATGATCTTCCGATGCTGGGCGTTGCCGGATTGGGCATTGCTTTCCATGCCAAACCGAAAGTGGTTGCCAACGCAAAGCAATCTATTAACACGATTGGTTTGGATGGGGTACTCTATTTCTTAGGCTTCAAAGACTCATATATCGATTTGCCGAAATGAGTTGAACTATTCCGCAAATATATTTGTTTCATATAGTGACATATATATTTGCGGAACCTCTTAAATTTGAATACTATGAAGAGAATAAGGAACCTATTCTGTCTCTCTTTACTTTTAGTTGCAGTCGGCTTACCTGCTGTCGCACAAACAAAACTTCATGTTCCCCTCCCTGATTCGATAACCACTGTTGGATATGCCACCGGACTTCGTAAGAATCTTTCTGGCCTGGTGGAAAGAATTACTGAAAATCAGATGAATAAAGACCAGATTACCAATCCGCTGGATGCCATCCGTGGACGGGTACCGGGATTGACGATTCTGAAAGGTTCGAATGGACCTGCTGCGCTGGACGCTGTCCGTCTGCGTGGCACTACCTCCCTGACTACTGGAAATGACCCGTTAATTATTGTAGACGGAGTTTTTGGTGACCTGAGTATGCTTACATCTATTTATCCGGCGGATATTGAAAGCTTTGTTATCCTGAAGGATGCTTCGGAAACTGCACAATACGGTTCGCGCGGAGCATCGGGTGTGATTGAGATTACTACAAAAAAAGGTGTCAGCGGACGTACAAGCGTTAACTATAATGGAAGTTTCGGCATTGCCTCAAGCTATAAAACAGTGAGGATGCTCAATGGAAATGAATTCCGGACATTGGCTCAGGAGCGTGGCATCTCAATTTTGGATATGGGAAACAATACAGATTTCCAGAAAGAGATCGAGCAAACGGGATTACAGCATAATCATCATATCGCGTTTTCGGGAGGAACGAATACTTCCAATTATCGTGTTTCACTCGCTCTAATGAATCGTGAAGGAGTGATTGTCAATGAAAAGTTGCAGAACTTCACATCGAATATGAATATGACACAGTATGTATTCGATAATTTTCTTAAATGTGATCTTGGTATGTTTGGTTCCGTACAGAAGGAACGTAATCTGGTGAATCTGCACAAAGTATTCTATTCTGCTGCTTCGTATAATCCTACTTTCCCGAATCACAAGAATCCGGAGACCGGTAGCTGGGATGGATATGCTTATGCCAGCCAGTTATCACATCCGTTGGCATGGATGGATGTGAAAGACAAGAATGCTACATCGCATATCAGTACGCATGCCCGGTTGACATTCAATCTGGCCGAAGCATGGAAACTGACTTTTTTCGGTTCCTATACATATAATGTAGTAGAAAATGCGCAGTATCTGCCTGTTGCTGTCTGGGCACAAGGGCAGGCATACAGAGGAGACAAGAAAATGGAATCATTGCTGGGTAACCTGATGCTGTCTTATAAAAAAGAATGGAGGAAACACTTCTTTGACGTTTTAGGACTGGCAGAGATACAGAAAGACAAATATTCCGGATTTTATACAACAGTTACAAATTTCAGTAATGACAAATTAGGTTATGATAATCTTCAGGGAGGTGCCATTCGTCCGTGGGATGGAACTAATTCCTACTACGAAGACCCTCGTTTGGTTTCTTTTATGGGGCGCGTGAATTATACGTATGATGATCGATATATCCTTACGGTGAATGCCCGTGGGGATGCGTCTTCCAAGTTTGGCAGTAATCATAAATGGGGATTTTTCCCGGCTGTATCTGTTGCATGGGTAGTTAGTAAAGAGAAGTTTATGGAAAAACTTTCTTTTATCGATAATCTGAAAATCCGTGCAGGATATGGTTTGGCAGGCAATCAAAACGGCATTGATTCATATACTACGTTGAATTTGATGCGACCTAATGGTATTGCACCGGTAGGTTCTACACCTGTAGTCACAATGGATAAGTTGCGGAATACGAATCCGGATTTGAAGTGGGAAGTGAAGCAGACATTCAATGCCGGTATAGAAGTAGCTTTGCTGGGTAACCGATTGCTGCTGACTGCCAATTATTACAATTCCAAGACGAAGGACATGCTTTATCTTTATAACGTGAGTGTACCACCTTTTACTTATAATACTTTACTGGCAAACATTGGTTCTATGCGTAATTATGGAACAGAGCTATCTATCGGCATTACGCCGCTGAAGACCAAAGACATGGAACTGAATATCAATGCCAATCTGACTTTCCAGCAAAACAAATTACTTTCTCTTGACGGAAACTACCAGGGCGAACATATTTCAGCTACAGAATACAAGAGTCTTGCCGGACTGGATGGTGCTGGATTCCACGGTGGATACAATCATATTGTTTACCAGATTGTGGGTCAGCCTCTGGGTGTATTCTATCTGCCCCATTGCACAGGGCTGGTATCCGATGGAAATGGTGGATATACCTATCAGATTGCCGATCTGAATAGCGGTGGTGTCAGTCTGGAAGATGGTGAAGACCGTTATGTGGCAGGACAGGCTGTGCCAAAGACGATACTTGGTTCCAATATCAGTTTCCGTTATAAAGATTTTGATATATCGCTACAGATAAACGGTGCATTCGGCCATAAAGTGTACAATGGTACTTCATTGACTTATATGAATATGAACAGTTTTCCCGATTATAACGTCATGAAAAAAGCGCCTGCACAGAACATTAAAGACCAGACAGCTACGGATTACTGGTTGGAAGATGGTGATTACATTAACTTCGATTATGTTACGTTAGGCTGGAATGTTCCGTTAAAGAATACCCGTTACTTGCAGTCGCTCCGCCTGTCCCTGACTGTTAACAACCTGGCGACAATTTCAGGCTACTCGGGCTTAACGCCTATGATAAACAGTTCGTCTGTAAATGCTACTTTGGGAATAGATGATAAACGCAATTATCCTCTATACCGTATATATACTATCGGACTTAGTGTAAACTTCTAAACCTTAAAGCCATGAAAAGTAATTCTATATTTTATTCGTTTTGTATTTTAGTTACCCTTTGCTGGGGAATAACTTCGTGCGACGGTTTTCTGAAAGAAAAGTCTCGTGATGCACTGCCTGAAGAGGAAGGTTATAGTAATATCTCTGAACTCTATCTCAATGCAGTGGCATCCCTTTACAATTACATAGGTGGAAATGCTGATAGCCAGGGATTGCAAGGAACCGGCCGTGGTATCTACGACCTGAATACTTTTACCACTGATGAAGCCATTATGCCTACCCGAGGTGGCGACTGGTATGATGGTGGTTTCTGGCAAGGGTTATTTCTGCATAAATGGGGTGTAAACAATGATGCAATACAGGCCACCTGGGAATATCTTTATAAGGTAATTATGCTTAGTAACAACTCTCTGGAACATATAGAAACCTATGCTCTAACCCACTCTGATGCGGAGCTTCCCGGTTATCGCGCCGAGGTACGTGCTTTTCGTGCAATGTACTATTATTATCTGATGGATCTGTTTGGACGCATACCACTGGTTTTGCACTCTAATGTTGCTTCAAAAGATATTGTGTTGAGCGAGCGTAAGAATGTATTCGACTTTGTAGTCAGGGAATTACAAGAGACCGCTCCACTCCTGCCCGCCCAGTTCAGCAACCGTTCCGGCAATTATTACGGACGTTTGACACGTCCTGTTGCATACTTTTTGTTGGCAAAGTTGGCACTGAATGCCGAAATTTATACAGACAATAACTGGACAGATGGTGTTCGTCCTGATGGAAAGAATATCTTTTTCGAAGTAGATGGCACTACAATAAATGCCTGGCAGACTGCAGAAGCTTATTGCGATAAAATCACAGCATTTGGTTATCGCCTCGAACCGGATTATACAGCTAATTTTGCTGTATACAATGAAAGTTCCGTTGAGAATATCTTTACCGTACCTATGAGCAAAACGCTGTACACCAATCAGATGCAATATCTTTTCCGTTCACGCCATTATAATCATGCCAAAGCATTAGGGTTATCCGGTGAAAACGGATCGAGTGCTACCATTGAAGCCCTGCAGACCTTTGGATATGATACCGATCTACAAGACCCTCGTTTTGATTTCTGCTATTATGCAGGTACAGTCTACGATTTGAAAGGTAACGTTGTAAAATTGGATGATGGAACTGTTTTGGTTTACGAGCCGTGGAAAGTAAAGTTAGATATATCCGATGAACCTTACGAAAAGACTGCCGGCGCCCGAATGAAGAAATATGAGATTGATGATAAAGCAATGAAAGATGGTAAACTGATGGAAAATGATATTGTCTTATTCCGTTATGCAGATGTGTTATTGATGAAGAGTGAGGCTAAGGTTCGTGACGGGCGTGATGGAGATGAAGAACTGAACCAAGTGCGTGCTCGTGTAGGAGTACCGGAACGTGTTGCTACTTTAGAGAATCTTCTTGCTGAACGTCAGTTGGAACTTGCATGGGAAGGTTGGAGACGCCAGGATCTAATTCGTTTCGGACAATTTACCCGTACTTACAGCAGTCGTCCGCAGCTGCCTGACGAGGAAAACGGATATACTACCGTCTTCCCTATTCCAGAGAAAATCAGACAGATGAATCCGGGATGGGAGCAGCATCCGGGCTATTAAAGGAATGGATTGCAAAGTCGCTTCATTCTTTTGTGTTAATCACTTTATTTCCTATCTTTGCGGCTAAATAAAAAGAAACATGAAGTTTTCCGAACTACAACTGAATGATCAGGTGCTCGATGCACTGGAAGCTATGCGCTTCGACGAGTGCACACCTATACAAGAGAAATCCATCCCCGTTATACTTGAAGGCAGAGATTTGATAGCCGTAGCACAGACCGGAACTGGTAAGACAGCCGCTTATCTGCTGCCTGTATTGAATAAACTATCGGAGGGTAACCATCCGGAAGATGCTATCAACTGTATTGTTATGTCGCCTACGCGTGAGTTGGCACAGCAGATAGACCAGCAGATGGAAGGTTTTTCTTATTTTATGCCTGTCAGTAGTGTAGCTGTCTATGGTGGTAATGACGGAGTACTTTTTGAACAACAGAAAAAAGGGTTGATGCTGGGAGCTGATGTTGTAATCGCTACTCCGGGACGCTTGATTGCTCATCTTAGCTTGGGCTATGTTGATCTTTCGCGTGTTTCCTATTTCATTCTTGATGAAGCCGACCGTATGCTCGATATGGGATTCTATGACGACATTATGCAGATAGTGAAATACTTGCCCAAGGAACGGCAAACAATCATGTTTTCTGCCACCATGCCTGCCAAGATCCAGCAACTCGCTAACACTATCCTCAACAATCCTGCCGAAGTTAAGCTTGCCGTTTCCCGTCCTGCTGAAAAGATCGTACAGGCAGCGTATGTTTGTTACGAGAATCAGAAATTGGGTATCATTCGCAGCCTTTTTGCTGAGCAGACACCGGAACGCGTTATTATATTTGCTTCATCCAAACTGAAGGTAAAAGAGGTGACGAAAGCTCTAAAAATGATGAAGTTGAATGTGGGTGAAATGCATTCAGATCTGGAACAGGCTCAACGTGAGGAGGTGATGCATGAATTTAAAGCCGGACGTGTAAACATTCTGGTCGCTACAGACATTGTGGCACGTGGTATTGATATTGATGATATCCGTCTTGTGATCAACTACGATGTTCCCCATGATAGCGAAGATTACGTTCACCGTATTGGCCGTACAGCACGTGCTAATAATGATGGTGTTGCTTTGACTTTCATCAACGAAAAGGAGCAAAGCAATTTCAAGCAAATAGAGAATTTCTTGGAGAAAGAGATTTATAAGATAGCTGTACCCGAGGAGTTAGGCGAAGCACCTGAATACAAACCACGTAGTTATGATGGCAGAGGCAAGAGAAACTTCCGCTCGTCCAAGGGAGGCAGAAATACAAATAAAGGTGCTGGGAATAAGAAGAAATGCGGAACTCCAAAAGGAAGAAATGGTGGAGCTTCTGAAAAGAAATAATGGTAAAGTTTTATTTACTCCACCATTTTTATATGTAGCTCTTTATCAGCATCAATAGTCAGGTCCACAAGGTGGTAAACGGAGCTTTCCGGAATACGGAGCGTAGCTTCATAGTGATAGCCTTTTCCATTCACTCCCATGAAATCCATATCAGTAAGGATCATTTGGCTGAGTACCTCTTCCGGGAAGACAGTATGGAACATTTTCTTGGTTATATCTTGACCGTACAGTAAATTCTTCCCTTCATAGACACAGATATGAATCACATTGTCGTAGTATATATTGTCGATGCCAATTCCTTCATCTGAATAGATAGTCCTGATGACCTTCATTTTGGAAGGATTAATATAGACGTATCCCCGATAACGTGTTCCTTTATACATTACCACACTATCCTTTTGCACCACTTCAGAGATAGTGGGAATGGCTTCCGCTTTCTGACTGGAGAATGACAGTGTATCTTCCGGGTTTTCTGACTTATGCAATTTCACGATTTCATCAGAAAGCGAATGGAACCAGAAACTGTATTCTGTCTGCCGGTCTATTTTATAAGCTATAGGAGTATTACCTCGTACATATATTGTGTCGCGAAGTACCTTGAAATAAACTGGAATATTTTGAGGGTCGACATAATAAATCGTATCACCGCTAATACGCATTAACGGCATATCCGTCTCGTCATCTATCCAGATACCTTGCAACATTTCCTTTGCGGTCAGATCTTCCTTGCTGGAAGTCTCTCCACTTTTGACGTTATTGCAAGATGTCAGCACAATAACGAGCACTATAGAAATAGTACCCCACTTTATCATAACTCCCTCTGTTTTATGTTCTTAATGTCCGATGCAATAATAAATAAATCCTTGCTCTTCCATTTCTTTTTTATCATAGATGTTGCGCCCGTCCAGCACTACAGCTCGTTCCATTGTTTTCTTGATAACTGCCCAGGACGGTAACCGGAACTCCTTCCATTCAGTAACCAGCATCAAGGCATCAGCATCAAGTACGGCATCATACATGTCTCTTGCATAGTAAATGCTCTCTCCTATCCGGCGGCGGCATTCGTCCATTGCAGCAGGATCGTAAGCACGCACTTTACATCCGACTTTAAGCAATTTATCTATCAAGACCAGTGAGGGCGCTTCGCGCATATCATCGGTTTCCGGTTTAAAAGCCAGCCCCCACAAAGCAATTGTTTTACCTTTCAGGTCATTGTCGAAATGCTTGCAAAGCTTATCAAAAAGGATACTTTTTTGCAGTTCGTTTACTTCTTCTACTGCATGCAACACACGCATTTGGTAGCCATTTTGTTCAGCGGTTTTAATGAGTGCTTTCACATCTTTTGGGAAGCAAGAACCTCCATAACCAATACCGGGATAGAGAAACTTACGACCAATACGGGTATCCGAACCAATACCGCTACGCACCATGTTCACATCCGCACCTACCAGTTCGCAAAGATTAGCTATGTCATTCATAAAACTGATGCGGGTGGCGAGCATTGAATTAGCTGCATATTTAGTCATCTCGGCAGATGGAATATCCATAAATATAACACGGAAATTATTCAGCAAAAACGGCTTTTAAAGCTTGCTCATCAGCTTTTTTGCACGTTCATCTCTTTTTTTATTTTTGTAATAAGAAACGATTAGATAATTTACAGGAATAACCAGCACCATTCCATACCATGAACGGTAAAACAGCCACGCGATCGCTGCTGCGACTGCCGTCCCTGCTACCAGACACCCCAGTCGTTCCCACAGATTACACCGATATTTACGATAATCCATTTATTCTCCTGTACCAGGAAGTGTGATTCCTGCTCTTTTACATTTTTCCTGATTAAAAAGTGTACCTACCCGCTGTAATTCTCCACAGACTGCTTCTCCGTCCGATGGTTTTTCCACATAACGATACAGATCTTTCAACACAATCTCCCCTTCCTGCATACCAGTCACTTCTGTAATTGTCAGGACCTTACGGCTTTTATCCCTCATTCTCCCAAGATGAACCAGAATATCCAGTCCGGATGCAATCTGACTTCGTATCGCAGTAAGCGGCAGCTCCATTCCCATCAGCACCATCGTTTCTAAACGACTCATCATATCCCGACAGGAATTTGCATGCCCGGTAGATAAACTTCCATCATGTCCGGTATTCATTGCCTGCAGCATATCAAGCGCTTCCTCTCCACGACACTCACCAACCACAATTCTCTCCGGCCGCATTCGAAGTGCCGTACGGATCAGATCCCGTATCGTAATCGGTTTTACTCCTTCAAACATCTGATTTCTTGTTTCAAGTCTTACCAGATTTGGTTTGTCGACAAGCCGGAGTTCTGCCGAATCTTCAATCGTAATGATCCTTTCCTCCCTCGGAATATACTGGGACAGCGCATTTAAGAACGTTGTTTTTCCGGAGCCTGTCCCTCCTGATATAAATATGTTATATCCTGCCATCACAAGCACTTTTAAAAATGCTGCGGCTTCCTCTGTAATTGACTCTATCCGTATCAGATCTTCCATTAAAATAGGTGTTTGTGGAAATTTTCGGATAGATACTGCAGCACCGTCTATGGAAATTGGCGAAAGCACAATATTTACACGCGATCCATCTGCTAATCGTGTATCCACGATTGGAGATGCCTCATTTACCATACGGTTACTGTTTCCTGCCATCTGCTGTATCACATCACCCAATTTCTGCTCAGATGAAAAATGTGTCTGCGCCCGAAATAATTTTCCTTTTTTCTCATAAAAAATACGGGACGCTCCATTGATCATAATCTCCGTCACTTCAGGATCCTCTAATAATTCCTGAATCGCATCATACTTTCTTAAAGAATTAAACAATAAATGTTCTAATTGTTCCCGTTCTTTCAGAGTTAACAGATTTTTTCTGGAGTATTCTTCCACTTCCTTTTCAATAAACCGGCAAACTTCTTCATCATTTTGTTCTCTGGACAAGTCAAGTGCTGCTATGATATTTGATCTTAAATCATCAAATATTTCTTCACTCCACCTATATTTCTCCATAAGCATCCCCTGCCAGATAGTCTCTTATATAATCTCCAAATTCACTCCAGACAAGCTGTTCTAACATATTTCCCCCACCACGGATTCCTTTTGCGGTAAACGGAAGATTTACAAACTGTAACCGTTCGGACATTCCGTCCGGCTTTACCTGTTCCAGATAATGAACAAATTCCGCTTTCTGGCATTCATAGAAATATCCTTCTTTTACCGGACAATAAATACTGCTGCATTCTTCCAGAAACGCCGCTATGGATGGAATCCCAGTTCCAAAATCAAATACAACCGTATCAAACTTTGTATTTTCTTCCAGATGTGCCAGCAGTTTCCGGTAATCATCCATCTGAAACTCCCCCAGCTGCTCAGGATTGCGAAATGGTGCTACATACGAAAAATCTCCCATTTCATATATGCTCTGAAAAAACTGTTCTGATTCTGTTGTTCCCCTTCTCAATCGAAGGGTCAGATCCCCGATATCGTATTCTGCCTGACTGTCAAACAACTGTAAAAATCCGGTATTTTGCATCAGATTGATATACAATATCCGTCGTTGTTTTGCCAGTACAGAAGACAGTACCATAGAAAACGGCATCTGCATTTCATGACCGATTGGAGAATATACCCCTATTATCTCCAGCTTGGTTAATCTGTCTGTAAATGATTCCTTTCCCGCTTTTTTCCCTCCTGTCACTACCATCATTTCATGAAGGATCGCCTCCATTGGCTGATATTTAAAAATGACCGTCAGCTTTCTCCCCGACTGCAGATAAGAATTATCTTCTGACAGACGCTCCGGTATATTTTCTGACAGGATCAGCACGGCAGAGTGCCGATGCTGCCCTGCGTATTGGCGTTATCGTGGTAGGCAGAAA
>OGZW01003905.1_pt1 | contig 10739 bp, 9 predicted proteins | sample 1577001 | NCBI WGS metagenome assembly OGZW01 (sample SAMEA3541519, study PRJEB24748) | human gut metagenome | biome: human gut; feature: human-associated habitat; material: faeces | place: China | collected 2012
TGGAGAACACCTCCTGCACAAAGGGCACGCCGCAGCTGTCGGCCAGACCCATGCCCGCCGAACCGGAAATACTCAGCAGCGCCTTCTGACCGTGCAACTGCTCGGCATCGATGCGGCGCAGCAGCTCCTGCGCCTTTTCCAGAATATGGCTGTAATGCCGTTCGTATGTAGAATACAGCAGCGTATCATGTTCATCCAGCACCACACACTTGATGGTGGTACTGCCGATGTCAAGACCTACTCTCACGTTGTTTTTCCTCCTAAGGACAAATGCCGGAGGCAAAGCCCCCGGTGGACGGCAAAATCAATTTCTTTGCCAAAAATTAGTTTGTTAACGAATCATTTTGTCAATTCGCATACAAATGTATTATAATCCAATTTTGCGGCACAATCAATCAGCGTCCTTTATTTTACACAGAAAAAATAGTATTTTCCGCTCAAAAAGTTAAACATTTTGTGAACTTGTCGCTTTTTATGCGGCTGCACCGGTGTCTCGGCAAAGTTTTTTAACCTTTGCCAACAAAAAAGGACTGCCGCACAGGAGCATCTCCCCCGCAGCAGTCCTTATTCATTATTATAATGCAATCATGCAGCATGCATCACAGCTCGTCCGGGTCGCCGCGCTCCGGCATGGTACGCAGCTCCCGCACCAGCATATTGCGCAGCTGGTACTGATGCTGCTGTGCCTGTGCCGTATCGCCGCCCGTATGCAGCTCTACCGTCGGCTCCGCCATGCGGTCGGCGCACAGCGGAATGGTCACCACTGCCTGTGTGCCCTTTTCCGGTGCGCGCTCCACCCGCAGGCCCCAGCCCATACGGCGGCAGCACTCGCGGCAGAGCAGCAGGCCCAGCTTTGCGCCGCCCAGAAAGCAGCGCCGGTTCTCCAGCCATGTATCCTCGCCTGCTTCCGGCAGGCCGCAGCCATTATCCATCACCGTCAGCTGCCAGAAGCTTTCGCTGCGGCGCAGCATCAGCCGCACTTTGCCGCCCGCACTGCAGGCTCGCAAGGCATTCGAGAGCAGATGCAGGCACAGCAGTTCTGCATCACTGCGGTCCGCCATGATCCGGCAGGCTGTCCAGCCGCCATAGTCCAGCGTCAGTTCCACCCCAAGCTGCGCCTGCACCATATCGGCCTGTGCGGCGACCTGCTGCAGCAGCTGGCACAGGTCCAGCGGATAGAGCCGCGGGTCTTCCTCGGTGCGCAGAAAATCCAGCAGCGACATCACTTCGTTCACAGTGCGGTCCAGCCTTGCCGCCGCAGCGCTGATATCGTTCACCGCCTGTCGGGTCTGCTGGTCGGCACCCACATGCGCAAGGTGCTGGTCCAGATATTCGCAATTGCGTCCGATCAGGCCCAGTGCATGGAAGCATGCCTGTTCCACATCCTTCTGCGGGACCGCCTGCGCGGTCAGTGCACCCGCCTCGTTCTGCCGCATCTGCTCCATACCCTTGCGCCTCCTGTGTTTTATGCTCAGTCGTCCTTCTGACGCTGAAGATAATTCTTGACAGTGTAGATCAGTTTACCAGTGGTAGGTTTCTCGTCCGCAAATCCGTTTTCGTCCTTGAAGCGCAGCCACTTGACCGAGGGCTTTGCTTCCAGCTGGTCGATCATACGCCGGATGCCGCTGTCCACAGCAGAGACCGACACATCGTACTGCTCGCTCACCGCCTGCAGGATCTCCTTGCGGATGGCCAGCTTCTGGCTGGTGCCGTACACCACGCCCACCGCACAGGAAAGATAGTTGCAGTTCACGTCCGGCAGCTGGATGCCCCATCCCTCGTACAGTTCCTGACACTTGCGTTCTATGCGCTGGCTCTGCCGTCCCGGCAGGCGGTACAGCTCCCACAGCAGGTTCTTCAGTTCGGCATGGCCCACATAGCAGAATCCATCGCCCGATTCCAGACAAATGGCACTCGTATTCTGCCGCCTGCCCTCATCAAACAGAACAACATTCGGTTTGGGATCCATGCTGCGGATATTCATTAAAAACTCCAGCCCGCTCATATCTTCCAGCTGGCTGCAGAGGATCACAACATCAAACTGACGGCCCTGACGCAGCTGTTCCAGCAGACGGCCGCCGTTCTGGAAGCAGGTGCACTCCAACGCAGGGCTTTGCTCCTGCAGGTAGTTCTTTTCCACCCGCAGCTCCTTGCGGTCGTAGCTTCCAAGGGCGATCTGCAGCGTTTTTGCTGTGTGCTCACTCTCCACGCAACGCGCCGCCTTTCTGCCTGAGCTGTTCTGTATCGGTCAGTTCTTCTACCACATCCTGCCAGATCTCCGGCTGGACGCCATTCTCACACAGATAGCGCAGGATCCGGTAGCAGAACTCTGGTGCAGCTGCAATGTAGCAGCTTTGCATGTACTGCCGGTTCCCGGTACGGCAAAGCGTCAGGCAGCAGCCGTTTTCGTTGCCTGTATCCATTGAGTATACCAGCGTATATGCTTTCTGCAACCCGTCGATTGCCGAAAACTGACGGATCATAGGTGAAAATGTACGTTCCATAATTTTTCCTCCCTTGCTACAAGGTCCTGCGACATTTTTAAGGCATTCCTTGTTTTTCTTATCTTATTTTAAAGAGCAAGGAGGGCTGGTTCAATCCTGAAAAAGCGTCTAAAAACATCAAAATCACATTCGTTGCATTTTTTTGTCGTGTTTTTCTGTTCCGCGGCACATTTTATTTTGTACTTGCGTTTGATCGCAGATTTTTTGCGTCGTATTGGCAGTGCAATTCTGCTTTCGTGATGTTTTTCCGTTTTATCAGGATCTTCCGCTATTAAAATAGCACGACGGCGACGCAAATTCAACCTCCACGTCAATTTTTCCTTTATTTTCCTGTTTTTCTGCCTCAAAAGCCAAAAATACCGGTCCGGTCAAAATTTACGTTGAAATATACACAGTTTTTTCATATTGTTCCGGTAAAATAGAAGTGTATAACGCCTTGCTGCGGGTCCTGTATCCGGGCAGTTTATTATAATGTATAGCGGCAGCGTTCCTGCGAGGATGCGCCGGAAAGGCTCACACATGCTCCAACTCAACCACATCAAGAAAGAATACAAGACCGGCGATCTGGTGCAGAAAGCACTGGATGATGTCAGCCTGAACCTGCGGGACAACGAATTCGTCGCCATTCTCGGCCCCAGCGGTTCCGGTAAGACCACCCTGCTGAACGTCATTGGCGGTCTGGACCGCTACGACAGCGGTGATCTGATCATCAACGGCATCTCCACCAAAAAATATACCGACCGCGACTGGGACTCTTACCGCAACCACACCATTGGCTTTGTGTTCCAGAGCTATAACCTCATCCCGCACCAGACAGTGCTTTCCAATGTGGAGCTGGCGCTGACCATCTCCGGCATTTCCGGTGCCGAGCGCCGCAGCCGGGCCACCAAGGCGCTGGAGCAGGTAGGTCTGGGCGACCAGCTGCACAAGCACCCCAGCGAAATGTCCGGCGGCCAGATGCAGCGTGTGGCCATTGCCCGCGCACTGGTCAACAACCCCGACATCCTGCTGGCCGACGAGCCGACCGGCGCACTGGACAGCGACACCAGCATTCAGGTGATGGAGCTGCTGAAGGAGGTGGCCAAAGACCGCCTTGTGGTCATGGTCACCCATAACCCGGAGCTTGCAGAGCAGTATGCTACCCGCATCGTCCGCCTGCGGGACGGCGTGATCCAATCGGACACCGCACCGTTTACGCCGGATGATTCCGCTCAGGTGCCGCCGGTGCACAAAAATCTGGGCCGTTCTTCCATGTCGCCGCTCACCGCTCTCGCGCTGAGCTTCAACAACCTGCTCACCAAAAAGACCCGCACCCTGCTCACCGCGTTTGCCGGTTCCATCGGCATCATCGGCATTGCGCTCATCCTTTCGCTCTCGGCCGGTGTGAGCAATTATATCCAAGAGATGGAACGCTCCACCCTTTCGGAATATCCGCTGCAGCTCTCGACCACCGGCGTGGACCTTGCCGCCCTGCTGGATCCGGAAAGCTACACCAGCGCCGTTGCCGACAACACCAATGTGGGCACCACCAGCACTTCTTCCACCCCGGAGGGCATGGTCACGGTGCGTGAACTGCTGAGCCAGCTGACCGAGGATAATTCCTCTGTCAATGACCTTGCTTCCCTGAAAAAATATCTGGACAGCAGCGAGTGCACCATCTCGGAGGATGCTGCTTCCATCGAGTATACCTACGGCACCGTACCGCTGATCTACCGCCAGAACAAGGACGGCACCGTGCGCCAGATCTTCCCGGACAGCAGCCTTTCTGCGCTGAACAACACCACCTCTGCCGCCGGCATCGTCTCTTCCATGACCAACCAGAGCGTGTTTACCGAGATGGCCGAAGAGCCTTCGCTGTACGAAGATCAGTACGATGTCAAGGCAGGCCGCTGGCCGGAAAGCTACAACGAGGCCGTTCTTGTGCTGAATTCGGATGGCAGCATCAGCGACTACGCTCTTTATATTCTGGGCATTGAGGACGACAGCGTGATGATGCGTTTTCTGCAGGAGTACGCAAAAAACAAGAACACACAGGCTCCCACCGGCTACGGCACCTACCCCTACGATACCTTTGTGGGCCTGAAATATAAGATCGTTACCAACTCAGACTATTACGTTTATGACGAAGAACGCCAGATCTGGCGCAACCGCTCCGACGATGAAGCGTATGTGGAGCAGCTTGTGGAAAACAGTCCGGATCTGACCATCGTGGGCGTGGTGCAGCCCCGCGCAGATGCCAGCTCCACCATTCTGCCCATAGGCGTTGCCTATACCCATGCACTCACCAACTACGCCATCGACCATGCAGCCGAAAGTGAAGTGGTAAAGCAGCAGCTTGCCGACCCGGAAGTGAACGTGCTGACCGGCGAGCGCTTTGATGCCGACCAGCGCGAAACCGATCTTGACATTTCTTCCCTGTTCTCGGTGGATACCGATATGCTGAAGGATTCCTTCCAGTTCGATGCAAGCAAGCTGCAGTTCGACCTGAGCGGTGCATTTGATCTGCAGGATGGCAGCTTTGACTTTTCCTCCATCCTTGATCCGTCCGCATTCCAGCTGGATCTGAGCGATCTGGACCTGAGCGACATCGACATGAGCGATGTGGAGCTGCCGGACATGGACGCGCTGGATCTGAGCCAGTTGTTTGCCGATATGGACCTGTCCGTCTCGGAGGATGCGCTGCAGAGCCTGATGAAGAAGATCATGAATGGCTATAAGCGCTATATCATCGGCAACGGCATCTTGAATCTGGATAAGATCGGTTTCTCTTCCTATATGGAGAGCGACCAGTTCAAACAGCTTCTGTCCGAATCCATGGGCGACCTGCTGGACACCACCGGCCTGCAGGAGCAGTTCACCGCTTCACTTCAGCAGAACCTGCAGGGCATCATGACGAGCTATCTGCAAAGCTACTCGGAACAGCTGAGCCAGAAGCTGGGCGAAGCTCTGCAGACCAAACTCACCGCTGCCATTCAGACCCAGATGAGCACCGTGATGCAGCAGCTGATGACCCAGCTGACCACTCAGTTCAGCCAGCAGATCCAGTCCGCCATCCAGAACAACATCGCTCAGCTCAGCAGTCAGGTGGAAGATGCCCTGAAGATCGACCCCACCGTGTTCCAGAGTGCCGTGCAGGTGAACATGAGCACCGACGACCTTGTGGATCTGGTCAAGATGAACCTGCAGTCCAGCACCACCTCCTACGGCAGTGTTCTTGGTGCACTGGGCTATTCGGATTATGCCAAGCCCGGCAGCATCTGGATCTACCCCAAGAGCTTTGAGGCCAAGAACCGCATCGTGGACAGCCTGAACGCCTACAACGCCGCCATGCGTGCGCAGGGCGAAGAGGACAAGGTGATCGTATTCTCGGATACGGTCGGCACCCTGATGAGCGCCGTGACCAGGATCGTGGATATGGTCAGCAATGTGCTGGTGGCCTTTGTTGCCATCTCGCTGGTGGTTTCTTCCATCATGATCGGTGTCATCACCTATATCAGCGTGCTGGAACGCCGCAAGGAGATCGGTATTCTGCGTGCCATCGGTGCATCCAAGCACAATGTCTCCGAGGTGTTCAATGCCGAGACCTTCATTATCGGAATGTGCTCCGGCGTGATCGGCGTGGGCCTGTGCCTGCTGCTGCTGATCCCCGGCAACATGCTCATCCACTCCATTGCAGGAACCACCAGCGTCACCGCTGTGCTGCCGCCCAAGGCTGCACTGGTCCTGATCGTTCTGGCTACCCTGCTCACGATCCTTGGCGGTCTGATTCCCGCCCGCAGCGCAGCCAAGTGCAACCCCGTCACCGCCCTGCGTTCTGAGTAATTTTCTTTCTCGACAAGCAAAAGGAGTCGCTGCATCACGCAGCGGCTCCTTTTTTGATGTCCGGTGCTTTATCTCAATTTCTCGTGTAATTCCTCATGCAGTTCCTCGCGCTCTTCCTTCAGTTCCTGCTTGAGAGTCCGGTCGATCTCCCGTGTCTCCTGCCGGATCTCAGCCAGATCCTTTTCGATCGCAGGGTTTTCTTCGATTTCTTCCCGGATGAACATGAGCGCAAAGCTTACCAGCAGCAGCCCGCAGGAGATCCAGATGGTCTTTCCTGCCAGCCGCGCTGCGCCCACGCTTCCAATACCGGCACCCACCGCGAACAGCACGATGATGCCAAAATAACGCATCATCCGGTCCTTAGCTTTCGGCTCATGGGTCTTGCGCCAGATGCAGAATGCTTCCACACCGCTGCGCAGGTCACCAATGCACATAGTGCTGGCAAATGCATAGCCGTTCACCTTGCGGAACGCCTGCACCTGCATCGCGCAGGAGAAGGAAACGATGGCGTTTGCCAGCAGATTCTGCTCCTGCGGTAAAAAACCTACAACGAACAGCAGAAGCACTTCGCCCAGCACCACCAGCTGCCGCCAGTGAAGCCGCTGCATGTTGCAAAAGCTCTCCCGCATCTTTTCTGCCACCAGTACGCCCAGCGCAAAAGCACACAGAGGAACCAGATAGTGTAGCACCCGATCCCACTGACCATCCATGATGTTGGCACTCAGCAGCACGATGTTGCCGGTCTGTGCATTTGCAAACACCTTGCCGCGGAACAGATACGTATAGGCATCCTGCAGCCCGCCCGAAAGCGAAAGGAACACCGCCGTCAGGAAGGACTCTGACATCTGCCCATGATGTTTTGTTTTCATATTACCTTTTCCCCTCTTTTCGCACCCTATTATAATATATTTTTACATCTTGGTTCATATCAATTTTACATGTCATGCATGTATATCCCTGCGTCCTGCCAGAGCCAAAAATACGGCCGTGCCCGGCCCGCACTTTGCATTCCCTCACAGGTTGTGTTAGAATAAGAAAAAAGCTTTTCCAAAGGAGAACTTCCTTATGCCGAATATTGTCGAGATCACAGACCTTTCCGCACCGGAGCTGGATGTCTATGCCCGCCTGACGCAAGCGCAGCTGCGCAATCGTCTGGAGCCGGATAAAGGCATCTTTATTGCCGAAAGCCCCAAGGTGATCACCCGTGCGCTGGATGCCGGATACACCCCGCTCTCCCTGCTCATGGAGCGCAAACAGATCACCGGCCCGGCTGCCGATATCCTGACCCGTTGCGGTGATGCCCCGGTGTACACAGCCGACCGCGAGACCCTTGCCAGCCTGACCGGCTTCGAGCTGACCCGCGGCGTGCTGTGCGCCTTCCGCCGCCCGCTGCCGCGCAGCGTGGAAGAGGTCTGCCGCAATGCCCGCCGGGTGGCCGTTCTGGAGGGCATTGTGGACTCCACCAATGTGGGAGCGATCTTCCGCAGCGCCGCTGCACTGAACATGGATGCCGTGCTCGTTACTCCTTCCTGCTGCGACCCGCTGTGCCGCCGTGCCGTGCGTGTGAGCATGGGCACCGTGTTTCAGGTGCCCTGGGCGCAGATCGGCACCTGCCCTGCCGACTGGCCGGAAAACGGCATTGCTCAGCTGCACAGTCTTGGCTTCAAGACTGCTGCCATGGCTCTGAGCGACCGCTCCGTAAGCATTGACGACAGCGCTCTTTCCGCTGAGCCGAAGCTCGCCATCGTGCTGGGCACAGAGGGTGACGGCCTTGCCCACAGCACCATTGCCGCCTGTGACTACACCGTAAAGATTCCTATGTCCCACGGCGTGGATTCCCTGAACGTTGCCGCTGCCAGCGCTGTTGCTTTCTGGCAGCTAGGCAACCGCTGAGCGATGCTTTTTGGCCCTGCCCAAAATACTTGACAAATCGCCCGAACAGAGTTACATCCATTTTTTAAAAGTTCTATTTGAAAATCTGAATAATTATTTGACACCTTGCAGGCAATCAGTCCATCTTTTTTAACAACTCTTTTTATCAATTGCAATAAAAGTTCAGGGTTCGGAACCATATCCAACGTACAATCCGTATTGACTACGTCAAATACTTCATTATTTTCTATAAGCTTTTCTAATATTTTATAGCAATCCCCCTGCATAAGAAATGGAAGAAGCTGTGGATTATTATGCTCGATTCCATACTTGCTATAATCTATACCACACACTTCAGCTCCCTTATTTAAAAAATGCTGAAGCAAGAATCCTTCTCCACAACCAATATCAAGAATTCTGAGTTTTCTATCTTCTCCTAGTATTTTTCTAATAATATACTCTCTTTGTACTGCCTTATTTTCGAAGTATTCTAACGCTTCCGTCGGATAATTATTTTCATGTCCACCTTCTTCATTCTGATAATACTCCTCCTCAAAATTCAAGGCCTGTTCTTCTGCTATAGGCTTATTTTTCAATTCATAAAATCCATATTTGTTTTTTTTTACTTTATCAAGCATATTAATCTCCTTTACCACTCTATACTCTTCAATTGTAATGGCTCCGCATACTCTATATCATGAGCAGCTTTCTTCCCCAAAATATCCTCATAATATTTCGTATGCAATCCATTTCCTGGTCTCACTGATTTTACATTTTCTTCGGTAAATAAATCACCTTTTTTTATAGGTTTCGCAGCAAAAAGAGAACGTGATAATCTTTTCCCCTGCGCCTGTTTTTCTGTTACTCTGTATTCTCTGTTCCCCATAGCCAATTCGATATTTCTAATCCGTTGCACCATATTTGAAAATTCTTCTATTTCCATGGAAAATTCTGAATCTACTCCCCCATCTGCACGCTTTAACGTAAAATGTTTTTCGATAACATTTGCTCCCACTGCCACTGCCGCAATATCAACCTCATCTCCCATAGAATGATCTGATAGCCCTACTGGACATCCAAAAATATTTTTTAATCCAGGTATCATATTTAAATTTATTTCTTCATATATCGTTGGATATTCTGATGTACATTTTAATAATATAACCTTGTCATTTCCTACACTCTGACATGTTTTTATAGCAAGTTCAATATCTTCTAAATCAGCTATTCCCGTCGACATAATTATCGGTTTTCCTGTCTTTGCCACTTTCTTTATCAATGGAATATCATTTATTTCATATGATGCTATTTTATAAGCTGGCACATTCATTTTTTCCAGAAAATCAACTGCTGTTAAATCGAACGGCGATGAAAATAGTAATATTTCCTCTTCATCTGCTACTTTTTTTAATTGAGGCTGCCATTCCCATGGTGTATATGCTTTTTCATACAACTGGTGCAATGTCATATTACTCCATAAAGAGTCTTCATCTGTATAAAAATATGGTTTATTTGAATTCAATGTTATTGTATCCGCTGTGTATGTTTGAAGCTTTACGGCATCAACTCCAGCCTTTTTTGCCTCTCTAATCATAGTCACAGCTCTGTCAAAATTCATATTATGATTTGCAGACATCTCTGCTATAATAAAACTTCTGTTTCCGTCTCCAATGATTTTATTCCCAATACTTATTTGCTTTTGCATATGACCTTCTCCATTCTGCAATATATATCTTAGTATTCTTCTATCTTTTTCAAACGTTCTTTTAATTCATCTATTGATATCCACTCCGAATTACTTCCTGAGCTATACTCAAATCCTTGTTCTACCTTTTTCCCCCCTACCTGAATTTTAGAAGTATTCCACCAGTCAAAATGAGGATATACAATAAAATGTTTATCATACTCATAGGTAAACATAGAATCTTCCCTTGTCACCATCACTTCATGAAGCTTTTCGCCCTCGCGGATACCAACCTCTGGCATCTCACAGCCCGGTAAAATAGCCTGCGCTAAATCTGTGATTTTAAAGGACGGAATTTTTGAAATAAATGTCTCTCCACCTTTGGCCTCTGATAATGCCTTAATTACAAGTTGCACTCCTTCATCCAAACTAATCCAGAACCTGGTCATGCGGTAATCCGTAATCGGAAGTGCTTTTCCACCATTTGCAACAATATCTCTGAAAAATGGAATAACAGATCCACGGCTTCCCGCAACATTTCCATATCTTACAATTGAAAAGCATACATCTTTTACACCTGAGTATGCATTTGCTGCAATGAACAATTTATCAGATACCAATTTTGTTCCACCATATAAATTAATCGGATTTACTGCTTTATCTGTTGAAAGTGCTACCACACGTTTCACACCACAATTAAGTGCTGCATCTACAATATTCATCGCCCCATTGATATTAGTTTTGACTGCCTCCATTGGATTATATTCACATGCTGGGACTTGTTTTAATGCCGCCGCATGAACCACATCCGCCCCTTCGTATTTGCAAACGATGTGGGCCTGGGCGTCCATGCTTCC